>Ga0182017_10000843_pt1 | contig 24208 bp, 19 predicted proteins | sample 712E3DmetaG_FD_120492 | JGI IMG/M metagenome (GOLD analysis project Ga0182017, IMG submission 120492) | Permafrost microbial communities from Stordalen Mire, Sweden - 712E3D metaG | ecosystem: Environmental > Terrestrial > Soil > Wetlands > Permafrost | place: Sweden: Stordalen | collected... | reverse complement strand
GAGGATTTTCGGCTTTGCTCCGCGAGGAGCTTTTGCAGGTCTGCAAGTGACTTGGCTTGCGAAGAGCCTTCAATGGCCTTCTCGGCAATCTCCTGGACCTTCTGGTAGGCGGCCTCGAGCTGCTTGGACAGCTTCGCACTCTGGTCGCTCAGATCCTTGTTCATCTTTTCCAGAGCCTCGGTGCGCGCCGCAAAGACGTTGCGTTCACCATCGAATTCCTTGCGCAGCAATTCCTCGCGGTTCTTGGCTTCGACTTTCAGTCGGTCGGCCGTCTCCTTGACCGCTTTGTCCAGCGCCGATTCCAACTCCTTTGGGAAGGTCGCTCCTTTCTGCCTGAGCTCAACCAGTTCCTTCTCTTGCGCAGCCACGACTCGCTCCCGCTCAGCCAGCTCCTTCGTCACGGATTCTCGTTTGGCGAGGATCTCCTTCTCGAGTCCGGCCTTTTCGTCATTGAGCTTGTCGCGCGCCCCCTGCTGCTCGCGCTTGAAGAGGTACGCGAACTCCTCCTTCTCGCGTTCGCGGCCCTTCTTCTCGATGGCGTCGCGCTCGCGGAGGTCGGCGTCGTGGCTTTTCCTCTCCTTCTCCCATTCGACGCGGGCGGACTCGATCTCCCGGGCCAACTCCTCCTTCTGCTGGCCCAGTTCGGTTTCAAAGTCCCGGCGTTTCTGCTGCTGGGCCTCGATCAAGGCCGCGAGGCTCGTCGCCGCCTTTTCAATCCCGTAGAGTTCCTGCAGTTCCCGCTCCTTGCTCTCGACCGCCTTTTGAACGGCTTTGAACCGAGTCACTTCGGAGGTCATGCGCTCGGCAATCTGGGCAAGACTCTGTCCAATGTCGGCCTTCAGATTGCCGAGGGCCCGTTCCACGCCTTCCGGGGCCAGTTCGGCCGCAACCGCCACGGCTTCCTCGTTTTGTTTCTCCTGTAGTCGCTTCTCCGGATTCAATTCGGCTGCACGCTTTTCTTGGAGTTGCCGGACCAAGACCCGGTAGGCGTCCAGCATTTCCTGTTTAGTGTTCTTCTCTGAGAGCGTCTTGGGCGGAACGGGTTTCTCTGTCATTGTCACATTGCTCCTCTCGACCTTGGATCGAGGGTCGTGGTAGGTGCCTCGCGGGGCGGGTGCAGACGACGGCTTCCTCGAAAGCGATCGGAGCATGCCTCAGCGCGAGCCGCAGTGTCAAGCCAAAACCCCGTGTGCGGGCTTGACACTTTCCACCGTGGGGCAGTAGTTTCAGTCCATCCGATATGCACTGTTGCGTCTTGCGGTCGCATCTCGCACCCTGGGGGAAGGGGAGCTTGATCTCCGAGCCAATCGTCGATCCGAAGTACTGGGCCTTTATCTCTTACAGCCACCACGACCGGGCATGGGCGGAGTGGCTGCACAAGGCCATCGAAACCTACCGCGTCCCGAGGCGCCTGGTCGGGCGCCCGTCCCGCAATGGTCCAGCGCCCTCGCGCCTTTTCCCGGTCTTTCGGGACCGCGATGAACTGCCAGGCTCGGCCGATCTGGGCGGGAACATCGAAGAGGCGCTGCAGCGTTCACGCCACATGGTGGTGATCTGTTCCCCGCGATCCGCGATCTCCGAGTGGGTCAACCAGGAAATCCGAAGGTTCAAGGCCCTGGGTCGGGACGACCGCGTGCTGTGTCTGATCGTGGATGGGGAGCCGAACGCCAGCGACAGGCCGCACAGCGGGCTCCTGGAATGTTTCCCCGAGGCCATCCGATATAGGGTGAATGCGGCGCAGGAGGTCACCGGCGAGCGGGCCGAGCCGATCGCGGCCGACGTCCGCCCCCAGGGCGACGGGAAGCTGAATGCCAGGCTGAAGATCCTGGCGGGATTGCTGGACGTCGCTTTCGACGACCTGAAGCAGCGGGAAAGACGACGGCGGCGCTGGCGATTCGTGCAGGCGGCGGCGGCGGCCGTGGCGGTGCTCTTGGCTGTCGGCGTGGTCTGGTATCAGGGGCACGTGAAGACCCAGGAGAGCGCCAGGGCCCGGTACCTGCAAATGGCGGAGATGCTGCTCGCGCAGGCCAAAGAGGCGATCCAGGTTCGCCAGGATGCGGTGGCGACCCTGTATGGAGCCCACTCGATCCGATACCGCCTGCTGGCCGGAGCGGAGCCGCAGGAGACGGACTTCCTGTCGTCGCTCTCCCCGCCCGCGTTGCTGACACGGAGCCTGCCGGCGGCAGGGTTCTCCGGGGGCCTCGCGGTGCACCCCGCCGGCAAGCTCCTGGCCTCGGGAGGCCAGGATGGCTCGGTGCGCCTGTGGGACATGGCCGAGGGCCGCCCGCTGCAATCCTTGACAGGCCACACCGGCAGCGTGGCGTCGGTCGCCTTCAGTCCCGATGGCCGCCTGCTGGCTTCCGGAGCGGCCGACAAGACCGTCAGGATCTGGGACACCCACTCGTGGGAGCCGGTCGCGGTTCTGCGGGGCCACGAGGGGCAGGTGTTCTGCGTCGCCTTCAGCCCGGATTCCACGCTGCTTGCCAGCGCCAGCCAGGACAAGACCGTCGGGCTGTGGGATGCACGGTCGGGGGCGGCCATCGCGCGCTTGTCCGGCCACGCTGCCGACGTCAATTCGGTCGCCTGGAGCCCCGACGGTAGTCGGATCGCCACTGGCGGCAAGGACAACACACTGCGCCTATGGGACGCCGGGCGACGCGCCCCGCCGGTCGTCCTCGCCACCTACCGTCAGCCCATCACCTCGGTCGCCTTCAGCCCCGACGGCCGCTTCCTCGCCGCGGCCGACCATGACGGCAGTTCCAAGCTGTGGGATCTCGCGCTCTACCGGGAAGTGGCGGCGCTCGGCGCGCATCGCCTCGCCGTCTCTTCTCTCGCCTTCAGCCCGGACGGAGCAGTCCTCGCCGCCGCCAGCCGAGACCGCACTATCAAGCTCTGGGAGGTCAGCACCCGCCAGGAGCTCGCCACCCTGACGGGGCACGGCGGCGAGGTCGAGGCGGTGGTGTTTCATCCGGACGGCCGCCGCCTGATCTCGGGCGGGGCCGACGGGACCCTCAAGGTCTGGCGCATCGCCGCCCGGGAGGATTTCGCGATCCTGAGCGGCCACCAGGACGCGGTCCGCGGTGTAGTCTTCAGCCCCGATGGCCGGCTGCTGGCCTCGGGAGGGGACGATACCACCATCAAGCTGTGGGACGTGGCCAGCCGTCGGGAGGTCGCCACCCTCCGCGGCCACCGCGACTCGGTGCGGGCGGTAGCGTGGAGCCCCGACGGGCGGCTGCTGGCCTCCGCCGGTCGCGATAACACAGTGCGGCTCTGGGACGTGGCAACCCGACAGCAGCGGGCCGTCGTCCTGGCGCACGATGACTATGTGGTCGGACTCGCCTTCAGTCCGGACGGGCGGCTGCTGGCGTCGGCGGGATGGGATCGGAAAGTCAAGCTGTGGGAGGTGCCGACGTTGCGCCCGGCCGGCGTGCTGGAAGGGCACACCGGGCAAGTGGGCGGGGTGGCCTTCAGCCCCGATGGGCGTCTGCTTGCATCCGCCAGCTACGATTCCACCGTGCGGCTGTGGGAGGTGGCTACACGGAAGCCTCTCGCGACTCTCCGCGGCCACGACAAGCACGTCCGCGCCCTGGCCTTCACGCCGGACGGCCGAATCCTGGCAACGGGAGGATGGGATCGCCTGATTCGGCTGTGGGACATGGGAACTCGCCGGCAAATCGGGACGCTCCTCGCGCACCACACTTACGAGGTGTGGTGCATCGCCATCAGCCCCGACGGGCGCCTGCTCGCGTCGGGAACGCCGAGCCAGGACCGGCGCTCCATCCGCCTGTTCGATCTGCAGATGCGCCGCCTCGTCACCTGGTTGAGCGGCCACGACCAGTACGCCCTGGCGGTCGCCTTCAATCCCCGCGGGGACGTGCTCGCCTCGGGCGGAACCGACCACGTCGTGCGGCTCTGGCGGGTCGCCGACTTCTGGCCGCAGCCGGCGGCCCGAAGCCGAGACGATCCCGGCGCCCTGCTCCGCGACTATCTCGAGCACCCGCCCTATACCCTCGATGGAATGGACAAGCTCATCGGGGAGATCGAACGCTTGACGGGCTTCAGGCTGGTCGGGACCGTTGCTATGCCGATCACTCAACCCCGCTGAGGACACCCATGGAAATCCTCTGGTCCGCCGTCAGACCGGACAACGCCCTGCTCATCCTCCTCAGCCTCGGGGTGATGCTCCTTTTCTCCGGGCGCCGCCGTCTGGGCGGTGGGCTCGTGGCCATCAGCGCCGTCGCCCTGCTCGCCATCGGCCTCTTGCCCATCGGCGCCTGGCTGCTGGCGCCGCTGGAAGACCGCTTCCCTCCTTCTCCCGCGTTACCCCAGCAGGTCGATGGCGTGATCATGCTGGGAGGCGCCCTCGATCACGACCTGACCGTGGCGCGCCGCCAACTGGTCCTGCGGGACCCCGGCGAACGGTTCGTCGCCCTCGTGCGCCTGGCGCGGCGGTACCCGGAGGCGCGGCTCGTTTTGGCCGAGGGAAAGGGCAGCCTGGGTCCCCGCGAGTTTGAGGAGGCGCTTCCCGCCAAGCCGTTCTTCGCAGACCTAGGGATCGACCGCGGCCGCGTGATCGTCGAGTATCAAGCGCGTAACACGTACGAGAACGGGCTCCTGACCAAGCGACTGGTGAACTACCAGGCCGGCCAGCAGTGGATCCTGATCACTTCCGCCTGGCACATGCCCCGCGCCGTCGGTGTCTTCCGCAAGGCGGGCTGGCCCGTCATTCCGTACCCGGTGGATTATCGGACGAACGGCACCTCCATCGGGTACCGCGGCCTTGATCTCAAAGGTGGACTCGAGCGCTTCTCGCTGGGCGCACGGGAGTGGGTCGGCCTGCTCGGCTACCGCATCCTGGGCTGGTCCGACGAATGGCTGCCCGGTCCGTACACGGACGCCGTCCGCTCCGGCCGCCCCCAACCGTCCAGCAATGGTCGGCAGGAGCCCAGACCATGATCGTGCTGACCGGCGGCGGCACAGGGGGGCATCTGGAGGTCGCACGCCTTCTGAAGGAGGCATTCCGCACCCGCCGGGTTGCGCCGATCTTCATCGGCACGGTCCACGGACAGGATCAGCGGTGGTTCGGCAGCGACGACGGATTTTCTGCGCGCTATTTCCTGAACACCCGCGGGGTGGTGGATCGAGGGAAGGCAGGGACGGCTGTGTCGCTCGCTTTGGTCGCCTGGGCCGCCGTCACCGCCGCGGGCATCCTGAAACGCTCCGCGGCCAGGGCAGTAATAGACGTGGGAAGTTACGCCGCCGCGCCCGCCAGTCTCGCCGCCATCATCCGGCGCATCCCCCTGTTCATCCACGAACCCAGCGCCGTGGTCAGCCCGCTCAATCGCCTGCTGCGCCCGTATGCCGCCGGGTTCTTTAACTCGTACGGCGGCGCTTCTCCGGTGCCAGACTTTCCCGTTGACCAGGCGTTTTTTGATATGGCTCGGCCCCGGACGCGGGTCGGCCGGATCATATTTCTCGGCGGCAGCCAAGGCGCACGCTTCATCAACGACTTCGCGCTGGAGGTCGCCCCGACGCTCCGCCGTATGGGGATCGCGATCACCCACCAGACCGGCGAGGCCGATTTCGACCGCGTGCAGGCCGGCTACCAGGCGCTGCACGTCGACGCGGACACGTTCGCGTTTGACAGCGCCCTGACGGGGCGCATGGCCTCGGCGGACTTTGCCGTGAGCCGGGCGGGAGGCGGCACCGTGTGGGAGCTCGCGGCGAACGGGCTGCCGGCCCTCTTTGTGCCGTTCCCCCATGCTGCGCGCGACCACCAGTATCAGAATGCCCGCTTCTTCGCGGATCGCCGGCTGGGGTTCGTGGCACGGCAACCCGAGCTCGATCTCGATCGGCTGCTTTCCGCGCTGCGGTGCGATCTCCACCCGATCAGCACGGGGCTGATGGCCCTGAACAAACCGGGCGGCGCGGACAAAATCGTGGAGTGGGTGCTCCGCCGGCTCGGTCAGCAGGGGGAATAGGCCGGCAGGGGCAGAAAGGGACGACCGTGGCTTACGACCCGAAGCCGATCGATACGTCGGATGTAGTGCTTTCGCCGGAGATCCTGAAGCTGACCGAGCGCCTGGCAGAGAGTACCCACGACACCTGGGCTCGGAAGCGGCTGGAGGATGGGTGGCGGTGCGGACCCCACCGGGAGGATGCGAGGAGGGAGCATCCCTGCCTCGTGCCATACGAGGAACTCCCGGATTCCGAGAAGGAGTACGACCGTAGAATCGCCATGGAAACGCTCAAGGCACTGCTGGCTCTCGGCTACCGGATCGAACGCCCCGAAGGGAGCCGGGCCGAAGAGCGGCCCGCCCCGTCGCCCGAGGCGGCTGCGCCTCTTACGCTGGACGTTCTCCGCGACCGGGCGGCTCTGGATCTCCGCGAACTGCTCGCCCTCTGGCATGTTCGGGATCCGCAGGCGTGGGCCAAGTCGCCGGAGTCCTTCGCGCTTCTCGGCGAGCGGATCCTCCGCGTCGGCGCCCCGCTCCCCGCCCACGATGTCCTGGCCGTGGGGCTGACGGCGCATCCGGCAGACGTGCGGCTGCGCCAGCTCCAGGGCCTAGCCCTGGCGCGCAGCGGGGCGGCTCGCAAGGCAAACCAGATTCTTCAGGCACTCTTCGCCGAGGGCCACGCCGATAGCGAGACGCTGGGAATCCTCGCCCGCACCTTCAAGGATCTTTCCGCCGGCGCCGCGACACCCGACGAGCGGCGCATGCTTCTCTGCCAGGCCCATGCCCGCTACCGCGACGCCTACGGGTTAGCCGTGGCCCGGCGAGACCCCGACGGCGCCCTGTACGCCGGGATCAATGCCGCTAGCACCGCCCTGCTTCTGGAAGACGGGGACACGGCTCGACAACTCGCCCAGGAGGTCCGGGGCTGGTGCCAGCAGCGCCTGACCCGATCCGCGGACTACTGGGCAGAAGCCACACTGGGTGAGGCAGCGCTCCTCCTCGGCGACTGGGCTGAGGCCGAGCAGCACTATACTCGGGCGGCAGACCTGGGCCGGAGCAATCTCGGCGACCTGAGTACGACGCGCCGCCAGGCCCGCCTCCTTCTGCGGCGCCTGGACCGGGACCCCTCCCAGTGCGACCGCTGTTTCCGGATCGGCCCGGTGGTGGTATTCGCCGGGCACCGGATCGATGCGCCGACCCGTCCGACCCCTCGCTTCCCCCCAGCGCTCGAGCCGGCGGTCGCGTGCGCCCTTGCGGAGCGACTTGCCGCGCTCGGGGCCGGGATCGGTTTCGCCCCGGCTGCGAGTGGGGCCGACCTCCTGTTCCTCGAGGCGCTCCGTGCCCGCGGAGGGGATATCCACGTCGTCCTGCCGTACGACCGGGAGCAATTCCGGAAGGACCAGGTGGATCTCGGCAGCACATCCGGCTGGGGGGAACGTTTTGAGCGGGTCCTCGCGCAGGCAACGGAGGTGGTGGTGACCTCCGAGCAGTCCTCTCCTCAGGCGCCGACGGTCTTCGAATACGCCAACACCTTCCTCTATGGCTGGGCCAAGCTCCGGGCGGAGCAACTTGAGGCCGAGCTTGTTCCCCTCGCGGTGTGGGATGGGAAGCCCGGCGACGGCCCCGGCGGGACGGCCGGCGCCGTGGCGCGATGGCAGGCGCGCGGACACCGGGTCGAGATCATCGACCTCGCGAAGATTCTCCGGGCCATGCCCGGCGGTGCGATGGCGGTCCCACGCAGGGCGAGCACCGTGTCAGTGGCGGCCTCAGAGCCGTCTGCATCCGCCGCCCAGACGGTCATGGCTATGCTCTTCGCCGACGCGGTCGGGTTTTCCAAACTGACCGAAGTCCAGGTGCTGCGCTTCATGGAACACTTCCTGGGGGCCATTGCAGCGCTCGTGGCCGCGGCCGCGGCCGCGCAGCCCCCCTTCGCGCCCGTGGCCAAGAATACCTGGGGGGACGGCTTGTACTTCGTATTCGCGAGCGCCCGGGACGCCGGTCGCTTCGCGTTGGATCTCTGCGAACGGGTGGAGGGGACCGACTGGACGGCCCACGGGCTGCCGGCGAACCTGAGTCTCAGGATCGCTCTGCACGCGGGACCGGTCTATGCCGGCAAGAACCCGGTGACCGGCCAGCAGCCCGATTACACGGGGACGCATGTCAGCCGCGCCGCGCGGATCGAGCCGATCACGCCGCCAGGCCACGTCTATGCCAGCCAGTCCTTCGCGGCCCTCGCGGCCGCCCAGGGCGCCACGGACTTCACCTGTGACTATGTCGGCCAGACCCCGCTGGCCAAGGGGTACGGAACATTCCCGACCTACCATGTCCGCCGTCTACGATGATGGTGAGCGCAGAATTCCGGTGGCTCTCGGTGGAGTTGTTGTTGTGTCCATCGAACTCATTTGATAGGTTAGGCTGACTCGCACGGTGCGGCATAGATAGAAACCCACGGGCTTACCCCCGCGGCTCTCGGCGGAGCCCTGAAAGAATGCGACTGTCCTCGTGGTTTGCGCTGTGGCATCCGCGCTACCGAGCGGCCCTCATCGGACTCACTCTCGCTGGCACACTGGCATCCGCCCTCGTCTATGTCGAAAACGATCTGCTGGACTTGCTGACGCAATCGGTGGCAGCGACACCCCTCCCTGCCCAGGCTGGAGGAACGACGGCTCTTGCGGCCGAACTTGCGGGCTGGCTGCAAATCGGCCTCCCCTTCCTGGCCCTGGGACTCTTCGTGGCCAGTCGTCTCGCCTCGGGATTCGTCGAGTTCTGGAAGACCCATCTCACCGGCACGCTCACCATTCGCACAAAAGACGACCTGGAAACCGAGATCTTGCTGCACCTGATGCGCAAGGAGGATTCCTTTTTCAGCCGACACTCCCCCGCCGAGATGGTCAATCGCCTGGCGGTGGATCTCTCGCGAGTGAGCCAACGCCGGCCGAGCCTGATGCATGTCTGGTGGAGCGCCTTGCTGTTGCTCGGCAATCTCGCCTTCTTCCTGGTAAAGGATTGGCGCCTCGCCCTCGTCGCCGTCGTAACCTGCGCGGCCGGCGTCCTCTGGACGATCCGCACCACCAAGCCCGCCGCGGAACTCGACAAGAGCTTCTTGGCCCAGGACGAGCGCGTCAAGTCCCGGTTCGAGGATCTGCTGCGGGCCGCGCCCGAGGTCCAAGTCGGGAATCTGTATGAGAAGATCCGCTCCTATTTCGTCCAGCTCCTTGGAGATCGAAGCAGCACCTTCTTGAAGTTCATTCGGCTGAATGGAACCTTGCGAGTCGGCAACACCGTGTCGTACCTCTTGGCCTTTGCCGCCATGCTCGTGGTCGTCGTCTACATGCGACAACACGGCGCGATCGATACCTCTCTGGCGCTCGTGCCGGTGATCGTCCTGCGCCTGCCGAGTTTGTTCAGCGAAGCCTCGGAGCTGGTCTTTCTCCGGCTCGATTTCCAGCTCGCGCGGGTCAGCATGGAGCGACTCTCGGAGTATGAGACTCGCGCGGACGAAAGCGATGTCGCGCGCGCGACCGCCGCGGACACGACCGAGGCAGAGGCGATCCGGTTTGAACGGATCACCTATCGCTATCCCGGTGCCGGCGGCACACAGCAGGGCGGCGTGAGTGACATCACGGCCACCTTCCCGCCTGGTCGATGGACGGCGATTGTCGGAGGCGCCGGTTCCGGGAAGTCGACGCTTCTCAAGCTCTTGCTCGGTCGCGTGAAACCGCAGGGCGGCACCATCCGCTATGGATCCGCTCCGCTCGACATGCTCAGCGACGGAGGGCGCGCTGCACTGCTCTCCGTCATGCCGCAATCCTCCGTGCTGATCAACGCCACCATTCGCGAGAACCTGCTGTTCGGACGGCCCCAGCCGGAGGAGCCGCTTTCCGACGCCGATCTGGACATCATCGAACGCGCTGGATTGGGAAAGATTTGTCGGCTCAAGGCACTCGACATGTTCCCGGTGAGTTCCGCGGACACGAGCGAGATTGTGCAGGGCATCTTGGAGACACGACGCCGTCTCCGCGGTCAACTCCGGGAGCATTGCCAGGCCGAGGTGCGGGCGTTCGAAGAGGGCCACTGCGACGCCCAGCAGTGGGTCCTGGAATGCCTGCTGGCCGGCCGATGCGATCGCGCACGATCCGTCGGCCTGCTCACGGGGGAAAAGGCCCGCCGCAAGCTGCGAAGACTTGCGCAATCGGAGGAGGGCGCTCTCCTCGCGGCGCTCGGGCGGAATCTGCTGCGGGAGAATAGGCACCTGCTGAGTATTCCCAACTATCACGTCTATGCGCAGCTCTCCCCGTTTCCGCTCGACGAGCCCTTGTGGCGATTGCGGGCCGCATGTGTGGATCTGGCAGAGAAGGCCGACGTGTCGCTCAAGGAGACGGTGTCCTTATGCGTGGTGTGCCTGACGAGCTCCTTGGCCGAGCTGGCCAGCGATGAGCGCGCCGACGCGCTTCGCCATTCCACAACCCGTCAGCCGTTTGCCGGTGCGATCGAGATCCTGGCGCCGCTGCTCGGAAGCGCCTGGCAACCGTTTGTTGCCGAGGCCGTCCATCCGCATCTGACCTGGCGCGAGAACGTGATCTTCGGAGTGGTTGACATTCGGAATACCCGAACCGGCCGACTGGTGGATCAGGCGATTCTGGACTTCGTCGAACAGGGAGGATTGAAGGAATTCTTCACCCGACGGGGTTTGGAGTTCCAGATCGGTCGGCTGGGCGCCAACCTCTCGGGCGGCCAAGGCCAGCTCGTTGCCTTCTGCCGGGCACTCCTGCGCCGAACCCCCGTGCTGGTGCTCGACGAGCCAACCTCCGCGCTCGATCCGGCAAGCCGCGCCGGCGTCGCGGCCCTTCTCCGAAGCTGGAAGACTGATCGAATCATCATCTCGGTCAGCCACGACGTCGAGTTTATCCGCGAGGCCGATGAGGTGATGCTCATTGACGCCGGCCGCTTGATCGCCACCGGCCCCTTCGCGGAATTGGAACGAGGCTCCGAGCTGTTCGCGAGGACACTGAGGCAGGCATGAGGAGAACCGCGCTCGGCATCGGCGAGAAGCTCCGCACCCTGGGGACGTGCCCGCTGTTCTCCGGCGTTCCCTCCGCGGAACTCGCGGTCCTTGCCGAGATGATGAGAACCGAGTACCTGCGCGCCGACGAAATCCTTTTCCAGGCTGGAGAGTTTTCGGACAGCGTCTACGTCGTCGCCGCCGGCACGCTGAATATCTTTCTGCCGAGCGATCCCCTTCCCGTTCGCGCGCTCTCCCCGGGCGACCTCCTGGGCGAGTACGGGCTGCTGGCAAACCTCGCCAGGACCGCTACGGTCCGCGCTTCAACGGACGCGGTCCTGCTTTCTCTTGATTACCAGCGATTTCGCGCGTTCCTCCTTCGCTTCCCCGAGGCCATGTTGGTCATACTGAAAACCGCTGTGGCGCGACTGGTCGCGGCGGAGAACAGAAACAGGCGCGGCACGTCCCCCTAGCGACACGTTCCGCGCTGTTCGCTGGGGGTGGCTGACGGTTTATGGACTCTCTCTGAAGGCGGTGGCATATGGCACGAGGTGGTGCAGCACTCGCGACGTATCTCGGCATCTCCGGGTCGAGCCAGGAAGGCATGATTCTTCGGCTGCTCATCGAGCTCGGGGCCCAGATCGTCGGCGCGCAAGAGGGTTCGCTCTTGGTCCTCGACGAGAAGAGGCAGGAGCTTGTGTTTGCCATGACCATTGGCAGCACCTCGTCTGAAACGGCCTTGATCGGGCAACGGGTTCCTCTGGGCAAGGGCATCACCGGGCTGGCGGCCCAGACCCACGAGGTCCAGATCGGAGCCCCCACCTTTCGAACTCGGCAGGCCAAAGGGCACAACACCGCCGCGAACCAGCCGCAAGCCGTTTTGGCGGCCCCGATGTTGATTGCTGACCGGCTTATCGGGGTCTTAACGGCCGTGAGCTTTGCACCCGACAAACGGTTTGCGAGCGCTGACGCGCTCCTGTATGGTCGCATTGCTGCGGTGGCGGGGGTCGTGGTGGACCAGAGCCGTCAACTGAACATTCGTACCGCGCTTCACAGCGGCCGCCGCCCGCCGCGGGCCCTGAACCAAGCGGAGCGCCTCAATTACGACATCGTTCGCGTCATCACGCGGTTGACCTCATGCAAGCCGCACGCGAAGCCCCAGCTCGTCCGATTGCTCACCGCGATGGCGACGCTATTGGAGGAGTGAGTGGCCAGACCGACCGCGATCACACTGAACGCCCTCCTTGGGAAGCGCCTGGCGGAGTTCCCCCGGCAGAAACTGGAGCCGGTGACCGTGGCAGTCGTGGACAGCGGCATCGACGCCACCCATCCGCAATTGGCGGGGCGGATTGTCCGCGCCGCGCGGATAGAGCCCGCCGGGAAGAAACAGCGCATCGTCAAAGGCGCAGTCCCACGAAACGCGGATGTCTATGGCCACGGGACCGCCGTGGCGAGCATCATCTGCAAGATCGCACCCAACGCGCGGATCGTGGACATCCGGGTGCTTGATCCCGAGAACATCTGCACGGGCGAGACGCTGATCGAGGGCTTTCGCCATGCGATCGACTCCCACGCTCGCATCATCAACATGAGCCTGGCGGCGAGCGCCAAGTTCGCCCTGCCGCTTCGCGAGCTGTGCGAGACCGCCTATCGCCGCAATCAGCTCATCGTCGCCTCGCGGCGTAATATGCCGCTCACCGACGAAGGCTATCCGGCCGAGGTGGCCACCTGTATCGGCGTCAACATCGGAAAACATGCGTCGCAATTCCAGGTGATATTCCAGCGCGATCGGATCATCGAGTTCGCGGCTCATGGCGAGGATGTGGTGGTGGCCGCGCCGGGGGGTGGCGAAACGACGATGACCGGGACCAGTTTCGCGGCACCCGCCGTCAGCGGTCTCTGCGCCCTGCTGGTGGGTGCCTGCCCAGATCTTCGCCCATTCGAGGTGAAGAGCCTGCTCAAAGCGTTCTCGATCCGGTAGCCGTCGCCCTCCTGTCGCCGCCATGGGTCACGGACAGTCGTCCAACCCGTCGAGCAACTGCTGCATCCCTTCAATCTCAGCCTCGCTCACCCGGGCGACGACCGGACCGTCCGGCGGACAAATCGTATCCCGGTCATGGACCTCGATCATCCGGATCTGGCCCGTGCCGTCCGCTCGGTAGGAGGGTTGCGAGGTGAGATAGTTGTACGGGAAGAGGGGGAACCGCGTCTTCGGGGGCAGGAGCAGTGTGAAGCCTGTCATGTCAGGCGCGTACTCGACCCGCGCGCCGGCCGGCAGACGGATGGGGCAGCTCGTCCGGTCCGAGGTCTGGGCTTCGATGCGCCGATAACGCACCCGACCCGTCTTCGTCTGTTCCTGCCGCCCGACCGCGACCTGATAGGCCACAAATTCCCTGAAGACCTTCTGCCGGGCCCCCTTCCCCACCGGCCAGTAGGCCGCGAAGCAGAGCGCCATTCCTGTCAGGAACGTGGTGATCACGATCAACACAGCCCCCGCGGGAAGCAGCCGCCGCGGGCTGGCCTGTACCAGATGCGGCGGCCTCGTTTCAGCAGATCGTGCGCGAAACCCCCACCAGGCCATCTGCACTCCCCGCTGAAGCGCGAGTGCCGCGAAGATGGCCGCTATCACCACGGCGATCCCGCCACTGGTCGCCGAGGCCAAGATGGCGAGGACCGCGGCCGCCGCCGTCAGGACAAAGCGGCCCTTCCGCCTGGACTGGAGTGTTTGCAGGATGACATATGCGCCTCCCGCCATGGACAGCAACACCATGAGCGGGAGTATGAGGATTTCGGCTACCAGCACCTGGGGCCCCGGCGGCTGATTCGCCGCGGCCGGTCCCGCCGTCAGGAGGATCAAGCTCAGGGCAACACAGCCCATGCGTGTCGCGCTCATCTCGGACGAGCCTCCCACTGGAATTGCCAATCTTCCTGGGGCATGAAGCCGGTCCGCTCGAACCCAAGGATGCCTTGGGTGTCCGACCGAAGCGCGTAATTGCTCCAAGCGAGCCTGACGTCATGCAAGGTCAGCGTGTACACGGCATGGTCGAGCGGACGCCGCCAGGGCCGCGTCGTGGCCAGCAGATAGCGCGCGTCCCTAGTGGGAGCATACTGGCGATACCGGATGATGATCTGAATCTCCTCGTGCGCGCGGAACGACAGCTCGAACGCCTCCCGTCCCAAGAGATTGCGGAGGGGAACGGGCCCGGCGTCTGGGACCAGCCGAGTCGTAGTCAGCTCGGTCGGCATGGGGTGGCCCGCGTCCACGGGAAGCGGGATCGAGAACGCCTGCACCACAGGGAAGGGCCAAGGGTTCCGATACACATAGAACCCCTCGACCTGGACCTCATCCGGATAGACCGCGATGTCGATGCGCTCACGAACGAAGTGGACGATGGGAAGGAGCCCCGCGAGAAACGGGAAGAGCAAGAGCAGGGCAATCAGTCCGAGTGCGGGCCCGATAAGATAGCGTCGCATCCCAATCGCCTCGAACCGAGTTGGCACTATGGCTTGGGAATCACCCTGAGGACGATTGCTCTTTTCAGTTCTTCGGGCATCAGGAAATGCGGCTTCTCGAAAACCTGCACCGTGGATATGCCAGGCGTGGACGCCTTCAACTCTTGCACCAGGTGCGTCTCACCGCCCAGCCACCCGTCTTCGGACATCACGTACCTCTCCGGCTCAGCAGAGCGTGCGCGGACCACCGCCGGTCCCTCGACGGCGACCCGAAAGAAGGGGCCGCTCTTGCTGCCCTGCGTGCCGTAATCCAGGGCAACCGTCTCGCCCTCGACGAGCGTGCCGTCTCCCGCATAAACGAAGGTGTACCTTTCACTGACCGCCGTCCCGTCAGGCCCCGAGCCCTGCACCGTGAGTATATTTCTGCCGCTGACCCAGCTCGGCGCGAACCGGAGGAGCTTCGCATGCTCGCCGAACGATTCGGGCTGCACCGCCGTTCCATTGAAGGTAAGGGTTGTCTCCTCGACGTTGACCAGCACCAGCGTGATGTCTTGTTTTTCCAGGACCAGGTCGCGGTCGCCGGCCTGGCCGATGAGCGCCACCAAGGGTGCCGGCTTCCACTCCAGCCAGCCGGTCGCCTCCACCCGCCGCCCCTCCGTGGTGGCGGTCACGGTCACCCGCTTCCTGCCGGGCCGGCCCGGGAAGAAGACCAGGCTCTCCATCTGACGGTCCAAGGAGAAGCCGCCGGAACGGGGGCGGGCCGCCACTTCACGGCCATCCACCTCGACGAGGAAGTCTGGTCGCTCCCACGTCTTGGGGAATTCTAGCGAGACCTCCGCGTAGACGTCCCCCCGCAAGGGCTTCAGGTCCTGCATGCGGAGCGTCTGCGGATTCAGGCATGCCTGCTCGCACTCCGCCATGGTCTCAAAGGGCACCGCGCCGTCACAGCCCCCCCAAAAGAATGGCCGGCAGGCCTTGCTCTTCTTCTCGTAGTAGTACCGCTCGAAGAGCGCTTTGCACGGCCCGGGTTCCGGCTTCATGCTGCATCGGGTGTCCGCCATTTCTTGCGCGAGAGGGCCAGCCGGCTCGGCGCCGCTGGCCGCAGGTAGCTCTGCGGCGCTAAACGCCCCGAGCAGCAGGAGCAGTGCAGAAAGGTATGCAATCGGCATGGAAGACTACTCCTTTACCATCGTTCCCCCAGGATCTCTGCGCGCTTTCGGTCGTACTCCTCGGGACTGATGAGTCCCTCGTCGCGGAGCGCGCCGAGTTTTCGCAGGCGTGTGTCGAAGTCCGGCGTCTCGGGTCCCGCTCCCGGCCCGTCGATGCCCAGCGTCACTGCGACAGGCGGCTTTCCCCCGAAAAGCGAATAGAGTCCGTATCCCACCATCGAGAGGCACACGACGGCCCAGATAATCCCGAAGAGTCCGAGCAAGGGCTGGAGCCCCGGTTCGTCGCTACCAGAGATACCGACGCTGACCAGGCCGAGTCCGAATACCAGGAAGAGGGTCCCCATGACCACCAGCGCCAAGGCGCCCGGCTTGCCGATGCCCACGCGAAGAGAGTGAATCGGTCCAGCCATTTGCAGTACCCCCTCGAGACATTCCCCGTGGGGACGTCTCGCCGTGTCCCCTCACCGGCTTACCCCGGACGCGGGATGGGTGAACGACTCCACCGACCCGCAGGCCGCGTCCGGGGCAACGTGAATGATGGTCTGCATACGGATAAGAGATTCCATGGAGCGGCTTGCCAGTGGGAAGACGCTCAGATCTCGTCGGGGACCCTCATTTGACCGCTCAGTCGATCTCCAATCCCAACAGGTAGTCGTTTAGTGCCCGCCGCTGCCCGTCCTCAGCCGTCTTTTTCGCCTGGATCTCCTTGCGGAGGGCCTCGATCTCAGTCTCCTGCTGGCCGAGCTTGGTGACGTAGCGTGCGTACAGCTCGGAATTCTGCGCCAGCTTACCCATGTTCTCGCGGATCCGACCTTGTTCCGCCGAGATCTCCTTGATGCGCTGCTCCAAGTTCGACCGCTGGGTCGCCGTCTGATCGACCTGATCGCGCAGCGCAATCAGGCGCTTCAAGGCGTCTTTCACCTTCGCGCTGATCTGCTTCTCCTCGAGATAGATGGCGAAGGCGCTCGCGGAGTCCGTGAGAACCACGGTCTGCTTGATTTGCCGCTCCTCTCGCACCCGTAGCTGTGCCTTTCCGCCTGCCTCCACCGGCACCAGGAAGCGGTAGAGGTCGCGTGTCCGCTCCGCCGCCGCGGTCGGCGCGGCGAGCGTCCAGTCCGCGCGGAAGGGGTGCTCGATCAACACCGTCTTCCGCTTGGCGTCGCGGTTGGCCAGATTGTAGATCTTCTCCTCCACCGCTTTTCGCGTGACCAGGAGAGTTCCCTTGCGGAGGACCGCGGCCACCACTTCGGCTTGCTCGGCCGGAGCCTGCGTCTCCACTTCGGTCTTGAGATCCAGCGCGTAACTGATAAGCCGTTCCTGACCCGGTGGGAGGTCTGCGATCCGGGCGTCGCCGGCATAGATGCCGCCGTCGAAGACGGTGATCGGCCCCTGGAGGAGATGCAGCGCGGTCGAGTTCTTGAGCCGGAAACCATTCAGGGGATACCGGGCGTTCACCCGCGAGTTATAGATGGAGAGCTTGGTCCCCTCGATCTCCCCGTTCACGATCGGGATCAGCGCGGACTTCTGCCGCGGCAGCGTGAGGGGAGCCTTGATGGTGTACTGGAAGAGTTCCCCGGCGTCTGCCGTCTGCGCGGCCGCGGTCACCCCCTGCTGCAACCGCACCGCGGGGGGGGCAGATGCCATCGGCGCTGACTTCCTCATCGCTTGCGCCTCGGGTGCCCGCGAGGGCGCCGGCACCTCGGCCTTGAGCTCTGCCAGGGCCCTGTCACGCTCGCCCCCCATGTCCTGGTCGTACACCGGCGGCCGGAGCGCCTCGTAGAGCTCGGAGACCACGACGGGCCGCTTGACGTAGAGCGGCTCGTACAGGTCCATCGTGAACGAGATCGGCCGACCGGAGATCAGCGACAACCGGACGTTCTCCCAGTCGTCGTCCGTGGTGTTCTCCACGATCGCCCACCCTTGAAGAAACGGCTTGGCCGCCTCGGAGAGGGCGAGGCGGTAGCTGGTCTTCCAAACCGGCGCCTCGTCGATATAGGCGACCCGGACGCGACGGCGGCCCTGCCCATCGAATTCCAGACGAACACCCTTCTTCTGGGTATCGTGGCTGGAGGCCAGCACCTCGAGCGCTTGCTGGAGCTCCGCCTTGAGCTGCTCGCTCACGATCTGCACGCGCTGGATCTGCGCCAAGGGAATCGAGCGCAGGCCGTCGGCCGCCATCAGGTTCAGGTACTCGACCTCCACGACCTCCTTGTCACCGACCTGCTCCTTCTTCTTCTCTACACCTACGATGACGCCGCGCAGAGGGCTCGGGGTCGCCACCTCAATCTGCTCGCCCCGAATTCGCGTGAGGAGATCGCCAAGGCTCAGGTTCGACGTCAGATCCACCGAGAAGGTCTTGAGGGTCTTGGTGATCGGGTCGCGCGACTCGTAGGTCACTGCGGCAATCTGGCCCCCGTCAAGATCCTGCACGACCAGGCTCTTGAGCAAGTCGTTGATCCGGTCCGTCTTGAACCGCAACTCCACATAGCCCCGGCCATCCACGGTCCCATCCCGTTGGAAGTAGCCGACGCCGCTCGTGTACAGGACCACCTCCGACAATGGCAGCGCCTGCGACTGGCTGGATCCGGTCGCCGTCCCAGCCTCCGCCACAGCAGCCGATACCGCCCACCCGATGAGTATGAGCCACGCCACCCCTACTAGTTTGATCGCACGCCGCACGTTACGCCTCCTAGCCCTCTGCATTGACCGCCTCTTCCTATAACCTGGCCATGTTCCAGAGTGGTAAGAAATACCACGATTCCCGTGATGGTTACAAGCGTTCATCGTGAGGTTTCGCCGCTTGACAACACCAGAACGGATCACTACGTTATGGGCGAGTTGCGGCGAAGAGACAGCACTCCCGATCGGGATTCTGTGAGTGAGGAGCGAACGGAGCCACATCAATCAACGCTTTCCGGTGATAGGGCAAGTGCCGAAGATATCGTTTACTCGTAAGACCCTGTATTGCCTGTCGGCGATGATTCTGTTTTCGGGCTGCACTCAGACCCAGCCACAGAACACGTCTCCCCAGTCGGTGCCAGATGAGGTGGCATCGGCTGTCGGCTGTCGCCGTGATAGCGGTGACGAGTATTGCAGATCAGAGCATTATCATATGGAGCCCATCCCGCTTGGCCCGGGAGGCGTCCAGGGTGTCCTCGTGACAAATGATGGGTATTGCGGCTCCGGAGGATGTTCCTTTTGGTTGTTCGAAAAATTCGGCGCTCGATACCGCCTTCTGTGGGAATCTGACGACATCTTGCAGAGTGTATCTGCCGCGACAAGAACGACCAAGGATAGATATGATCTAGACGTCTCCTACAAAGACTACTCTGGTTCAGGGGGTGCAGTGCTGCGATACACGCATTACCAATGGGACGGCAGTACATATAACGAATCGCCGTGACTGATCAGTAGAGGGACCTTGAGCAAAGTTCCACAGTTCTGAGATTCGCCCCAGTCGCTGAACAGCGTATTGATTTAGATCTGCATCTCGTGGAAAAGCCTATGGCTTGCCTGCCTTCCCTGTGAGCAGACCTTCTATTTCGCGATCGTCTGCTTGCCTGGCCCAATCAGCCGGGGTCTTGCCGCCGTTGTCCTTGGCGTCCGCGTTGGCTCCTTTGCCCAGAAGATAGCGAACCACCTCCGGCTTCTTGCTCTGCGCGGCACAATGCAGCGCCGTGACGCCATCCATGTCCGCATGGTCTATATCCGCCGCTCCCTCGATCAGCAGTCGAACGACCGACATGTGACCGAAATAGGCCGCCGTGGCCAATGGCGTCGTCTCACGAGCGGTCCGGGCATCGACAACCGCGCCGTGGGAGAGGAGGTCAGATGCCACGATCGACAGACCGCGTTTTGCAACCAGATGCAAGGGCGAGTCGCCCGTATGGTCGGGCAGGTTCACGTTCGCTCCGGCGGCAATGAGCAGCAACGCAGCGGCTTCGCGTGCATTGGCGATGGCCAGGTATAGCGCCGTGCGCGCGAGCTTGTCCCGGGCGTCCAGCGGCGCCCCGGCCCCGAGGAGGATGCGAAGCGCGCCCATGTTGCCGATGGCCGCGGCGTATCCCAGGCTCCCGACACCGTCTGTCGTCAGGATCGCTTCAGGCAGGCGAGGATACCGGGTGATGAGCATGAGGAGGCGATTGGTGTCGCCTGTTTCGAGAACAGATACAACATCCTTGGCCTGAAGTTCCGTCTCATTCGCCGTTGGCGCCGCGCCACTCGGGTTTCTTTCCCCGCATAGTGCAAATCCGGGTATACCGGCGCACGTGGCTACCAGGAGGAACGTCATCAGCAATACGGTACGGGTTTTAGCGCTGCGCATCTTTCTTGTCTCCAATTCTGGGAATGAGTGCCGCGATGGCATTGTCTGATCTCCGCTCAACACGCGTTCAGGTGCAAGATATACTCTTCCTGAGCATAGCACATACCCGCCCAAGGCAGCTCTCGATCCTCAAGCCCCAGCACGGGAAGTAGGCGTCGGCGATACGCGCGGTGGTCCCGAAGTATCAGCAGATATCGGTTGTCGATAGAAGCCGGTCGCTATGGGTGCCCCGCAGCATCGCAGTGTCGAGCTAGCCCTTCACTTTGTAGGCGACTGACAAGCCGGAGAATCGTTCGCGGGGTTGTTGACAAGGTAGCTCACCGTGTAAGCGGCCATGTCCTCGGGCGGATAGGGAATGAGCAGGAGGAGGAGGCGGTCCACTTCACGGATCCGGACTTCCAGCCAGAGGCCGTAGTCCCGGGGCGCCAGAATCACCGGCATCCGGTGGTGAAATCTCTTGATGAGGGCGTTGGGCGTCGTGGTGATGATGGTGCACGATTCGATTGCCCTTCCCTTGGGATCGGTCCAGCGCTCCCAGAGGCCGGCAAAGGCGAAGGGGCGGCCGTCCTGCATCCGGATACACCAGGGTTGCTTCCGGCGGCCCTGGGCCTGCCACTCATAGAAGCCATCGGTCACGATCAGACAGCGCCGCTCCCGGAGTGCTCTACGGAAGGCCGGCTTCGTCGCCACCGTCTCGGCCCGGGCGTTGATGAGCTGATTCCCGATCGACGGATCCTTTGCCCAGGACGGGATCAGCCCCACCGCATCCGCCGGATCTCCCGCGCGGAGTCTGCCGGCTGCACGATAGTCAGGACCTCCTGGCTCGGGGCGAGGTTGTACCGTTCCTTCCAGGCCACGCTCTCCTGGACGTTGAAGTGGCTCGCCAACGTCGTGGCCGATAGCGCCACGCTAAACCGTCCGCACATCGTCTTACCTGCCCGGCTTGGCGGATAGACCTTGGATTAAATTCTTAAGCGACTCGACCGTCACCCGTATTCCCCCGAGTGAGCGAGTCACGGACCGGTCGGCGTCTTGGGCGACCACGACGTTCTTACCGTCGGGGTACCGATGGCGGAAAGCCCGCAGGTTCTCTATCGAGAGGTCGGCCGCTGACCACTTGTTCTAGGGAACGAATGGGGGACCCGTTGCCAAGGATGACAAGTTAGCCGCTCAGGAGTCGAGGCCAACACAGCTTGTTTTACTTGGCCGGATCCCCTATCACGGACCCCTATCGGGAGCTAACGCGTTTGCACTAGCTCAATCCGGACATCGTCCGGCCCCTTGACGAAGGCGATCCGCATGCCCGGGCCAAAGTCCCAGGGTTCTACCTCGATCGTGACACCGCGGCCTCGGAGCTCAGCCACGGTCGCGTCAATGTCGGCGACCTCGAGGCCAAAATGGTTGGTGCCGAAGTGGGGCGCGCCGCCTCGGGTGAAGTGCTCGCCCTCCCGAGCGCCGCGGATCAGGATCTGGATGCCACCGAGCCGCAGCGTACTCGTCGGCACACCGCGGGAGTCATGACGTCTGACCAGCTCTGCCCCGATTCCTTCCACCAGCCAGCGCTCGGCGGCCGGGACGTCCGAGCTAAAGATGTGAATATGATGAAACTGGTATTCAAGCGGCGTGGGCATTTGAACTTCTCCTTTTCGGTCAACGTCATTACGTGAGGTTCGCGCTACTCCACCGGACCAGTGCGATCGGCCAACGTAGCAATTCGAAAGACGGATACCGGACACCTATCGGAAGCTAACCCGTTGATTTCCATCTCTTACGGGCCAAAACGTGTCCGGTGCCTTTTTCTCAACTGGAGCGTTCGGGACAATATACAGGGATCATCATGGCATGTGAAGAGTATGGTGTCGATTCGGGCAGGAGCGCACATCCGGGCAGGCGTGCAAGGTGACGTAAATGGCAGCTCCCCTAGTACATTTTCAAAATACAACTTTCAATGTGTCCGCTTCAGAATGCGGGGCGTAATGTAATCGGGGACCCGGCCAAGAATGACAAGCTAGCCGCTCAGGAGTTGAGACCAACACAGCTTGTTGTCTTTGGTCGTATCCCCTCTTACAAGAGCCACTAGTGGTCGGGGCGGCCCGGCCCGCCAGGCTTCGCCCCCTGGGCGGTTTTTCCGATTGCATGCCCGCGGGATTCCGCCTAGCATTGATGTGTAGCAGCCCCTGAATTCGCCTCGGGAAAGGAAGGCTCGTGATGAAGAGAGCGTACACGATCGTGGTGGAGCGCGATCCGGAGAGCCAGTGGCTCGTCGGGGAGGTCGTCGAACTACCGGGCTGCTACACCCAGGCCCCTGACCTGCCCACGCTGGAGGCGAACATCCGTGAGGCGGTCCGTGCCTACCTCGGTGACGCCGAGCCGCACGAGCCCCTCTCCGACTTCGTCGGAACCTGGCGCGTCGAGGTCGCCGCGTGACCAGGCTTCGCCTCGCCCCCTACCGGGACCTAATCGGGGACGTTGCCAAGAATGACAAGTTAGCCACTCAGGATAAGATTCTAAGATCTTGGAGGAGTCATTCCGCTATGCCTCGGCCTGAATGCAAGATATTTTATGCTCCCCATAATAACCGAAGCAGGAGAAATGGAGGAGATTCGACATGAACGCAAAAACCGTAGTTGCCGTCATTCTGATCGCTCTGGGCATCGTGGTGCTCGCTTACTCGGGCATTACCTTCACGACCCCGGGAAAGCCGATTGAGTTCCTCGGCCTTCACATTGAGACCACCGACAGCCACTTTATTCCGCCGTTCGTCGGCGCACTCGCGCTCGTCGGCGGGATCGTGTTGCTGTTTGTGAAACCTAGGGGGGTCTGAAGAGCGGAGTCGAAGCCTTTGCCGGCAGGTCAGTCGAGCCGGTCATCCATCGAGCCCATGATGCCAAACCACCCACGGTTTCCCGTCGCCGCTCCGGCGGTGGTTTGCATGGTGATGAAGAACCGTTTATCGGTCAGGAAGAACAACCGCGACATGGTGCTGCCTGATGAACTGGACGATTTGTCCAGATTTGAAGAAGAAGGCGGCCCGGAAGCGCCGATCCCTGATCTGCAGGAGGCAACGTCCCCCATTACCTGTCAAGTGGAACCGTTCCTGATAGTTCTACTAAATGCAAGTCTGGTTACCGATGGTTTTGTCGCCTCGGCGCGAGATGCGTGCGCTTCCCGTCCTCCCCTGGTTACGACCGCCTCTCGAAACTGCCGCCAAGCCCATCCGGCCCGAGGGTCCCGCCGCCAAACCGGAGGCCGAATTCATGTATTGAAATGGCTCGCCAGCGTCGTGGCGGAGACCCCAACGCTAAACCGCCCGCACATTGTCTGGTCTGCTCCTCGCGACCCGAAACGCGGGTAGACTCCTCCGCCCCGCGATCCCGCCACCATCGCTCCCGCCCGCGCCTTTGTTCCGAAGCAGTTGGGGAAAGCGCAGGATAATACACCGGGATTCACATGGCATGTGAAGGGTGTGGTGTCGATCCGGGCAGGCCCATAAGGTGGCGTAAGTGGCTGCGTCCCCATTACAGCCGAGCCCCGCACACTCACCAGCTATGGGACGAGTACCGCCGCCCCCTGCACCCGTCCGGCGCGCAGATCCCCAAGCGCTTCGTTGGCCTTTCGCAGCGGATACGTCTGGACATGAGTTCGTACGGGCACCCTGGGAGCAAGGGCAAGAAACTGCCGGGCATCTTCGCGCGTGAGGTTCGCCACGGAGCGAACCACGCGTTCCTCCCAGAGCAGGCGATACGGGAATGACGGGACGTCGCTCATGTGAATGCCCGCACAGACCACCACCCCGCCGCGAATGGTGTGACGCAGGGCCTCCGGGACGAGCGCACCCACCGGCGCGAAGATGATCGCGCAGTGGAGCGGTTCGGGCGGGGCCGCGTCGGAGGGACCCGCCCAGACGGCGCCGAGCTCGCGCGCGAACGCTTGCGCCGCGGCATCCCCTGGTCGCGTGAACGCGAACACCCGCCGCCCCGCCTGCGCCGCCACTTGGGCGATGATGTGGGCCGCCGCCCCAAAGCCGTACAGTCCTATGCGCTCCCCCTCCCCCGCCATGCGATACGCCCGGTACCCGATCAGTCCCGCACATAGCAGAGGGGCCACATGGGCGTCCGAGTAGTCGGTTGGCAGGGGGAAGCAGTAGCGGGCATCGGCTGTGGCCGCCTCCGCGAATCCGCCGTCGATCTGGTACCCGGTGAATCGGGCCTGGTCACAGAGATTCTCCCGACCTGTTCGACAGTAGAGGCAGGTGCCGCACGAGGCCCCGAGCCAGGGCACGCCGACGCGGTCCCCCAGGCTG
>Ga0182017_10000841_pt1 | contig 24244 bp, 17 predicted proteins | sample 712E3DmetaG_FD_120492 | JGI IMG/M metagenome (GOLD analysis project Ga0182017, IMG submission 120492) | Permafrost microbial communities from Stordalen Mire, Sweden - 712E3D metaG | ecosystem: Environmental > Terrestrial > Soil > Wetlands > Permafrost | place: Sweden: Stordalen | collected... | reverse complement strand
TTTGAAGAAAATCGATCAGCTCTTCCTCCCCCACCCGTTCCTGTTTTCCAGTATCCCTATCACGCACAGTGACACCGGCATTCTTTTCCAATGTATCAAAATCAATAGTCACGCAATACGGCGTGCCTATCTCGTCCTGGCGGCGGTAGCGCTTGCCTATATTGCCGTTGTCGTCGAAGACGACGCCGCTCACGCCTTTGACTGCGAATTCTTTCTTTATCATCTCGAATACTTCCTTGGCCTTCTTGACCAGCTCCGGCTTATTCTTCAGCAAAGGAAACACCGCAACTTTGTAAGGCGCAACTGAAGGCGTGAGTTTCAGGAACGCTCGTTTTTCTTCACCCATATCATCTTCGCGATAAGCGTCGCAAAGCACCGCCAGCACCGTCCGATCCAAACCAAATGATGGCTCTATGCAATGAGGAATGAACTGTTCCTTTCCGTCTTCATCAAAATATGACAAATCTACTTTGCTGAAATCAGAATGTTGTTTCAAGTCAAAGTCGGTGCGATAAGCCAGACCGTATAATTCTTTCCTGCCGAATGGCCAATCGAATTCAAAGTCAATGGTGCGCTTGGAATAGTGGGCACGCTCGCCATCCGGAACCTCCAATTCATGGACTTTCTTCGCATCCAAACCGACATCCGCCATGAAAGCTTTCATTTCCCCAACAAAATCATCAAAAGTCTTTTTCCACTCGCTATCTTTCGCATCCTTGGGCGGATGGATGAAATATTCTATCTCCATCTGCTCGAATTCACGGGCGCGGAAAAGGAAATCGCGCGGAGCTATCTCATTTCTGAAAGCCTTGCCTATCTGGGCCAAACCGAATGGGAGCTTGGGATGGAAGCTGTCCACTATATTCTTGAAATTGACGAACATGCCTTGGGCGGTTTCCGGACGCAGATATGAAACGGAGGCTGTGTCTTCACCGGCGCCGACATGCGTCTTGAACATCATATTGAACGACTTGGTCTCGCCGAGCTTGCCGCCGCAGTCGGGACATTTCTCTGCACCTATCTTGACGGCAATCTTCGGGTCGGCAGATAGCAATTGATCGGCGCGAAAACGATGTTTGCATTTCGAACACTCCACCAACGGATCGGCAAAACCACCGACGTGTCCGCTCGCTTCCCAAGTCTTCTGATTCATGAGAATGGCCGCGTCAACGCCATACATGTCATCTCTGTCGTCTACGAAACGCTTCCACCAGAGCTTCTTTATATTATTCTTGAGAGCGACACCCAACGGCCCGTAATCCCAAGTCCCGGCCAAACCGCCGTAAATCTCCGAGCCTTGGAAGATAAAGCCACGCCGCTTGCATAGCGAAATAATCGACTCCATGGTATTTTCGCCCATTGTTTCCTTTTTAGACATGGGAGTATTCTATATGAAAAAAGGCCGGATTGCACTTTTTTGATAATAGTCGCAAAAAACCGGCCTTGGACATTCCGCACCCTCCTGGCTCACGTTCACTCGGAGGAATCATAATGTGAACGCTGCCAGGAGGGGCCTCCGCTTGGGTTTGGGAGACAAGGGGAAATCAGTGCTCCGTTCGTGTTTGGGCGCACCATATCAAGCAAGACGCTAGACAAGCACTTACGAACGGAGCGGGAGAAAATAGCAATTTAAACGAACGAAATTGGGGGCAGGAGCCGGCTTTCGGCCAGCAGTGTTGTTAACTCTTGACCGGTCAACACTCGGCTATTTGAGCTCCTTCTTTTACAAAGTGAAGGTTACCCGTCAAGCCACCCTACCATAAACGAAAAAATCAACTGCCCACTATCCTAGCACCTCTCCCCTTTCTTGTCAAGCCCCCCATACCGACAACTAGCCCTGTCCCAAATTACTTCACCACCATTCCATCTCCCTGCTTGTAAGCCGGATCGGTACTGTAGCTGGTCGTTAGGAAATCCTGGGTGCTTTGGAGCGCTGTGCCGGTAAAATCATCAGTGGCAGTCAATGTCGCCATATTGATCAAAGTAGGAACTGTAGCCGCTTGATTGATGCTAGGGAATAATGATATCTGAAAAGCAACGTCACGGAGGTCGGAGGAACCGGAAGGATTGGCGCTCACGTTGCCGACATTCCAAGTTATTGTCCCGCTATTGGCATCATAGGTGACATCCTCGGTAGAGGGGCTGACATTGCCGAGCCATGTGACATACGGCGGCAGTGTGGCAACTACTTGGGCATTATTCACGGCGTTCGAAGTATTGTCGATGGTCCAAATCACCGTGTAAGTAGTTTTTTGCTCTACTTTGGGCGGTATAGGACCGGTATTAACGAATGGCCCTACGGTGCGTACTAATCTGCCCGAAAGAGCCACGCTGGAAGCTACTTTGACCGTGCGGCTCACAACGGCGGAAAGAGCGCCGGAGACTCCTGATTCCTGGGTACGATCCGCGGTGACACCGGCGGAGATCGACACGGTAGGATTAATCACGGAATTGGCCGAAGTGCCATTGTCAGCCGGTGTCATGATGAACGATACGACACCGCTAGCTCCGCCTGCCACGGACGCCAATTCAGGATTTGTTTGCTGGTTCCATACGATCTCATTCTTGGCGGAATTGAAATATCCGGCATCCGGTTGGACCTTGGTTTTGTCATAGGCCGTGCCGGACAGATCGGCAGTGATGACGACATTGGAGACTGAGGACGGAAGGTTGTTGAACCATGATACCGCTACCCTCTCCGGTTGCTCGAACGCCCCGATATGGTCCCCGGAAGTCTGGTCGCCGTCCAGACCTATTCCCAGCGTGATGAAAGGCTTCTCTATGGTCAAGCTCTGTTCCACTATGGCATACTCCGTGCCGATCGTCGCCGCGTTGCCGGAACTCTGGGCTCCGACGGAGAATTGGAAAGACCGGCTGTCCGTATCCTCACCCTGAAGCGTGCCGTGTATAACTATAGACCGCTCTCCGCCGGGCGGTATATCGCCTATTTTCCACGTGGCATGGTCGGAAAGAGGCGGCAGATTGGCCGAGATGAAGGTGTAGCCGAACGGATACTGCGCTTTCAAAAGGACGTTCTTGAGCGTATTCTGCGAATTCGATTTGAGGTTAACGGTCATATCGAAAGCTTGGCCAGAAGTGACAGAGGAAAAAGATGACGCCGTGACGGTGATCGGCGAAGAATTTATGAGTATGTCGTATGTCTGCCGCTTGGTGAAAACAGCCGATGACCCTTTAACTGAATAAGTGAGCGAGACGGTAATCTCTTTCTGCGTGTTCTCCTCGCCAAATATGACCGCGGAAATAGAGGTCGACGTCGCCCATCCTGCAGGCATGTCGCCCAGGAGCTGATCATACGAAGTAAGAACTTTGGTCGTGTCATTCGGGTCGGTCGCGCCCGCCGGAAAAGACACCGCCATATCCACTAGCTGAAGATCGGTACTGTTATTGTTTGTCACCTTGACATTGAACGACACTGGTTCTCCTCCTGGTATTGATACAGGTCCGCTTATGACTATGGCTATATTATTGGCGGAGATGAGATTGGACCCATTCAGAAAGAGGTATGCGCCGATACCGATCGCGATCACGCAGAATACCGCCGAACCTATTAGTAATTTGGTGAAAAATGACATGGAATGGTCTTCGTATTCGTCATTCAAATGCGCGGGCGCCTGATCTTCTTCCGGCTCGGCCCAAGCGGGTTTCATTTCTTCCTTGGCATCGGAGAACCGCAGTTTACGACGAGTACGGACATCCGGCGCGCTCCTTGAATAAAGCGATTTCTTCAATTCCTCAATGCGGCTTTTGTCGTCGGCTGGAGGCATGTGCTATATTGTATAAGGAAAAGAGAAATTCACCAACCCAAGGATTTGTCATGAATACCAAGCAAGCATTGTTTATTTGCATCGCTATTGCAATAGCATCCGCGCCATTCTCCGCACTATTGGACGAAAGATATCCATGGATCATAAGTATTCCAATCATATTGGGAGCAGCTATGATCATCTTCATCCAAATAAGAGAAGACGACCTTCAAAACCGCCGTTTGTAATGGCGGTTTTTACTATAAGTGGGACTCTTTCAGCGCTTTATTGATATGTTTGTTTATCGTTGCCCGCGATGATTTGAGGTTATCCAATAATTCTATGGCCAGTTCAGTTGATTGAATGCGGTCGTTCAACTCTGCGGCATCACCGATATAACCAAGTCTGTTCAAAATCCGGACGACAATCAATGACTCCAGAGTCTGTAACGATTCATCGTTCAGTCGTGGGTTCTCTCCGATAAATAGCTGACATGAATATATGCAATCAAATAATTCCGGATTCGGCTGTTCGCCGTGAAGCAGGCGTTCCAATAGAGAAGCGATACGCGCAATCAGCGTTTGCGTTCCATTCGTAGATTCGTTATTCGTATCATTCGCATATATTCGTAGATTCGTATTATCCTCTTGTGCGCTAGTCAACCGCCAATATTCTTTGCCTCTGACGAAAGAGAACCGGCCGAATGAATAATCCTGGGTGAACGACCGCAGCTTTGACTTTTCGAATCGGATGCCTTGGGCCAAAGCAAAGACTAGTCCCAAGTCGCGGGTAAATATGGAGATCATCTTCCCCGCCTCGCCCGACGGACGAGAGCCGATGATGAAGCCGGGGGTAGTGTGAATGGGGTGCATTAATTCAACTTTAATTCGCGGCCGATTTCAATCGAAGTAATCCCTGTTGACTTCTTTATTTCTCCGCCAAACTTATCGGCAAGTGATTTCAATTCAGCCGGCACCACCAATGAAGCCTTGTCACCTACTTTCAAGCCTTTTTCCTTACGCAGATCTTGGATTTTGCGGAGAAACTCGCGCAAATCGCCTTCTTCTTTGAGGGCAGCGGTGATGGTCGTGTCGAGCTCAACGTCTTTTTCTTGGCCGGTAATAAATTCGAGTTCCTTCACATTGACTTCGTCTTTGATGAGCTCTACCAATCCGGCATTGTCCGCCAATCGCAACCCGTCATTCTTAATCCGAAGTGCCGCCAATGGTTGCCTGACATTTATCTTCGCCGCCATGCGAGCTTCCAATCCTTTGGATGCGATAGCTCTGACTGTTTCCATGTCCTTCAATAGCTTCTCATCGATTTTGCCTACTGTCGGCCACTCTTCCAAATGCACGCTCTCCTTCTCGCCACCAACATTCTGATACAGCTCTTCCGCAAAGAAAGGCGTGAACGGAGCCATTATCTTGGCCAGAGTGAGCAAAACATATTTGGTCGTAGCCAATGCAGCCTCTTTATCAGCTTTCTCATTATCAGAATCTCCACCCTTGAATCGGTCACGCGAACGACGCAAATACCATTGCGAAAGGTCGCCGACGAAATCGCGGATGGCGCGCGTAGGTTCCAGAAGCACATATTTATCCAAATTTGTCGTGACATTCTCGACGAGTTGATTTAGCCTCGAAATAATCCACCGATCAAGCACATTTTGCGATTCGCTCCTTACTCCTTTCTCCTTACGAGCCTCCGCCGGCACGCCCTGCTGGGCGCCTACTTCTTCCCCCGCGTACATCTTGTAGAACGCCGCCACATTTGAAGCCAGATTGAAAACCTTTTTCACCATCTCATCCACGGTCTTTTCTTCGAAATTCTTCGGATCGCCAGGCTGATTTATCGAGTACATCCAGAAACGCAAAGCATCCGCGCCGTATTTATCCATCATATCCCAAGGATTGACGACATTGCCTATGTGCTTGGACATTTTCTTTCCCTGCGCGTCGAGGAGATGGCCGAGGCAAATTACATTCTTGAAAGCTTTGCCCTTACCCATGATCGCGCCTATGGCATGCAAGGTGTAGAACCACCCACGCGTCTGGTCGATGGCTTCAGAGATGAAATCGGCGGGATAGCCTTTGGCTTTCTTGAACAGGCTGCCATCAATGAGGCTTTTATTCTCAAAAGGATAATGGTCCTCCGCGAATGGCATTGACCCGCTGTCGAACCAGACATCCATCACTTCCTTGACGCGCTTCATCTCACCGCCGCAGGCACATGGCAATTTCACCTCGTCGATGTAAGGCTTGTGAAGGTCGAGCTCATATTCGTGATTGTGGGGGAGGATGGAGAAATCGAGTTTGCGGATTTCGGCGTTTCTAATAGAGTCGTCCCTTTTAAATTTTCTGCTTTGTATACGGTCAAGACCTTTGGCTGCAGAAAACATAAGAGCGGCCGGCAATTCGTGTGTCACGATCAAAATATTCTTACCATCGAATTTCTTCTCCAGATCATACAAAAAATCACCGACACGTTTTTTAATATCAGCCCAATTCTCGATTCCATCTTGCTTAGAAATAAAGGGATCGCCATCATCGATATTTGTTACAAATTCAATAAAATCATCAACGTCACGACCATTCCAAGATCCACTATTTAGTTCACGTATGTGAGCGTCAATAATCATTTGACTCTCTGAAAGACCGAGTGTGTTTTTGACTATTTCAGCAGTCTCTATAGTGCGCACAAAAGGAGAAACTACCATCAAGTCAATATGTGATCCTTTAATCGATTCCGCGGATTCTTGGACTTGCTTACGTCCATCTTCCGTCAAATGATGAGGCGCTTTTGGATCACCAGAAAGTATATTGAGAATATTATTCTCCGCCTCCCCATGCCTCATAACATAATAGGTATTGCGCGGCTTCTTGGAAACGTCTGCAACCGAACCGGCGACTTTCCTCTCACCGCACTTTTCGCAGATCCACACGGGCAATGGCGTACCCCAATATCGCTCGCGAGAAATGGCCCAATCCTTCACTTCGCGCAGCCATTCGCCGAAGCGACCTTCCTTGATGTAGCTCGGCTCCCAATTGATACCTTCATTCTCCTTGATGAGCTTATTCCGCAATTCGGACATGCGGAGATACCATGAGTCGCGGGCGAAATATATGAGCGGCGTATGACAGCGCCAGCAGAATGGATAGCTGTGTTCGTGTTTTTCCTTGTGGAACAAGAGACTGCCGGTCGGTCGATTGGCGAGATCCTTGATGATCTCCACGGCCACTTCTTCATCCTTGACGAACTTCCCTGCCAAGAATCCTGTCTCTTTCTTGAAAGTGCCGTCTTCATTGACCAGATGATATTTCGGCAAACCGACTTTCGTGCCAAGCTCGAAGTCGTCTTGGCCATACATCGGAGCGATGTGGACGATGCCCGTGCCGTCGGCGGTCGTGACGAAATCGGCGGCGTATACTTTGAAGGCTGCACTATTGGCTTTGATAAATTGGTAGACGGGTTCATAAGACAATCCTACCAATTCTTTAACCTTAAATTCTTTCTCTACAACATATTGTTCCTTGATAACGGCGAGTCTAGCCTTAGCGAGAATGATCGAATCTGCTCCAATTTTTACCTGCGCATATTCAATGTGCTCGCCAACCGCCAACCCCACATTCCCCGGCAAAGTCCACGGAGTTGTCGTCCAAGCCAATAGAAAAGTCTTGTCGTCAGCGATCATATCTCCAATTTTTTGTCCCGGCTTAACCTTGAACTTCACATACACCGAGAGATCCTTCACATCTTCATACCCTTGTGCCAATTCATGGGACGACAAGGCCGTGCCACAACGAGGACACCATGGCACGACTTTATAATCCTTGTAGAGTAGACCTTTCTCATCAGCGGTTTTGATAACATTCCAGACCGATTCCATGTAGTCCGGCTTGTAAGTGATATATGGATCCTTCAAGTCCACCCAATAGCCCATGCGGTTGGTGAAATCTTCCCATTCATGGACATAGGTCCAGACGCTTTCTTTGCATTTGTCATTGAACTTCTCTATGCCGTAGCTTTCTATCTCCTTCTTGGACTTCAAGCCTAATTCCTTTTCAACCTGCAATTCAACGGGCAGGCCGTGCGTGTCCCAGCCGCCTTTGCGGCGCACATGAAATCCGCGCATGGTCTTGTAACGCGGGATAGCATCCTTGAAAGCACGAGCTTCAAGGTGGCCCATATGCGGATGCCCATTGGCCGTCGGGGGGCCTTCGTAGAAGACGAATTCGCCCTTTGGCGAGGGCTTGTTGAGGGATTTGTTGAAGATATCCTTGTCTTTCCAGAATGAAAGGATGCGCTCTTCGCGCTCTGCGTGCGGGCTTTTGACGGGCTTTTTCTCTTCCATAATGGAGCTATTCTAGCATTTTTCAGGGTTTTGGGAATAAAAAAGAGGCGAACCGAAGTTCGCCCCGTTGAATTAACTGACAAGTGTAGAAAGTCACCGAACGGCCAGTGATTTTTCATCAAAAGTCAGACCGTCAGGGAACTCTTCCGTCTTGACCGGCTTGATGATGACCTTCTTGGGACCATCTTCGATGTGTCCGGCAACAAATGCACGCAATCCGAGTTTTCTGGCAACATCAACAACTTCATCTGCTTGAACTTCGGTCACATAGAGTGCGAAGCCAGCACCCATATTGAGGTTGCCATATGCTTCCTTGTCGTCGACCGGCCCATGCTTCTGCAGGAAGTCAAAGATAGGAAGCCGTGTTGGAAGCGTTTCAATCAGATAGGTGAACGGTTGAGTTGCTCGCATGAGTTTGCGCCAGCCGTGACCAGTGACATTCACCGCGTAGTGGATATTCACACCAACATCAAGACAATCCTCGACTAGGCCAACGTAGATGTGAGTCGGATCGAGAAGCGTCTCGCCGTAGGTCCGGCCGCCGGAAAGTTTTGTGAGATACCCTTCCGGCAGTTTGTCGGCAATCTTCCGCGCCAGCGTAAGTCCATTGGCATGAATGCCAGAACTCTCGATAATGACTATCGCGTCGCCGTGCTGGATGGGGCCTGCAATCAGACGCTCCTTCGGTTTAACGATTCCGATCGCCGAGCCGGATAGCACGACTGCTTCCGGAACGACCACACCTTTAAGGGTCGGCGTTTCGCCTCCGCCCCAAGTGCAACGTGCCAGATTACATGCGTTCAGCCAGCCAACTATCAGATCCAGACATCGGTCACGGTCATTGAACCAGTCAGAATTTCCCACTGCGAGATGCATCGCCACGGACAATGGAAGTGCGCCAAGCGTGACTAAATCATTCACAATCATTGCAACTGTGTCTTGCGCGATTTGATCGTAGTACGATTTCCCTTTAAGTTGGAGTAATTCATACGATCTGCGTTGAAGTTCACGCACGGCATCTGCGACCAGATTCTTGGTGCCGAGTCCTTCCTCGACATGGGCGAAGTAGCTTTTGGCCGCTTCGATCAAATAGGCACTTTCACCTCTCGATGGTTCAAATTCCCGGAACTCGCCACCGTTGAGACGAGCGATGTTGCCGGCAGTTTCTCGCGCAGCAAGCTGCGCCATCTGTTTGAATGGGTCCATGGCATCATAATTAACACCAGTTTCTGCATAGGTCATTGTCTTCATATATTTCCTTGTATTTCATTGTTACAGGTTCAATTGTTTAACCTGATATTACGCAAAATTCGTTAAAAAGCAATCGTGCCTGTAGGCATTGCAAAAACCCATATTTTAATCAATACTGCTCATAGACGGAAAATCAACACAGAAAAACTATGAGCAAGCCAAAGATTCTTGTATTTGCATCCGGATCGGCCGAAGGCGGCGGATCTGGCTTTGAAAAACTGGTGGAAGCATCGCGCGGTGGTCCGCTCAATGCAGAGATTGTTGCGGTAGTTTCCAATCATGAAAATGGCGGCGTGCGGGAACGGGCTGACAATCTTGGCATCCGTTTCTTGCATTTTCCCGGACCATGGACGGCCGCGGAATACCAGAAATTCGCCAACGGAACGGGAACCGATTTCTTCGCGCTCTCCGGCTGGTTGAAGAAGGTCACAGGACTTGATCCGAAGACCCGATTCAATTCGAGAACAGTATTCAACATCCATCCGGGACCTTTGCCGAGATTTGGCGGGGACGGATTGTATGGACATCACGTTCATGAAGCCGTCATGGCGGCATTCAGACGCGGCGAGATCACTCATTCCGCAGTATCCATGCATTTTGTCACTGAGGAATATGACCGCGGTCCGGTGTTTCTGGATTGCAAAATCAAAATCAACGAGGGTGATACTCCGGACTCTCTCGCACGGCGCGTCAATGACTGTGAGCATTACTACCAGCCCAGGATAACCGACCTGGTGGTCAACGGTCTGATCAGCTGGGACGGAGTAAATCCGGATTCACTCATATGTCCCCGCGATCACGAGATCAGCTTCGTTGACCAGGAATGAATCGGCGTCAAAAACGACAAGGGCAGCTGTGGAAATGGCCGCTCTTTTTTATCGGCTACCGTCCTTGCAATCAAGACATTTCTGCGTAGTATTGTGGTCAGAGCACCTTATGTTAGGTGTTTTGTTATTTTGTAAACCACAAACGTTCAACAACACAGGAGAAACCTATGATAATTAGTATGTTTCGTCAAATTAATCCTGGCCTGGAACACGGTTTCTACGTTGAAACCACAGGCCAACTGTCAGACCAAGAACTCAAAAAGTTGCGCTGGCTCATCGCGGAAACGTTCGAACCGGATAATACCCGGAGCGAGCCATTCCTACGGTCGTCGGATGTAATAGAAATCGGTCCCCGGCTCTCAATCGAGACACCATTCTCGTCGAATGCCGTGGCCATCTGCCGAGCCATGGGGCTCGAGCAGGTTACGCGTATCGAACGCACTCACCGCTATCTGGTCGGCAAAGATCAGACGCTTGACGTCATCCTCAAGGCTCATCTTGATCGTATGACGGAACAGCGATATTCGGACGGCATCACGACTTTTGACACCGGCGCAACGCCAGAGGCCGTCAAGGTCATCGGCCTCATCAAGCTCGGTAAAGCCGAGCTTGTGAAGCAGAACAAGGCCAATGGTTGGGGGATGGATGAACGCGACATTGATTATTACTATGAAATGTTCGCGAGCATCCTCCAAAGGAATCCCACCAACGTCGAACTCCTGCAGCTCGGCAATGCCAATAGCGAGCACAGCCGGCACGGATTCTTCAAAGGCCGGATCGTCGTTGACGGGATACCGATGAAGGAAACATTGTTTGAGCTCGTTCAGAGTCCAATTAAAAAGCTCGGCAATGACAATCGCAGTCTCGTCTACTTCAAGGACAATGCCGGGGTGATTGAGGGATTCAGGACAAATTTGATTCTGCCTCGTACACCGGGCGTACCATCGGAATTGCGTATTTGCGGCAAGGTGGTTCATATCACCTGCACCGCGGAAACTCACAACCACCCGACCTTCGTCGCACCGTTCCCAGGCGCCCAAACAGGCTCCGGCGGACGCATACGCGACAATTCGGCGGTTGGACTCGGGGGCATCACTGGTATCGGCGTCGCGGGTTACTTTGTCGGCAACTTGTTCATTCCCGGATATTCAATACCCGGAGAGGTTACCGGCCGAAGCAAGCCGTCGAAATACGCTTCATCGCTCGAAATTATTATCTACGGCAGCAACGGCGTATCAAGTTACGGCAATGAGTTCGGTGAGCCGCTCACGGGCGGCTACTGCCGGACCTTTGAACAGGTCGTATCCGGAGAATGGCGTGGAGCTCGCAAGCCGCATCTTTATACCGGCGGCGTAGGCCATGTCTTCGATGGGCACTTGTTCAAGGAAAAACCGGAGGCCGGGATGCTCATCGTATGCATCGGCGGACCGGCTTACCCCATCGGGGTGGGCGGCGGTGCCGCTTCAAGCATGATGCAGGGTCAAAACTCTGAAGGACTCGATTTCAACTCTGTCCAACGCGGCAATGCTGAGATGGAACAGAAAGCGAATCGTGTCATTCGGGCTTGCGTCGAGATGGGAGACAGAAATCCCATTTCAAGCATTCACGATCAAGGTGCCGGCGGACCGAGCAATGTCCTCACGGAACTGCTCGAACCGCTTGGTGGCAGGATCAATATCCGCAATATCGTTCTTGGCGACAAGACAATGTCGGTTCCCCATATTTGGAGTGCCGAATTCCAGGAAAGGTACGGATTCTTAATCAGACCGGAACGGATAGAGCTCTTTCAGTCTATCTGCGAACGCGAACGCGTTAACTGCGAAGTCCTTGGGAAGATCACCGGCGACGGCAAAGTCGTAGTCGAGGATCCTTCAAATGGGCAAACGCCGGTTAATCTTGGTCTGGAACAGATATTGACCAAAATGCCCCAGAAGACATTCGAGTCAACTCGGCTAGCGAAGGAACTTAAACCCTTGGCTTTGCTGAATATAACGGTGGCTGAAGCCATCGAGGCGGTGTTCAAACAGCCATCCGTCGGTTCGAAAGGATTCTTGACCAACAAGGTTGATCGGAGCGTTACGGGTCTGGTAGCGCAGCAGCAATGCTGTGGCATCGCCCAGATACCGATTGCCGATTGCAGTATCAATGCGCAGAGCCACTTCGGTTTGACCGGGACGGTATGCGCAATCGGTGAAAATCCAGTTCGGATGCTCATTGATGAAAAAGCTGCGGCACGCATGGTAGTGGGAGAGTGTCTCACCAACATGGCTCCGGTCCTTATCACCGGCATCGGAGACATCCGATGCCGCGCTAACTGGATGTGGCCGGCGAAATTGCCGCACGAAGGTGCCCTGCTCTATGACGCCGCGCAAGCCATGGCCGATTTCATGATCGGACTTGGCATAGCGGTTGACGGAGGCAAGGACAGCCTTTCCATGGCGGCAACTGTAGAGGGAGAGTTCGTTAAGACTCCGGGAAGCTTGGTCGTGCTCGGTTACGCACCAGTACCGGACATCACCAAAAAGGTCACGCCTGACATCAAGAGGCCCGGTGAAAGTTCGTTGTGTCTGATCGACCTTGGTCTCGGGAAGAACCGCCTAGGCGGTTCAGCTCTGGCTCAAGCGTTCAATCAGCTCGGCAACGAATCACCGGACATCGATCCAAAGCTCCTCCGGAATGCGTTTCTGGCGGTTCAGCAGATGATCAGTGAAGGTCTCATCCTAGCCTTGCATGACAGAAGCGACGGCGGCCTCATCGCTGCAGTCGCTGAGATGTGCATGGCGAGCAGGTGTGGGTTCAGACTCTGGGTCGACGATCCTAAGCTTGCGCTGGCCGAACTGTTCTCTGAAGAACTCGGATTCATCGTTGAGATAGATCAGGTGAACGAGGATCGGATCAACCAAATCTGTGATTCGTTATCTGTACCTGTCCCAGCTTTCATTGGCAGGACATTGAAAACCAATGAATGCGTTGTAATCGCCGACGAAGAGGTATTCAGCAGCGATATTCGCAAACTTCGTACCTTGTGGGAGTCCACTAGTCACGAAATTGAGAAGTTGCAGATGAATCCGGTCTGTGCCGAAGAAGAGTTCCGTGGTCAACAAGCCACACTTCCAGGCATATATACAACTCCGTCGTATAAGCCCTCGTTCACTCCTACGGAAACGTCCTTGGAGATCCTGAACGCGTCTGACAAGCCAAAGGTGGCAGTCATACGTGAAGAAGGCACGAACGGTGATCGGGAGATGCAGGCCGCATGTGTGGCCGCCGGTCTTGCCCCGTGGGATGTCACGATGAGTGATCTTCTCGAAGGCAGGATCAGTTTGGATCAGTTCCAGGGTGTCATATTCGCCGGAGGGTTCTCATTCATGGACGTGTTCGACAGCGCCAAAGGCTGGGCAGGGGGCATCCTATTCAACAACAGGTTGAGGGAAATGTTCGACCGCTTCTACGCTCGCGAGGATACTTTCTCGCTCGGCGTATGTAACGGCTGTCAGCTGATGGCATTGCTCGGCTGGGTTCCGTGGAAAGGGTTCCCTGTCGAAAAGCAGCCGCGGTTCATTCATAACACTTCTGGCCGGTTCGAGTCTCGATGGGTGCAAGTAGAAGTTCTGCCAAGCCCGTCGGTACTCCTATCCGGTATGGAGGGTTCCAAACTCGGTATCTGGGTAGCTCACGGCGAAGGTCGGTTAGTTTGTCCGGGCCAGCCTACGGAAGTCCTGATTGGTGGGAAGCTCGCTCCTCTAGCCTTCATTGATCCGGATGGCAACATGACGGAAGAGTATCCGCACAATCCCAACGGTTCGCCGTACGGGATCACGGCGCTCTGCTCTCCGGACGGTCGCCACTTGGCCATGATGCCTCATCCTGAACGTTGTTTCCGTTTGTGGCAGTGGCCGTGGATGCCACCCTCGTGGCAAAACCTTGAAGCTTCCCCGTGGCTCCGAATGTTCCAGAACGCCAGAACTTGGTGCATGGAACACCGAGCTTGAGGTTCGCTTCAAAGTAGATTCAGCCCCTTGCGCAGCATTGCGCAGGGGGTTTTTATCTATCTTAATCTACATCGTGTCTACATCTTCTCCGGCACTTTGATACCGAGAAGCCATAGGCCGTTGGTCATAGTCGTCCTGAAGCTTTTTGTCAGCGCCACATAGTAAGGCGAAAGCGGGTCTTTGGCGTCGGCGATAGTCTGATTGCCATAGAAACTGTTAAAAGCTCCGGCAAGATTTATCAAATAGCCGGCGATATGTTGCGGAGCATATTCGGTGCGAGCGCGAGCCACGATATCCGGGAAGCGGACAATAAGTTTTTCGAGTAACCCTGCTTTTTCCGGCAGAGTGGCTTTAGCGGAATTTTTGGCAACTTTGACTCCTTCTTTCTCCGCTTTTTCCAATACCGCCGCCGCGCGCACAGCAGAATATTGCAGATACGGCCCCGAGTCGCCCTCGAATGAAATAGATTTCGCCGAATCGAATATGACATCACCGCCAATCGCTTGGCGAAGAATAGTGTACTTGATGGCGGCAATGGCCACTTGATCGGAGATTTCGTTGACTTGAGCTGACGGCAATTCACGGCCAGACATTTTATCCTTTACCATATCTTTTATCTCGTCGATGAGAGATTCAGCGGAAATGACATTGCCTGTGCGCGAAGACATCTTACCTGAAGAGAATCGAAGAAGACCGTGGCTCAAATGCCTAGTCTTTGCGGCGATACCGGGACGAATAAATTCCAAAGACTTCAATAATACTTTGAAGTAATCATTCTGTTCGTCAGCCGTAACGACTATTGATTCGTCCAAATCCGGATATAATTCGAATTTCTTTGCATTCAAGCCCAATTCTTTGGTTTCATACGTCGGCAACCCTTGAGAAGTAATGAAAACCCGCGTATGCAGACCATAATCTTCACCTTTGAAAACGATGGCTCCGTCACTTTCCTTGAAGACACCTTTCCCAAGAAATTCTTTGACTATGACAATGCCCGGTTCGGCCACTTCGCGCTCATAAATAGTCACGTCGAACTTGGTATCTAAGCGCTTGTAAATAAGATTGAAGTATTCCAAGCTCCACTTTCTACACTTTTCATATAGCTCCGTCACTTTTTTGTCAGAACCTGCAAATATTTTCTTGTTCACATCAATAATAAAAGCTTGCGCGTCTTTATCCTCGTCATACATTTTCGTGCCTTTGACATACATTTTTCCCAAATAATCAGCCTTATCTCTAGACGCCACTGATTCATCCGGCATTTTTCCGTCAGCATCCTTTAAAATAGCCGCGATAGTCTTGGCGACATTTAGGCCCACATCACTTGGATAACAAGCGCGGATGGTTTGCGCTCCCGAACCCTCGATCAATCGTGATAATGATTCTCCGATAGCATTCGCCATGAGATGCCCAACATGGAAGACCTTGCAGATATTCGGATCGGTATACTCCACCATTATCTTCTTGCCGGCGTCAGTCTTCGACCAGCCATATTCGCCGCCATCGCTTGCGATTGCGACTATTTGCTCTGCAAAGACTTTGTCTTTCAACTTGAAATTGATGAATCCGGCACCAGCGATCTCAACCGACTCCACAAAATCCGGCATATCTTTTTTGAACGCTTCCACAACCTTCTCCGCCAAGGCCCGCGGACTGATCTTCAATATCTTCGCATTGGCTAGGGCAACGTTGGTCGAAAAATCACCGTGATCAAGGTTTTCGGGATATTCCAAAGCTACGGAAGCCGAGTCAATATCAAGCGTTCCGACCGCCTTTTGGAGATGCTTCAAAAGCTCGTCTTTCATGGGGCTATTGTAGCAAATAAAGGCCATTCTGCGGAAAAACTTGACAAATCAGAGGGAACAGTCTAGGATGTCTTTCGGAATGCCGCGAATATTTGGCAGGTTGGGAGTGTAAGGGTTACGACCGTTTCTCTCTGGAGAAGCCTCCGTAACTGATCCTACCAAAACGACTTAGGTCGGTTCCTCAAAAACCTCTCTCCCTCTCGCAGTTGATTTAAGCAACGATTACACCGCTTCTCTGCGAGAGGCCGCTTTACCAGCGCGACTTGCCTTGAGCTTGTCGCGCTTTTCCTTTTGCCTGTAAAAGAAAAACCGACTGACATGGTCCACCCAGAACATGTCAGTCGGCGAGTTACTCGTTGGCCCCTTCAAAAGACGGTGGACTTGAAGTTATCTTTATCGTCTTCATCGGCTCCTTTCTCAAGAGGTTAATATCGGTTAGAACAATTCTCGTACGGGAGTATCCTACACCTTTCTCAAAATCTTATCAATCCTGTCGGCAATCACTTTGAAATCCTTCTCCTTCCTCCCTCTCGTCGTCTCCGCAGCGGAACCAAGACGAATACCTGACGGATCCGCCGGCGGACGAGTATCGAATGGGATAGCATTTTTATTAACTATGATGCCCGCCTTTTCGAGTCGGTCACTGGCCTCTTTACCGGAAACCCCGCCTGCTCCTTTTTCGTTCTTCTTGCCCCCATTCCAAGTATCCATGAGTATGAGATGCGAATCGGTGCCGGCGCTTATGAGCCTCCAACCTCGCTTGTGCAATTCACCGGAGAGAACCGCGGCATTTTTCACCACTTGATGAGCGTATTTTTTGAAGGCAGGAGTAGCCGCTTCTTTCAAAGCAACGGCTACCGCGGCTATCTGATTTTCATGAGGGCCGCCCTGAAGGCCGGGGAAAACGGCTTTGTCTATCTTCTTGTCCAGCTCGCGCGCGTCTTTTCTGACAAAAATAAGGGCCGAACGCGGACCGCGGAGAGTCTTATGAGTGGTGGTGGTGACGATGTCCGCGTATGGAAACGGCGACGGATACGCCTCGCCTGCAATGAGTCCTGCCACATGTGACATGTCTACCATGAGAAGTGCTCCTCCGGCATCGGCTATCTCCCGCATCTTGGCCCAGTCTATGATGCGAGGATACGCGGTGTAACCGGCAACGAGGATAGCGGGCTTTCCATTCATGGCCAGCTCGCGGAGCTGATCGTAATTTATGACTTCGGTAGTTGCGTCCAATCCATACGGGACCTGCTGCCAGAATTTGCCCGTAGCCGAAACTTTGTGGCCGTGGGTCAGATGGCCACCGTGATCCAACGACATGCCCATTATCTTTGCCGGAGTAGCATTTCCTTTAGGCGACGAGAGAAGCGCGGTATATACGGCTAAATTCGCCGGTGAACCGGAGAGCGGCTGAACATTGACATGCCATTCCTTTGGGTCAAGTTTGAAAAGCGCCAAGGCGCGCTCCTGACAAAGGCTCTCTATCCGGTCCACGATCTCATTGCCGCCATAGTAACGCTTGCCCGGATATCCTTCGGCGTATTTGTTCGTCAATTCGGAACCAAGGGCTTCCAACACATCTTTCGAGACGTAATTCTCCGAGGCAATCAGATTGATGACTTTCAATTGGCGTTTTTTCTCCGCAACTATGAGTTTTTTTATTTGAGTGTCTTTCATGGGAACAATCGTATCATATTCAAATAAAAAGTGCGGCTCGGGGTTTAAATGTAAAAAAATAGTGGGGGCCGTGCAACTTGCACAGACCCCCACCCCCCACTTCGACCGAATCACTCAACCTCAAACAAACAACATCTCATCTTTACGTCGGGAAGGAACGGAATGTTCACCTGAGGTCCTGGAGGAACCAAGTGGGCTCAGGCGAACTAAAATGCGGGGCCTGGCGGCAAATACTTGAGATAATACTCGGGAAAAGACTAATAAAATGGTCGCGGTCTCGTCCTTTTCAAATCCTTTTCAAAGCGCCAGCGCCCCTGTTGGTAGATGGGGGGAATTTCGTTGATCAACTTACTCTGAACCAGCACCCTTAATGTTTTACGTCACGAGTTTAAACCCGATGACATTTTAATTATTTTTGGGGGTGAGCATCACGCTAGGGTTCTTCGGACTGATCGCCGATTACCTGCCATCGATAACCCTGGGGAAGGGTTCATTACCTCTACGTAACGGTAGAGAGCGTTCAAAGACTAACTCGTAAACGGAGCGTCCCGTGCCCTCATAACTTACACAGCACAGGGTCATGTGTCACAAGCCCTGGTCCAAGAGGCAATCTACTCCTATACCTTAAAGCTGTCAACAGCTTATCAAGGTAGTTATCCACCTCCAGTTTTTCGAGGTTAGAGCTGCCTTACATGCCCAATTGCCTCTTAATCTCCGCTATGAAATCCTTCTTCACCTCTTCAAGTGGCCTGTTGGCATCAATGATGACGTGCGGCACCTTGGCCAAAAATTTCAAATAGCCGTCGCGGACTTTCTTGTGGAAGGCAATCTCCCTATCGTCGAAGTGGTCGTATTGTTTGCCTTTCAAGAGCGACTGATTGCGCCTGTTGGCTCGGCGGACGCCTTCTTCGGGAGCAACATCGACGAATATATATAGGTCCGGCAGTACGGCGAGTCTCTTGCGCAAGCCCCAGAAGATGTCCTCCAATTGGCCATTGGATTGGGCGCAAATCTGATAGGCATAAGATGAAGCGTCGAAGCGATCGGCAATGACCGGCAGACCGTTCTTTAACGCCGGCATGATGGCATTCTGGGTATTGTCGAACCTGGAGGCGAACATCAGGCACAGGGTCGTCTCCGCCGGAGCAGTCTTGGCCAACGGATTCTTCAAAGTCGCTTCGCGTATGACTTCCGCGTACGGCGAGCCTCCTGGCTCGCGAGTGGTAAATATGCGGTCGCCGAGAGCGTCTTTCAAAGCAATGAGTAAAGTCGATTTGCCGGAGCCTTCTCCCCCTTCGATGACGATGAATTTTGGTTTTGAAACCATTGGAAGGATTGTAACAAAAAAGGCCGACTCCTACGAGCCGGCCATAGACTGGTTAGAGAGGCCGCCTACTTGTGTACGACCACGGAATCGGCAGAGACGCTGTATCCGCAATGGCATTCTTCAAGGTTGCAACGCGGACAACCATTCTCGAAGGTTCTCTGGAATGCCTCGGCCACGTCGAAGCCCGTGCAACTGGCCACGGCAAAGATGTTCGTGAAGACGTCCGCCAGCTCAAGACTGATTTCTTCAAGACATTCATTGCTTTGACACTTCTCGAATGCTTGGATAGCCTCGGCAATCTCCGCCATCTCTTCGGTCAAATGCATACCAGACCCGCCTAAAGTATTATTCGGGTAAATCTGTCTCAAAAGCATTTGAAACCATGTCATCGAATGCGGACGCAACGACTCGTCCGGAACGATGATAGCGCGCCCGGGCTTGTTGTCCGGCGGACACGTACACGGCCGATTAGCGCAATAAGGGCAGACGCCGGGAAAATACTTCCAGAGGCCCTGCTCAATATCCACATGATAATGGTTAGCCAAAGCGAACGACCATGAGACCATCATTGCACTGTCGTGAAGGATGATCTGAGTTCGATTCTTCCTGATGCCTTTGGTCGTATGGCCCCAGTAACGAATCATCTTGATGAGGATATCGCGCGGATCGGCGAAGTGAAGATCATTCTGCTTTCCATACATATCCCGATTGAACTGCTGAAAATCAGAGACTGTGATTGGCTTTCGATTCATAACATTCCATTGGTTCTATTGTTTTTTGTCAATTACTAGCTCCATCCTAGCTAAAAACGCTTAGAAGTCAATTACCTCCCAGTGCTTCCGAACCTCCCGTGCCCACGCGAAGTCTCCGAAAGCTTCTCTACTTCTTCGAGCTCTGCAATAGCGACAGGAAAGATGACCAGCTGGGCTATTTTGTCTCCGATATGGATCTGATACGGCTCCTTGCCCAGATTGATCAGATTTACGTTATATTCTCCCCTGTAGCCGGCATCGAATACGCCGCCCATGACATGTATGCCCGCATTTTTAGGCAGACTGCTTTTGTCTTTCATAATAGCGGCATAACCTTCCGGAAATTCCAGAGCAAAACCGAGAAAAAACACGTACCTCTCGCCCGGCTCGAGCAATTTATCTTCTAGAGAATAGATGTCCATGCCAACATCGCCCGGATGGGCGTATGATGGCAACTTCGTTGATGGATTAAGTTTGAGGATTTTGAGATTCATTTTATTTTTCGAAAATATCACCTCTTGAAAAGCTCCGTGGCTCCTTCGACCAAGTATACCTTATCAATACCAGCCTTTATCATCTCGTCCCAGCACGGCCTGCAACACCACCAATGGCCATAGAGATATAAATCCGCCCCTTGAATAGAGCCTTTATTTTTCAAAGCATCCTTGACCGCTCGCGTTTCGCCATGATGGCGCGATGACGAACATCCTGGACACAACCAATACTTGGTACCAGTCTTTATCTTGAGAAATCGCCGCACGCAAAAGGTATTTTTATGGAAATCCAACAGCTTATCATTCTTCAACGCCGATTGATTGGCCCCGCGACCGACAATCTCACCATTCAAAACGACGACTGCTCCCGTTGAATGATTCCTGTCCGTAGACATGGTATCCCGCACGCGCTTCGCTTCGCGCATGAACTCATTGTCCGCTGGAACATAACCGATGGTCCTTTCTTCCGGGAGATATGGATATTCGTTGGTCATAGGAAATATCCCCGCAATTATATATAATTAAACCCTTATGACCAAGTTTGACGAAATCTATCAGAGCATGGTGCGGAGAATCATGACCGAAGGAGAAGAGGAGGTGAACAAGAGCAAGCAGGCCGGAAGCGAACGGGCGACATACATGACCAGGGCGATTCCTGGAATGCATTTCTCCACCGACATAGAGAAAGACGGTTTCCCTATATTGACGTTGCGCAAGATACCCATCAAAGCCCCCGTCGCCGAACAAGCTTGGTTCATTATGGGTTCAAGAAAACCGGATGACTTTTTAAGGGATTATACAAAAATATGGGACGTGTTCACTAATCCAGGCGACGTAGTAACTGTTGCGTATGGATACCGGTGGAGAAAGCATTTTGGTAGAGACCAAATCGCTCTTTTGATTGATCTGCTTAGGAATGAGCCCGGCTCTCGCCATGGCGTCATAGTCACCTGGGATCCAGCGCAAGACGGCCTGTCTCTGCAGAAAAAGAAGAATGTCCCGTGTCCATATACATTCACTGTGAATATAATTGGTGGAAGGTTACACTTGCATAATATTGTGCGCTCAAATGACGTCATCCTCGGAGTTCCGTTCGATGTATTGGGCTTTGCCCTGCTCCAATGCCTTCTGGCCCAAGAATTAGGCGTTAGGCCAGGTGTGTATAGCCATTCCATTTCCAACGCTCATATCTATGACTCGCATTATGAAGCCGCAAAAGAGCTGATGAGTCGGAAAAATGAACACCAGAAAATAGTTTTGGAGTTGCCGGAGAATTCTTTCAGAAAGATAGAGCAGAAGGATCGCCAGACGGTTGATGCGATCATAGACAATCTTACCAAACAATATCATCCATCGGATCCTATTACCGGCATAAAGATTGTCCCCTATTAATCACTCTGTTAATCATTTGGCTTTTGGTCTATAATTCCCGTCATGTCCATCCTCACCAAAAAAGAGATCCTCGACCGAGTGAAATCCGGTTCCATATCATTCAAGCCGGGACTAGACCAATTCCAAGTGCAGGCTCACTCCATCGACCTTCGCCTGGGCTATACCTTCATGATACCCAAGATGTGGCACATGACGCCGCATGGCCGCGAATCACTGGATATCACCCACTTCGACAAGCGCAATAACGAATATTTCGAGGTCATAGAGCTGGAGCAAGGACAATATTTCGAGCTTTTGCCGGGAGAATACATCCTGGTCTCAACTTTGGAGTCTATCAGGATGGCAACCGACCTCATGGGCGTCTTGTATCCGCGCTCATCCACCAACCGCAAGGGCTTGTCACTAGACTTGACCGGCCTCATCGATGCCGGTTATGACGGCCAACTAGTATTGCCGATAAGAAACAACACCCGTTCACAAGCTATCCGCCTTTATCCTGGCGAACGACTTTGCCAGGTAGCGTTCGAGGAGCTCAAGGCAGAAGTTGCTCCACGTGAAAGTAAATATCATCAGAAAGACATCATCGAAGGCGTACTCATGGAAAAGCGTGAGGAAGCGGATCTTATCGCTTCCGGAGACATGAAGACTCTGAAAGATAAGTACCGTATACAGTAATCTTTTAATTTTCAATCTTTCAATTCTATGAACTGTTTCATCATCGCCGTCCTGTCGGCTGACGGCTACATAGCCAGAGATTCTTCGGCGCCATCGACCGCCTGGACCGGTAAGGCAGACAAGAAGCGTTTCGTGGAGATATCCAAACGCGCCGGCGTGGTGGTCATGGGCCAGAACACTTGGAAGACCTTCAGCAAGCCGCTCAAAGACCGTCTGACCATCGTCTATTCTCCAGAGCCTATCCCCGATCTACCGCCAGGAGTGGAAATAACGGCAAAAAGTCCGGCTGATCTATTGGCTGAATTGGAGAAACGAGGATTTAAAGAGGTGGCTATTTGCGGAGGCTCGCAAATCTACACCATGTTCATGAAAAGCGGCTTGGTAAATAAGCTTTATTTGACTGTTGAGCCGGTCATATTCGGCGATGGAATAAGGTTGTTCAAGGAAAGCTTGGACTATAAGCTCAAGCTGGAAAATTCGACTCAAACAGAAGACGGCGCACTCCTGTTGGAATACGCCGTCAATTAAAAAGAAAAGGCTACTCGCTTTTTTCCTCCTTTCCTTCGTTCATATTTTCCCAATTCCAGACGCGATTCTTATTATATTCGAGCTTCTTCAAAATAGATTCCTCTATATCGATATCAAGCACGGCACATAGATGAATAATTCTTTGGACTGCATCGCCAAGTTCTTCTTCAAGTCCGTCCTTTCCTTTTATATTCTTATGGCGATACGCTTCGTAGGCTTCTGATATCTCTGAGTGAATAAGGGCAATTTTCTCGGCCACGTCAATTTCTTCAGCTTTCGTCCCGAAACCCTTTGTTTTTGCCTGATCAATAATCAGTTCACTTAATTTCTGAACAGTAATAGACATTATACCCACATCATAACCCAGGCCGGCATAAATAAACAGCCAAGTTTATTTGACGTCGACTCCCATCTGCCTAGCCGTACCGGCCACTATCTTCATGGCGGCATCTATATCACCTGCGTTCAGATCCAGCATCTTCTTCTCGGCGATTTCTTTGAGTTGAGCCTTGGTCAGCGTGCCGACTTTAACCGTATTGGGCTTGCCGGAGCCTTTGTCTTTCTTCAAGGCCTTCAATATGAGACTGGAGGCCGGAGGAGTCTTCAGGACGAAATCATATGAACGGTCTTCGTAAACGGAAATGACGACAGGGATCATATCGCCCATCATGCCTTTGGTGGCTTCGTTGAACTTCTTGGTAAAGTCGCCAATATTGACGCCGGCTTGGCCGAGAGTTGGGCCCAAAGGAGGCGCTGGCGTAGCTTTGCCTGCCGGAGCGATGATCTTTACCTTTTTGATGATTTTCTTGGCCATTTGATGTATTCGTTATTCGTAATATTCGGATAAGATTCGTGGATTCGTATTATACCTAGACTTTCTTAACTTGCAAGAAATCCAATTCGACTGGCGTTTCCCTACCGAACATGGATACGAGAACCTTGATCTTGCCGCGCTGGGTGTCTACTTCGGCCACCTTGCCCTCGAAGTCCTTGAACGGGCCGTCAGAGACCTTAACCAAGTCGCCTTCGGACAGATCTATAGCGTGCTCGGTCTGACTGGCCGACATACGACTGAAGAGCGCCGTCACTTCCTTCGGGTCTAGTGGCACGGGATTGACACCGGAGCCGACGAAACCGGTGACACGCGGCGTATTGCGGACGACATACCAAGAATCTTCGGTAACAATCATCTCGACCAGTACATAGCCTGGATATATCTTCTCTTCCTCCTCCACGCGCTTGCCGGACTTGACCTTGATCTTCTTCTCGGTCGGCACGACCACACTGAATATCTTGTCCTCCATGCCGAGAGACTCAATGCGCTGTTTCAAGTTGCGGGCCACGGCGTTCTCATAGCCGGCATAAGTGTGTATGGCGTACCATGAGCGTTCTCCTGTTGTGATTTG
>Ga0182017_10000840_pt1 | contig 24257 bp, 16 predicted proteins | sample 712E3DmetaG_FD_120492 | JGI IMG/M metagenome (GOLD analysis project Ga0182017, IMG submission 120492) | Permafrost microbial communities from Stordalen Mire, Sweden - 712E3D metaG | ecosystem: Environmental > Terrestrial > Soil > Wetlands > Permafrost | place: Sweden: Stordalen | collected... | reverse complement strand
GCCGATTACGACAACCTGCTGGCCGAAGCTTCCGCCGCCTGGAATGCCCTCACCCCCGAGCGAATCCGGTCGCTCTGCAGAACCCGCTGGATCGAGCGCAAGAAATAAACAGGATGCGTATAAAATCCTCAGCCCGCCGCCGGCGGGCGGATTTCCGAAGGTTGCCAAATCTCACACGGCGCGCTACCCCCCCGTTGGCAACCTGCGGCTGGCAGCCCGTGGAGCGGTTTCGGACGCGGCGGGCCGTTGGCAACCTTCGCGCCAAAGCGCCAGAACGCGGTTCTTCCCGGCCGCACCCACGGTTGGCAACCATCGACCCGGCGTGCGATGTTGGCAACCTCCGGGCCGCGGAGTGTGGCACGGCCATCTGCGTTTTGCCGTGTGCCTCGGTGTCTCTGGCGTGAGCGGTCCCGACTATGACGTCCCGCCCGGAGTCTGCGGCAGCTCGCCCAACCCTGCCTCGCGCCACATCGCGGCGAGCTTAGCTCGCGCGTCGGGCGGAGCTTGTCGGTACAAGACCATGAAGTTCGTCGCGGCTTGCTGCACATTGTCGGCATCGTTGCAGTTCGCAAAACCCGCGCAGCATTTCATCAGCCACTGCCCTGACTCTTCGAAGCGCTCTTGCAAGCTGGCCAGAATGCCGAGTTGGCCGTACGTCTTCGCGGCGCCGTGTTCGTCGCCAACCTTCTCGGTAATCGCCAGTGACCTGCGATACCATTGCTCCGCTGCGGCGAGCTCCCGCCGCTCCTGCGCAATCCTCCCCAGTTGGTGATACGTTTTCGCCGTAATGTACTCGTCACCCAGCTTCTCGGTGACTGTCAGCGACATGCGACACCACTGCTCAGCGGCGTCCAGGTCCCCGTGCTCCAGAGCGAGAGTACCGAGCTGCCCGTAGGTCATCGCGGCGCCGTGCTCGTCCCCCAGCTTTCCCCTGATCGCCAGCGATCTGCGGTACAACTCCTCGGAACGGGGGAAGTCCCGCCGCTCCTGCGCGATCCTTGCGAGCTCGTGATACGCGCTCGCTGTCCCTTGCGCGTCGCCCAGCTTCTCGAAGATGGCCAGGGCCTTCCGGTACCGTTTCTCGGCGGTGGCGAAACGCCGGTGCTCATGCGCGATCATCCCCAGGTTATGATACGTGCTCGCGGCGCTCTGCTCGTTGCCCCGCCTCTCCTTGATCGCCAGTGCCTTGCGGTACCACCGGTCGGCCGCTGCGAGGTTTCGCTCCGTCTGCGCGACAACGCCCAGTTGGTGGTAAGTACTCGCTGCGCCGTCCTCGATCCCCAGCTTCTCGCTGATCGCCGCCGCCTTGCGATACCACTCATTGGCTTCTTCAAAGCGGCGTGCTTCGGCTCTGCACCGACCGATCCCGAAGTAGGCGCGCGCCAGCACCGCCTCATCCGACTGGTCGACGCCAACCTGCTCGAGCGCCCGGAACGCCTGTTCCGCCTCGCCGAGGTGCCACAAATCAAGATGTAGGTAGCCGAGCGTCTCGAACCAAGTCGCACGTTCTTGTGGTGGCAACTCGGCCGCAAAGTCGCCGCCGAGATCGTCTGTCACGACAGTCTCTGCGTCGCGCAAACGGCTCGCTTCCACGAGCGCCTGCAGGAGCGGCCAAGCGTACTCGCGACGAACGATGGACTCCGCAAGCCCGCGTGCCCGGGCCTCGAGCAGTTGCTGACGCAGCGCATCGATGCGTTGCCGCGCAGAGAGCGGGCGCTCGCCCGACTCCCGGCCGGCGGCCGTCTGGTACCGTTCAACCGCCGCGTCGGCGCGGGAAGAGGCGAAGCGGTCGAGGCGCGCAGCACGGGCCGCCCGCAAGAGATTGAATTTGAGTGGGATCCAATCCCAGAGGGCGTCCGCGTGTCGCGCCAGGTCGTTGACGTGCGCCGGGGTCAGAATGAACGCGAGCTTGCCGACGAGGGGCCGCCAGCGCTCGCGCTGCGCACCGGCCCAGGTCCAGAACACCCGGGCCCGCTCTTCGTCAGCGCGCACTGTCTCGTCCATCAGAACGAGAAACACGGACCGTGCATCGGCATCGCCCTGCTGGTCAGTCAACCAGTCGATGGCGAGGCCGGGCTGCATGTCGGCGCCCACGCGAAAGACGCGTAGACGGCAGTCCGGACACAGGCGCTCCAGCCCCCGAAGGACTTGTTCTGCCTGGTGTCCGGACTCCACCTCGATGAGAGCAAGCGGGGCTCCGCCGGCCTGAACGAAACCGCGCAGACGCTCCCACTCGATGTCCGACTCGTCAAACGGTGCTACGCCATCGGGGTCGAAAGCCATGGTGACTCGCCGAGAGAATCGAGCAGCTCAACGACTAGCGGATGGAGCGCAAACCACCCTTCGCCATTGTACTCCATGATAGCGCGGGCCTTGAGCAGCACCATGGTGGCGGGCTCGCTGGGCAGGACGCGAACGGGCCCCGCCCTCAGCTCGCCCAGCTTCTTGTAGAGGTCTGCGATCGTGAGCTTCCAGTCTTTGGGCAGATCGATGACCGTTATCGCGCGGGCGTACTCGTTCTTGCGCCGGTTCAGACCGTAGCGCACGTTGCCCCGCGCGACCACCGCCGACTGTTTCTTTTGGGCTGCCAGGCTCTCCGCCGCCCCCGACGCCACCACGAGAACTTCGAACACGTCGCGCAGCACGCCGCCGCTCTTCTCGATCAACAACTCCAGCGCATCCGGCTGGATCAGTTCAGGTGCAACGCGCCGCTCCACGATCTCGCGAATCGTCTTGCGCCCCTCCGGACACGGCAAGTTATCGGGACCGGTGACCTTGAGCATCGGCAGCTCGACGATGCCGAAGTGCCGCTCGAACGCCGCGCGATCCGGCGAGTGGAGAAGGAAGATCGGCACCGTGCAGATCATGTTGCAAGCCAGCTCAGCCAGCACCGCCGGCTGTTCGAGGAAGATTCGGCGGGCGTCGGACAGGTTCACCTTGTCCAGGTCTTCAATCACGATCAGCAGCCGGCGCTGGGCCGCGTGGAGGGCCTGCTTGACGGCCTTGATGAGCAGATTGCAGCGTTCAGCCAGCTCGCTCAAACGGTGCGGCTTCTCGTGTGTCATGCGGTGGACGCGCTGGTCGGCCCGCCGGATGAACGCCTTGAGCTTCACAAACAGGCCGAGCGTCCTGCCCAGCAGGCTGGCGGACGTGTCCACGCCGCCCTCTGCGGAGCCCCCGGCCTCCACCTTCTCCTCCGTTATTTGGAGCTCGGTGGCGAACCACTCGTTGATCGAGCGCAGTGTCTCCTCGTTGCCGCGAAACTGGTCGGCGAGCCCGGCGTTCTTACACGCGTCGAGCAGACGCTCCATCATGACGAGGAGCAGGTCCTCGACCGGAACGTGGAACAGGTTGCATTCCTGCACGACGGAGAAGCTGACCGTGAAGAAGGTGTTCTGCACCTCGTCGGCCAGCTTGACGAGCTCGGTGGATTTGCCGCAGCCGCCGTGCCCGGATAACAGGACTTTGGTGTTCGCGTCGGGGCTCGCCTCCAGTCGCTTGCGGATCTCGTCGCGCCGGCTCATGACCGGGTCTCGGGCCGCCGCCGTGTTGACGAAGAAGCCCTCGAGCTCGTCCCGTTCCAGCGGGCGCGGATCGCAGGACAGGAGCATCTCCGCGAGAGAGTGAGCTTTCTTCATGGCGCTGGTCCTCGGTCGAGTGATGCGGTCCGTCGCGCACGATCACAGCACGGCATCCACCGACCATGCTAGTCGTGGCCCAACCGACGGGCAACTGGCAGGCCCGCTCGCCACTCCCAGGTCGGGAGGCAGCACGCGCCCCGCCCCCCTACCGCCCTTTCGCGAAGAACTCCTTGATGCTGTCGTAGATGTCGTCCTTCGTGTTCACCCGCGTCGTCACGACGCTCGGCACGGCCCCCAGATGCTCCCGCAGCACGCTGATGAAATGCCCGCTGCCATACGCGCTGGCCACCTGGCAGTACCCGAACTGGTTCGAGCGCGGCAGGAGCTGGTCCTTCAGGACCTGGCAGCACTCGCGCGAGTCCGCCTCCGACGAGTTGTCCCCGTCCGAGAAGTGGAACAGGTAGATGTTCCACTCGTCGCTCGCATAGTGCTTGTCGAGCAAGTCCTTGCAGCACCGGAACGCACTGGAGATCTTCGTCCCGCCGTCCTCGCGCAGATGGAAGAACAGCTCGCGATCGACCTCCTTCGCGTTCACGTCGTGCACGATGTACCGGCTCTCGATCCCTTCGTAGTTCCGCCGCAGCCACGCGTCGATCCAGAACGCCTCCAGCCGCACCAGCTCCTTCTGCTCGTGCCCCATCGACCCGGACACGTCCATCATGTAGACGATGACCGCGTTCGACTGCGGCTTGCGCACCGGCTTCCAACTGCGGTAGACCTTGTCCGAACGCTCGAAGATGATCTTCGGGTTGTTCGGGTCGTACACGCCCGACACGATCAGCCGCCGCAACGCCCGGCGAAACGTCCGCCTGAAATGGCGCAGCGATTCGGGCCCGCTCTGCCGGATGCTGCTGTAGCGGTCCTTGACGGCGGTGATGTTGTGCTTGCCCTTCGGCAGGATGCGGGGCAGTTGCAGTTCTTCGCCCAGGATGTCCGCCAGCTCGTCGAGCGTGACGTCCACCTCCAGGATATGGCGGCCGGGCTCCGTCCCGCCGGGGCCGATCCCCTCGCCCTGGCCGTCGACGGTCTGCCCGGCCTCGCCGGCGCCCTGTCCGACGCCCTGGTCGTTGTTCTCGCCGTACCGGAAGCTGGGCAGGTCGATGCCCGGGACCGGGATGCTGACGAGGTGCTTGCCCTCCTTACCGATCAGCTCGCCGCGCGACAGAAACTTGCGCAAGTCCTTCCGGATCCGGCCCTTCACGATCTGCCGGAAGCGCTGGTGGTCTTTCTCGATTCTGAGCGTGCTCATACTATTCGATTCTATCGACCAGATTGCCGGAACGTCGATACCGCCACGCAAGTATGTGGGCGCTGCGGCCGAGTATGCCGGCCCGGCGCGGTCGGCGCTCGAGCACCGGGCGGACGTCGCGCAGGGGGAGGCAGTTGCACGGGCGAGGTGTGCCGGGCCCTTCGCCTGCTGCCCTTCTCGCCGCAGGCACGGCGCATCGGGCAGGTCGACGCGTAGGCGGACCGCAATCCTGACGCGCTCACTCGCGCGGGCGCGGGGTGGCAACATCGTGCCACGCAGGCGCAGCCGCGACGAGCTTGTTTACCGCGCCCACGCTCGGTATGATGGGACGCATCACACATTTGGATTGGAAGGTCTGATGACAAGCAGCGCATCCCCCCCGAATCTTCGCGGCGCGGCCGGCGTCGTTCCGGCCAACTCGTCCGCCCAGACGGTCCTCGCGAATCTGCCGCACTTTGCGGAGTGGGGCGGAGGGGCGTGGCACGGGTTCCTGAAGGATGCTCTGGAGCACTTCATCGGTTCCGACCTGAGCGGACAGCGTGTCCTCGACATCGGGGCGCGCTACGGCCGGACCGCGTCGATGTTCGCTCTGCTCGGCGCGCACGTAACGGCGGTGGACACGGACCCCGCGTGTATCGTCAGGGCCCGGGCCGAGACGGCACGCTGGGGCGTGGCGGAGCGGGTGGAGCTGCTCCAAAGCACTGGCGAGCTCGACATTGTCCCGGACGACTCGTTCGACCTCGTGTTCACGAAGAGCGTCCTGATCATCGTGCCAAGGCTGGAGCACTTTCTCGAGCAGGTGCGGGCGAAGCTGCGGGCCAACGGGAAGATCGTGTTCATCGAAAACGCGCGCGGCCTGCTTCCGTTCCATCTGCTGCGGCTGCTCAAGCGCGAAACCCGGGCGCGCTGGTCGCGGACGCGGTACTTTGCCCGCCCCGAGTTCGCTGCCCTGCGGCGTATCTTCCGCGATGTGGAGATCCGAACGTCGTTCTACCCACCCGTCGCTCTCGTGACCGGCTACAAGCCGTAGGCGCTGCGCGCCGCTTGCAGCACCCGCGAAATCAACCTTCCTGCTTGGCATCGCCGCGGGCGAAGATGCTCGCTACATAGTTTAGTACGTCCGTCGCGCTCGCCTCGTTGTACCCGAAGAACTTGATCAGCCGCTGCTTGACGACGTCGATCTTGGCCTGCGTCTCGTCGTCGATCACGCCCGATACCACGTTCTTCAGCTTGATCGTGTCGCGCGAGTCCTCGAACAGCTTCAGCTCGAGCGCCTTGTGCAGCCGGGCGTTCGTGTTGTACTCGAACTTCTTCCCGTCCAGCGCCAGCGCGCCGATGTAGTTCATGATCTCCTGCCGGAAATCGTCCTTCCGGCTGTCCGGGATGTCGATCTTCTCCTCGATCGACCGCATCAGGCGCTCGTCCGGCTCTTCGTCGCGCCCGGTGTACTTGTTGCGGACCTTCTCGTGCTGCGTGTAGGCCCGCACGTTCTCGATGTAGTTCGTGCACAGCCGCCGGATCGCGTCCTCGTCGGCCGAGATCGCGCGCTGCACTTCGCCCTTCAGCGTGTCCTCGTACTCCTCGCGCACGATGGTCAGCAGCTCCTTGTAGCGCTTCTTTTGCTCCTCGTCGGTAATCAGCGAGTGGTGGCTCAGACCCGTCTCCAGCTCGTTCATCACCATGAACGGGTTGATGCAGCGGTCGGCCTGGGCCTGCTCGCCGACCAGGCAGTTCGAGACCTTGTCCTGGATGTAGCGCGGGCTGATGCCGACCATCCCCTCCCGCGGATGCTCCTCGCGCAGCTCCTTGACCGAGTCCTCGGTGAACCCCGGGATCGCCTTGCCGTCGTACAGCTTTAGCTTCTGCAAGAGCGTCAGCCCGGCCTTCTTCGGCTCCTCCAGCCGCGTCAGCACCGCCCACATCGCCGCCACCTCGATCGTGTGCGGCGCGATGTGAATCCCGCGCACCCGCTCCTTGCTGAAGTCCTTCTCGTAGATCTTGATCTCGTCCGTCAGCCGGATGTTGTACGGGATGTCGATCTTGATCGTGCGGTCGCGGAACGCCTCCATCAGCTCGTTGCTCTGCAGCTTCTTGTACTCCGGCTCGTTCGTGTGCCCGAGGATCACCTCGTCGATATCCGTCTGCGCGAACTTCTTCGGCTTGATCGTGTGCTCCTGCGACGCCCCCAGCAGGTCGTACAGGAACGCCACGTCCAGCTTGAGCACCTCGATGAACTCGCAGATCCCGCGGTTCGAGATGTTCAGCTCCCCGTCGAAGTTGAACGCTCGCGGATCGGAGTCCGACCCATACTGCGCGATCTTGCGGTAGTTGATGTCCCCTGTCAGCTCCGTCGAGTCCTGGTTCTTCTCGTCCTTCGGCTGGAACGTCCCGATGCCGATGCGATCCTTCTCCGACAAGGCCATCCGCCGCACGACGATGTGGTCCAGCACTTTCCGCCATTTCCCCTCGTACTTCAACAGCAGGTCGTCGAACGTCTTCCGGCAGAACGGGTCGAGGTGCCCGTCCACGCGCACCTGCCGGTCCTCCGGCAGGTCGGTGTTGAGTTGCCCCAGAATCTCGCGCCGCGCCGATGTCGGAATCAGCTTCAGCGGCTCCTCGTGCATCGGGCACGGGTACAGCTCCACGCCGCCCCCCTCGGTCGGCAGCTTCCAGGTAAAGCTGTACAGCGCCCCCTCGTCCAGCTTCGAGTAGTACTCCAGCCCCTTCTTCAGCAGCCGCACGATCGTGCTCTTGCTCGAGCCCACCGGCCCATGCAGCAGCAGAATGCGCCGGTCGGTGCCATAGCCCTGGGCCGCGGACTTGAAGAACTCCACCAGCCGCATGAGCGACGAATCCAGCCCGTAGATCGCGTCCAGGCCGTGGTCGATCGGGTCGCTGAAAAACTTGTAGTGCACGAAGTCCTGCTTCAGGTACGTGTACCGCTCCGTCCCGAAGTGCAGGACCATGTCGTACACGCGCTGGAACGCGTTCCGCGCCAGCCGCGGGCTGCCCACGACCATGTCCAGATACTGAAAAAAGCTCCCCTCCCAGTGCTGCTGGCGAAACTTACCGCTGTCCAGGTGCCCGTCGATGATCGACAGTAGTTTATCACTGGTCGGCATTTCCAATCTCCATGCCGGGCCTCCGGTACCGCGCTCGGCCCGAGCAGCTCGCACACAGCTACCGCAGCCGCGCCAAGCGCCCCCGGTCCGCCGCGCACTCCCAACGGATGCTATGAACGTCGTGGATCGGCGTCAACGTAGCACGCGACGCCCAGACCCTACACATTATCGACCGTTCGCATCGGTCGCTTGCGGATGAACCGGAGCACTGGCGGCGGGGTCCCGCACCGTCTCCGCCGTCCCAACGTTCCGGCCCCCGCAGCGCGGGCACGTCACCGCCTGCTGCGGCCCTTTCTTGTTTACAAACTGGTAGCCACAGCTCCCGCATTCCCACAACTTGTAGCAGGCGCGTTGGCGGCACTTCGGGCACGCTAGCGGGTACGCGACCGCACCCGCGGCCAAGTGGAGCACACCCCGGTATTTGCACTGCTGGCATTCGACCGCCACCGGATAGGTGGCTCCCGACACGCCCGGGTCCCTCGGCAGTATGGCCGCCCCAATCCACGCCGCTCCGCCGATCAGCGCCAGCCCGGCCACCGCCACGAGGAACTGCCGGCGACGCTGGTGGCGGGCGTACGCACCGACGGCCACGTCGCCCGTGCTCCGCAGCACCGAGCGGTAGTCCGACAAGTTCACCGGGCCTTTGCGTCGCCACATTCGCGCACCACTCCCAACAGATTATACGACCCGCCGGCCCATCCGCACTCAACGCCCCCCCGCCGCCGACGACGACCCTGTTGATGTAGCGGCCAACCCCGACGACCTACCGGTTGACCCCGACGATGCAGCGGCCGACCCCGACAATGTAGCGGCCGACCCCCGTGTCGGCCGTAGGCCCCCGCGACGCTCCCTTTCCGCGCAACGCCGTCGCGCCCAATCCAAAATCCAAAATCGAAAATCCAAAATCCCGCCCGGGGTCGCTACGATACTTCCGCGCCCGCTTCTGGAAGCGTCCGCGCCGGAGCACAACCATGAGCCCCCGCATCGGCATCGGCTACGACCTCCACCGCCTTGTCCCCGATCGCCCGTTGACCCTCGCCGGCGTCCAGATTCCCCACGACCGCGGCCTGCTCGGCCACAGCGACGGCGACGTCGTCCTCCATGCCCTCTGTGACGCTCTCCTCGGCGCCGTCGCCCAGCCCGACATCGGTGAGCTGTTCCCCGACACCGATCCCGCCTGGAAGGACGCCGACAGCCGCCGTTTCGTCCGCGAAGCCCTCGCGCGTGTCCGCGCCGCCGGCTACCAGATCGCCAACGTCGACCTCATCATCCACGCCGAGCGCCCCAAGCTCGCCCCGCACAAACCGCAGCTCCGCCAAGCCCTCGCCGACCTCCTCGCCCTCCCGCCCGACCGCATCGGCGTAAAGGCGAAAACGAACGAATCCCTCGACGCCGTCGGCCGCGGCGAAGCCCTGGCCTGCTGGGCCGCGGTGCTACTGGAGCCGGCCCTCCGGAACCGCGACCTCAGGGGAGCGCCCTTCCAAGCGGCCGGCGGCAGCGGCCGACCGTAGCGCCCGACGCCCCTTAACCGAGCCGGCCCAGTAATGGGCCGGTCCGTCCCTGTACCCCTACCGGGTGCCATGCCGACGGCCTTTCGCGTCGGCATGTCCTGCCGATCAGCGGCTGAAAGCTGACGGCTGACGGCTGATAGCTCTCACTGACACGTCGTCCCGATCACCGCCACGAACGGATCAATGTCCGCAAACGCGACGCGGCCAGCGCAGTTCGTGTGGCCGGGACAGAACTCGCTCGCCTACCCCGTCGCCGCGCCCGCCCGGCGCGGTATACTGCCACTTTGATGGGGACCTCACAGGTCAGGGACCTGTGACCGTCACCTCGCGATTGCCGCCACGAACAAGTGGGGAGACGTCGCTATGGGCGTGCGCGCCCTTCGAGCCCGAATCGAGTGCGACCGTGAAACGCTCCTCCACCTCTGGCGCACCCACTGCGCCTTCAATCAGCGCCTGCTCAGCATCCTGACGAAGCTGTTCGGCATGCGCCGCGGCGAGCTCGGCGAAACCGCCGCGCGGCGTGCGCTCTACCAGCGCGTCGCGCGGTTTCTCCTCGCGCGCGACTCCAAGGACGCACCATACCTACTGAACAGTGTGAGCATTCAAGGTTGGAAGCCAGCTACGGCCCTCAAGATGAAAGTGAGGATGCCGGCGCCCGACGGCACACTGGCGGAGGTCAGCGCGGACACCTGGGCACCAGAGGCGGCCAAACTCTCCGCGCACGGCACGCTCGCGTACGACAAGGAGGCAGTACGTGACGGCCTGCCCGATTCGCTCTTCCAACCCATGCTCCGCGACGCGGTCGCCTATATCAGCGGCCACATCGAACTCGCTCGCAACTGGGAGGCCGAGCACGCCGACTGGCTCAAAGCCAAGGCGGAGTGGGAGGAAAAGGACGAGCACAAGAAATACCTCGCCCTGCGCCCGCGTTTCGACGCCTTCGAGCAATCCGTCGGCGGCAAAGCCGGCAAGCGCCGTGAACGCTGGCACCTCTACCTGACGTGGCTTCGCGAAAACCCCGCCCTCGCCGCGTGGCGAGGCGGGCCGCCGGCCGTCCATCCCTTGGACGCGAAGGCCACAGCGCGGGTCGCGAAAGCCAAACCGTGGAAAAAGCGCTCCGTCGAAGCCGACGAATTCTGGAAAGCCAACCCCGAGCTCCGGGAACTCGACAAACTCCACGGCTACTACGAGCGCGAGTTTGTCCGCCGTCGCAAAACCAAGAAGAACCCGGACGGCTTCGACCACCGCCCCACGTTCACGCTCCCGCACGCGGTCCTGCACCCGCGCTGGACGCTCTTCAACGCGCCCCAGACCAGCCCCCAGGGATACGCCGACCTCCGCCTGCCGCAGCGCCCGGGAACGCTCGGCTCGGTCAAGCTGCGGTTGCTCACGGGTGAAAAGGCGCCGGACGGGTGCCCGAACGAGTGGGTCGGTGTCCAGTTCCGGGCCGATCCGCGCCTCTCGCAATTCGCCGAGCGCGCTGAGGCCCAGGAAATCCGCAAAGGCAAGAAGAAGGGAACCCAGAAGACCGTCCGAGTATTCCGCTTCGTCGACCAGCAGCTCAATTGCGAACGCCCCGCGCAGATCAGTGGCGCCAAGCTCATTTTCAAGAACGTCAAGCTCAATGACGACGGCTCGCTCAAGTCCGCTACGCCGTATCTCGTCTTCGCCTGCACGATCGACAATTTGCCGCTCACTGAGCACGCGCGGGCGATTCAGTGGTCCGAAACCGGCGAGGTAACCAAGACGGGCAAGAAGCGCAAGGCTAAGAAGCTCCCCACGGGACTCGTAACCTGCGCCGTGGACCTTGGCCTTCGCAACCTCGCCTTTCTGACGCTCGCCACGAGCGGGGAAGGCCCGCAGAACAACACGCACGACGGCATCCGGGTATTGCGTTCCCGCAACCAGTGGCTCGCCTTGGAAGAGACCGCCGGCACCCACCCCGGCCGCTGGTCAGCGGGACCAGACCTCGCGCACATCGCCGCCCACAAGCGTGAAATCCGCCGCCTGCGCCGCCTGCGCGGCAAGCCGGTCAAGGGCCAGCAAAGCCACGTCGAGTTACAGGGGCACATCGACCACATGGGCCAGGACCGCTTCAAGAAAGCCGCCCGTGCGATCGTCAATTTCGCGCTCAACGTGGACCGTGCGGCCGGCCAGAGCGGGCAGCCATACCCCCGTGCCGACCTTCTTATTGTCGAGAAACTCGAGGGCTTCATACCCGACGCCGCACGTGAACGCGGCATCAACCGCGCCTTGGTCGCCTGGAACCGCGGTCAACTCGTTACGCGAATCAAGGAAGTCGCCGCGGATGCAGGTCTCAAGTTGTTCCCGGTCCACCCAGCCGGCACGTCGCAGTGCTGCAGCCGATGCGGCGCGCTCGGGCGGCGCTACTCCATCGTGCGCGACCAGCAGACGGGCGTGCCGGCCATCCGTTTCGGCTGGGTCGAGAAGTTGTTCGCCTGTCCGAATCGAGAATGCCCGGGGCGTGCGCCCGACAAACCCGACCAGCCGTTTACGTGCAACGCCGACCACAACGCGTCGCTCAATCTTCACCGGCGCTTCGTCCTGGACGACAGGGCTGTCGCAGCGTTCTTTGCGTGGAAGAACAAGACCAACGCCGAACGTGAGCGCGAGCTGACCCAGATGGATCAGGCACTCCGCCCCGAACTTGAAAAACTCCACCGATTGCCTCTCGCCGAGCTGGCCACACCCTTCTGATTCCGTGGTATACTGCACTCGTGGAGCATCGGCGGGGTCGCGTCCGCCCGCCCAGCGGCTATAGGCAGGCCGGGCAGCCACGCAGCCGTCGTTCCTGAGTGTCAACACGTGCTGGCCCTAAGGCGCTCGCGCCGATGGGGACCCGACAACGGCGGGGCGACCCGCCCGCGGCGGCACGGACGGCGACGGCATCGATCAGCTTCGCGTCGGCCCGGCTTTTGCCCGACCGGCGCGCCGGGTCTTTGACAAGTCGGTGCGATGCGGCCGTCGCCGCGCGGGCCGCGAGTGCGACGGTCCTGAAGGGGGCGCCTGGGCACGCTCGCGGCTGCGTTCCGTGCGCGCCATGCAGCTTGTTATTGCCCCCTCGAGTGGTGTTCATGCCGTCACGCAGGCCAGAACCTCGTCACGCTCGTCAGAGCGTTCGAAAGTGTCGTGCCTCGGGTCACTTCGGAGTGTGCCCGCCGCGTCCCCCGACGCGACCCTGATCGATGGACACTGCAATCCGATCGTCCGTGTGTCCTCCAGGATCGCCGCGTCCCCCGACGCGACCCTGATCGATGGACACTGTCCCCCCTGCCGCAGCGTCGCCCGGGCGCCGAGCCGCGTCCCCCGACGCGACCCTGATCGATGGACACACGATGTACCTGGCGGGGATGCGTGATCCGTCGTGCCGCGTCCCCCGACGCGACCCTGATCGATGGACACTCGGCCGTCAAGTGTGAATTTGGGCAATCTGGAGCGCCGCGTCCCCCGACGCGACCCTGATCGATGGACACCGCAGCGTCCCCTCGATGGTGTCGAGGCGGTCCCGCCCCGTCCCCCGACGCGACGCTGATCGATGGACACAATTTGAAAAACGCGTGGCAACCCGTGTTCCGTGCCCCGTCCCCCGACGCGACCCTGATCGACGGACACAGCTTGTTCGTCTTGCACACGCTGGCCGCCGAGCTGCCGCGTCCCCCGACGCGCCCCTGATCGATAAACGCACCTCGTCGTACCGGATCCACGCCCCGCCCCTGCCATCAGCCGCGAAAAACGCACAGAATCGCGCACCCGCCGCCAATCCCGCCCAAACCCCCCGCCGCGCCTTGCCCGCCGCACTTTCTATGCTAGTATTCCTAGTATGACCGCCCCGTCTCCCCGCGCCCGCCCGGCCCACCTTTCTCATTTCCCCGTCTCTCATCTCCCCTTTTCCTGTTTACCGGTTCCCCGCCGCGCCCGTCGGCCCCTTCGCCCCTTCGGCCCTCCGCTCCCGCGCCCTCGTTCAAGATCGCCATTTGCGCCCCGCACAAACACGGCACTCTTGGCAGCCTTCGCCCCACGTGCTCCAAAACGCGATTTTATCGCCCCACCAAGGCGCTCTTTGGCCACCTTCCCCCGCCAAGAGCGCCAACCCTGCCCCTGCACCCCTGTTTCACACGTTTCAAGAGTCTCATTTGCGCCCCGTACAACCATGATACTCTTGATACCCTTCGGCCGAAACGCTCAAAACGGCGTTTTTATCGCTTCACCCCGATACTCTTGCATCGCCCGCCGCCCCCGGCCGCACGGCCTCGCCGCCTACGGCTTCCCGGCCGCATCGGGCCCGAAGTTGATCCGCTCCCGCTCCACCACCAGCGGCCGCTTGCGCACCTGGAAGTGAATCGCGCTGATGTACTCGCCCAGCACCCCGAAAAAGAAGAGCTGCACGCCGGAGAAGAAGAAGATCGCCACGATCAGCGTCGGCACGCCCGGCGGGGCGAAACGCCGGTAGTACAGGACGTTGACCGCCAGCGTGATGAGCGCGTACGCCAGGCTCACGACCGACAGCGCGAACCCGCTGAACAGGCACAGCCGCATCGGCACGTTCGTGAACGAGATCAGCCCGTTCAGCCCCTGGTCGATCAGGTGATACAGCCGGTTCTTTGAACGCCCCTTCTTCCGCGCCCGCCAGGTGAACGGCACGCCCACCGCCCGGAACCCGCAGCTCGCGATCATCCCGCGGATGTACGGGTAGTAATCGTCGCACTGCCGCAACGCTTCCACCACCACGCGGTCGATGAGCTGAAACTCCCCGACGTCCGGCGGAATGTGAATATCCGCAAACCGGTTGACCAGCCGGTAGTATCTCCGCCGCACCGACCGCATCACCAGCCCCTCCTCGCGGTTGGCGCGGATCCCGTACACGATCTCGTACCCCGCTTCCCACCGCCGCACGAACTCGACGATCACCTCCGGCGGGTCCTGCAAGTCGGCCGGCAGCAGCGGCACAACCGCGTCGCCGGCCGTCGCGAGCAGGGCGTTGAAGACCGAGCGTGACGGGCCGAAGTTGCGGGCATTGAGGATCACCTTGACCCGCGGGTCGTCGGCCGCCAGCTTCCGCAGCAGCGGCACCGTCTGGTCGGCCGAGGCGTTGTCGCAGAACACGTGCTCGTAGTCGTAGCCCGCCAGGTCCTGGGCAAAGAGCCGCTTGACCGCCTCGTAGCAGTCCACGACGTTCAGCTCTTCGTTCCACACCGGCGTGACGACGCTGATGAGCTTCCTGCGTGTCGCGGTCATGTCCGCCATCCGCCCGCCCTTTCAGTCTTCGACGATCTCCGGGATCCGCCGGATGCGCGGATCGGTGAACACGTCGGTCTCGTCGCGGCTCGTGCTGGAGAATTCGGATACGATCGCGCCTTCGTCGCCGGCCTGAAACCAGTGCAGCGTGTCGGCGGGGATCGTGTACTGGTCGCCGGGCTGCAACTCGATCTCCCGAAAGACTGTGTAGTACGGCTCGCTGCCGGCGGGCACGCGGGCCCGCAGCGGCCGCGCCGGCGTCCCCGGCACGTACAGCCACACCCGCCCCCAGCGGCACCGGAACGTCTCGGTCTTCCCGGCCGCGCCGGCGACCGGCGGATGCCGGTGCTCCGGACACGTCTGCCGCGGAAACAGGATCAGCTCCTTCGCGCAGTAGCGGTCGTTGTTGACGTATACCAGGAGCTGCAGCCCCGTCCGCTCCGGCTCGCCCAGACCCAGCTCAGCCACCTCGATGCCGGCCGCTTCCTGGGGTGTGACGGCAATCCCTACCCTTTTCAGCATCTCGAGCGCCCGCGCCTGCGCGCGCTGCACCGCACTGCGTTTGATCATCCGGCACGTCCTCTGGCCAGGGCGTACACCGCCGCTGGCCGGAGCAATTCTCGTCTGTGGAGCACCCGGGTTCAACGGCCCGGCCGGCGCGGCTTTGAACGTCATGCCTCCGGTCCGGGACCGTCCGTGTCGCCTTTGACGTGGGGCGGCTGCGGCACGATCGGCAAGCGGACGCGGAACTCGGCGCCGCCGTCCGGCGGGTCGGCCAGCTCGATGTCGCCACCCAGCTCGCGCACGATCTTCCGCGCCACCGCGAGACCCAGCCCGGTGCCCCCCTGCCCCTTGGAAGACCGAAACGGCTCGAAGACCTGGGCCCGCATGTCGGCCGCCACGCCGGGGCCGTTGTCGGCGACCGCGAGCAGGATCTCCCGGCGGTCGGCGGCGAAGCGTGTGCGGACGTTGATGATGCCGTTGCCCTTCGCCACCGCGTCGATGGCGTTGGTCACGATGTTGAGGACGACCTGGTGGACGCCGTCGTAGTCGAGCGGCGCCGAGGGCACGTGCTCGTCCAGGTCGGCCAGCAGCACGACGTGTTTGTCGTCCGCCTGCTTCTGCACCAGGCCGATGACATCGTCCACGACGCGGTTCACCTGCACCGGTTCGAGACGCGGTTCGCGCTGCTTGCTGAACGCGAGCATGTTGAGCATCAGGTTGTAGGAACGGTCGAGGTTCCGCTCGACGATCTGCCAGCCCTGCGTGACTGTGGGCAGTTCCCGTTTGTCCAGCCCGCGTTGCAGGATATCCGCCCCGCTGCGCATGCCCTGGAGCAGGTTCTTGATGTAGTGCGACAGATATGCCACCGTCTCGCCCGCGGCCGCCAGGCGTTCGCGCTGCATGTGCTGCTGCACGAGCCGGGCGTTCTCAATGGCCAGGCCCGCCTGGTAGCCGACCGCGGTCACCAGCCGCAGCTCGTACTCGTTGTACGTGTGCCGTGTGACCGAACAGTCCAGGTGGATGACACCCAGCACGTGCTCGCGCGCCACGATGGGTGCACAGATCACCGAGCGCAGCCCCAGGTTCTGCACGCTCTTGCCGCTGCGGAAACGTGCGTCGGTTACGGCGTTGGATGACAGCACGCCCTCGCGCGATTGCACCGCGTGATTGAGAATCGTGCGCGACGCGATGATGGTCTTTCCATCGAGCTCGCGCTCCGCGGCCTGATCGCGGAAGCGCACGACTTCCGGCATAAGATCGTCGGTCTCCTCGTCGCGCACGAAGACGACGCCGCGCTCGACCTCCACCTCGCGGAAGATGATGTCCATGACGCGCTGGAGAAGCTGGTCCGTTGGCAGCAGGCTGCCGATCACCTCCGTCAACTCCCGCATCATGTTCCAGGCCTTGACGGCGTAAGCGGTCTCGGGCGCGGCCAGCACGACGCTGTCATCGTTCGATGGGACGCTGGCCACTACAGCGGCATCCAGCGTCAGGCTGCCGGCATCGAGCGTGACCAGGTCGCGCGGGATCGCGCTGCCCGAAAACTGCTGCATGGCCTCGTCGCCGGTGTAGGCCAGGAGCGTGCCGCCCAGGCGGATCTGATCGCCGTGCTTGAGGCGCGTCGGCTTCGCGATGCGCACGCCGTTGACGTACGTGCCGTTCGCGCTATTCAGGTCGACGAGCATCCAACTGCCATCGGCGACGCGCAGCTCGGCATGCCGCCGGCTAATCGTCTGATCGGTGAGCGGAAGCTGATCGCTGCCGCGCCCGATGACGGCGACGTCGTCGGCGGTGCGTAAGGTGCGGCCCTTGTCCGGGCCTTGCAACACGATCAGTGTGGCCAATTTAAGCTCCGACCGAACTGCGTGCTCACGGGCGACCGGCGCCCGACGTGGGGAGAGCCCCGGGCACATCACCGCAAGCACCGTCCTCCATGACTCGCCGGGCACGCGGCCCGCAGGGCACATCCCAGCGTGCGCTGCGAACTACAGACACTCGGAATCTCCGCGCGGTGCGGAGACTCTTCGCCAGCCTACGGCCGGCACGGGGGTCGGCCGCTACCTTGGGTTGTGGGCCGAGCCCGAGCTGCGGGCACGGGCTCTCCTTACTTATATTACCCGCCCCAAGAGTCCGCGCCGCACTTACGAGCTTTCGCGGCCATCGGTGCGCGACCTCGCGTCGATCTGAGCTCCGCAACGTTGTGCAGAGGCGTACACGCCGCCGACGACGGCCCAACCGGGGCCCATCGACCGCAGGCTCGCCGGACCCTGGTGCGAGCGACAGCCCGTGCGCAGCGTCGCGGTTGCCGCCGGACTCATCCGGCCACGGGGGACGGCTGCGGCTGCACCTGGTCGGCGTGCACGTGGGTGGCCGCCAGCCCCTTGGCCGTCTCCACCAACTCGTATTCGACGTGCTCACCCTCGCGGAGTGACCGGAAGCCCTCGCCCTGGATGCTGGAGTAATGGACGAAAACGTCCTCGCCCATTGGTCCGATAATGAAGCCATAGCCCTTCTTGGTGTCAAACCACTTCACGCTTCCGCCCGTCATGGCACCGACCTCCGAGAGCCGCGCAGACATGCAGAAGACGACTCACGTACAAACGTGCGTCCACGAATCGAACACACCCGATCCGGACGACCGCTGGCCGTACGGCGCAGCTTACGCTGCCCGTTCGTGGCCGGCGCAAGAACTCACGCGTGACATGACCGGCCGAAATGCGGCTCGCCCGGTGCGTGCGGTAGAAGGGGCCGAACGCCCTTCCGTTACCCGCGCGCCTTGACCTCTGACTTACCCTGGCTCTCTCCGGCCGCCCGCATGGCGGCCTTACGCGATAATTTTACCCGCCCCTGCTCGTCAATTGCAATCACTTTTACCTTGACGACATCCCCGATCTTAACCACGTCGCCGACGCTCTTTACGTAGTTCTCGTCCAACTCACTGACGTGGCACAGGCCGTCCTGACCTTCCTGGATCTCGATAAAGGCACCGAAATCCTTGATGCTGATGACGCGGCCCTCGTAGACCCGGCCGATCTGGACGTCCTCGGTGATCCGCTCGACCATCTCGCGGGCGCGATTCGCCCCGGCGGAGTCCGTGCACGCGATGCAAACGGTCCCGTCGTCTTCAATGTCGATCTGGGCTCCGGTTTCAGCCTGAATGGCCTTGATCATCTTGCCGCCCGGACCGATCAGCTTGCCGATCTTCTCGGGGTTGATCTTCAAGGTGAGGAGCCGCGGGGCATACTCGCTGATTTCGGGCCGGGGCTTCGCGAGGACTTTGTCCATCTGATCGAGAATGTGCATCCGACATTTGTGCGAGAGCGCCAAGGCCTCGACCATGATCTTGGCGGGCAGGCCCTTGGACTTGATGTCGAGTTGGACGCCGGTGATCCCCTTCCGCGTGCCGGCGACCTTGAAGTCCATGTCGCCGAAGTGGTCTTCCTCGCCGATGATGTCCGCGAGCAGCTTGTAGCGCCCGTCGTCCTCCATGACCAGGCCGACCGAGATACCGGCGACCGCCCCCTTCATCGGCACGCCCGCATCCATCAGCGCCAACGACCCGCCGCACACCGACGCCATCGAGCTGGAGCCGTTGGACTCCAGAATGTCGCTTACGAGGCGGATGGTGTAGGCGAACTCCTCCGGGCCGGGCAGCACGGCCTCCAAGCTGCGCTCCGCCAAGGCTCCGTGACCGATTTCGCGGCGTCCGGGCGATCCGATGCGGCGCACCTCCCCGACCGAGAACGGCGGGAAGTTGTAGTGGAGCATGAATTTCTTGCTGTATTCCTCCAGCAAGTCGTCGATGATCTGCTCGTCGCGGGAGGTGCCGAGCGTGCAAACCACCATCGCCTGCGTTTCGCCCCGCGAGAACAGCGACGAGCCGTGCACCCGCGGCAGCCAGCCGACTTCGCACCCGATCGGGCGGACCTCGTCGAGCTTGCGGCCGTCGGCACGCCGACTCTCACTGAGGATCATGTCGCGGACGATATGCTCCTCGATCGAAGAGATGGCCGCCGTGACTTCCCCCGCGGCGTGCTTGGGCTGGAGCTCGCTCTTCGGGCAGTACTCGGCGACGGCACGCTCGTAGATCGCCTCGACGGCATCGTTTCGCTCCTGCTTGCCCTTGGTCCGCTTGGCCGCCCGCAGGCCTTCCAGTACCTTGCCGCGCAGCTCATCGAGGAACGCCGTGTCCTTCTCCGGAGCCTGCCAGGTCTTGGGCTGCCCCGCCTGGCGCTCGAGTTCCTGGAGCATTTCGCAAATCGGCCGGACGCCCTGCTCGTGTCCGAATTGGATGGCCTCGGCAATCACGCTCTCGGGCAGCTCGCGGGCCCCAAGCTCGATCATGGTGACGGCCTGGAGATGGCCGGCGACCACGAGATCGAGGTCCGAGTACTCGAGTTGGGCGATCGTGGGGTTGATGACGAACTTGCCGTCTACGCGTCCCACGCGCGCGCCGGCAAACGGCCCGTGGAACGGGATGGGCGAGACCGCGAGCGCCGCCGCCGCGGACACCAGCCCGATCACGTCGGGATCGTTCTGCAGGTCGGCGGCCAGGACCATGATCTGGACCTGGATCTCGTCCTTAAAGCCGTCCGGAAACAGCGGGCGCATCGGGCGGTCGATCAACCGGCTGGTCAAGACCTCCTTGAGGGTCGGGCGACCTTCGCGCTTGAAAAAGCCGCCGGGGAACTTGCCGGCAGCGGACATTTTCTCGCGATAATCAACGGTCAGCGGGAAGAAATCCACGCCGACACGCGGATCGGCGGAGACCACCGTGCCGAGCACGACGGTATCGCCGTAGCGGACGATCGCGGCTCCCGCCGCCTGCCGCGCCACCTTCCCAATCTCGATCGACAGTACGTTTCCCCCAAGGGGGCGTTCCACCTTCAAAGTCATCTCTGCTTACTCTCTTTTCTCTCTGTCCCTGGCCGCACGACCGCACTCCGTGGCCTGCCGGGGCCGATTCCCGGACTTCGCCCAGTCCCACGCGGGCTGTAACCGCCGGGCCCGACGACCACGGACAGGCAACGCTCCGGTCCGTTTATTTACGCAATCCCAGCTTCGCAATCGTGGCGAGGTAGCGCTCACGGTTGTCCCGGGCGAGAAACTTCAGGAGGCCCGAGCGTTTGCCGACCATCTTGAGCAACCCGCGTCGGGAGGAGTGATCCTTTTTGTGGATCTTCAGGTGCTCCGTGAGCTGCGTGATGCGTGCGGTGAGCAGCGCGATCTGCACTTCGGCCGACCCCGTGTCCCCCGGGTGCCGCCGATGTGTCTGCACGACCTCGGTCTTCTGTTCGTCTCTCAAAGGCATCGCCCAACCTCTCTTTCACTTGGGCCGGCCTCAGCCCAACCCCTTGGGCGGGGATTGCGCCGGGGCCGCCTGCCAACTGTAAGCCGACAGTATAGGTCCTTCCGGCCTGCCCGGCAAGCCGCCGTCCCCCCGTCCGGCCAGATCATAAACCAGCGCCGGTTTGCGTGAAGTCGGCGGCGGTCCGACGGTATAATAACATGAAGGACCGCTGGCCGAGCGGGTTTAGCGAAGCGTTCAAGGGAAAGCGAGGCACCCATGTTCTGTCGTACACATCGCGGTGGTTATCGTTTGCTCGTAGCGTGCCTGGCCCTGGCGGCAGGCGGCCCGGCCTGGGCCCAACTGCGAGTGGCCGCCTGGAACATCTCCACCTACTACGGCGAATCGAACCGGACCGTCCCCATTCAAACGGTTGTGTATGGCGTGTTTAATGGGCGCTCCATGTCGCCGGACATCATCCTGGGCGAGGAGTTCATGAACGTCGGGGCGCTGCAGCCGTTCAAGGACGCGCTGAACACGGCGCCGGGCAGCCCGGGTGATTGGGACGGCGACTTTGTGGCCGGTCCGCCGAGCGACCCCGAGGGCACCGGTTTCTTCTACCGCACCAGCAAGGTCGTCTACCTGGGGTACATGATCGCGTCGCAAGGCGGCGCATCGCCCAACCCGCCGCGGAACACCCCTCGGTTCAAAGTCCATTTGCAGGGCTACACGTCCGCGAAGGCCGTGTTGTGCTGCTACGGCACGCACATGAAGGCCGGTACCACCGCGGACGACATGACCCGCCGGCTGACGGAAGCGACGAACATCCGGAACAACGCCCAACTCATGAATCCGGATTGGAGCTTCCTGCTGGGCGGCGACTACAACATGCAAAACTCGAGCGAAACGGCCTACCAGGAGCTGGTTGCGAGCCAGAGCAACAACGAGGGTCGCCTTTTCGACCCCATCAAGAGCCCTGGAGCCTGGATCGACAATTCGGGCTTTCGATTCATACATACGCAGGATCCAGTCGCGTCGAACGGCGGGATGGATGACCGTTACGACCAGATCCTGGTTTCTGACAATCTGATCGACAGCGGCGGCCTCGATTACATCGGGGATGCGAACATCCCCTACAGCACCACCACCTGGAACGACGCCAATCACTCCTACCGAGCCTGGGGAAACGACGGCACGAGCTTCAACCTGGGTCTGACGACGACCGGCAACACGATGGTCGGCCCCACGATCGCGCAGGCCATCATCACCTGCGCCACGACCGCCGGCGGGCACATCCCGGTGTTCCTTGACCTGCGCGTGCCGGCGGTGGCCGGCTCGGATACGACGGTTGACTTTGGCCAGGTCCCGCAATACTCGGCGGCGCAGGCGACGCTGGAGGTGTGGAATGCCGGCAACGTGGCGCTGTGGAACGTCGCGGGCATCGACCTTCTGCGGTACACGCTCGCGGCCAGCACGGGCTTCACGGCGCCGGGCGACAACTTCACGGACGCCGCGGGCGACCCGCACAACGCGCATCTCATCACGATGGATACGTCCACGCAGGGCGTCAAAAGCGGGACGGTGACGATCACCTCCAACGCGCCGGACCAGCCGAGCCGCGTGGTCACGCTCCTTGGGGAAGTCGTGGCCCCCGGCGGCTGTCCGGGCGACATGAACTGCGACGGCCGAGTCACGTTCACGGACATCGACTTGTTCGTCGCGGCCCTCGCCGGGCAGTCCGCCTGGACGCACTGGCCGTGTCCGTGGCAGAACGGGGACTGCAACGGTGACGGCAACGTGACCTTCGCCGACATCGACCCGTTCGTGGCGGTGATCGGTACGACGTGCCCGTAGCACATGCGGTGCGTCGCAGACGCGCCGTACGCCTGTTATTGGTGGCGGCGTCGCGGACTGCTACGTCTCGTGTTTGCTGAACCACACACCCGCGACCGTCTGCGCCAGGATGCGCACGTCCAGGCCGAGGCTCCAGTTGCGGATGTAGTGCACGTCGTGCTGGATGCGCTTCTTGATGGACGTGTCGCCGCGCAGGCCCTTGATCTGCGCGTAGCCGGTCATGCCGGCCTTCATCTTGTGCCGCAGCATGTAATTGGGGATCTCGTGCTTGAATTCGGCGATGAACTCTGGCCGCTCCGGCCGCGGGCCCACCAACGACATCTCGCCGCGCAGCACGTTGAACAGATTCGGCAGCTCGTCCAAGCTGGTCCGCCGCAGAAAAACGCCGATGCGCGTGCGGCGTGGGTCGTCGGCCGTCGTCCATCCGGGGCCGGCGACCTCGGCGTCCGTCCGCATCGTGCGGAACTTGAGCATGGTGAATTCGCCCCCGTCAAAACCCATTCGCCGCTGGCGATACAGCACCGGGCCGGGGCTGGTGAGCTTGATGACCAACGCAATCATGGCCATCGCCGGCAGCGCTACCAGCAGGCAGAGGCTGCCGACGGCCAGGTCAAACGTCCGCTTGGCGATCGCGTTGCGGCCGTACAGCGGCGTCTGCCGTAACGACAGGATCGGCACGCCGTCGAGCTGGCTGACGTCCGGCCGCATGGCGTAGCTCGGATTCATGTCCGGCACGAGCCGCACGTCGGCCAGCGAGGTCTGCAACGCGTCGAGCAGCTCCAGCGTCCGGTCGCTCTGCGCCGCCGGCAGCGCGATAAAGACGGCGTCCACCGGATTTCGTTCGACGATGGCATACAGGTCGCACATCGGTCCGTAGACCGGCAGGCCGAGCAGCGCGCCCGGCTCGGTCCGGTCGTCGACGAAGTACGCCACCTCGATGCCCGTCCACGGGTTCCGCCGCAAGGCGTGCAACAACCGCTGGGCAATGCGCCCGCTGCCGACGATCGCGGCGTACCGGCGGTTCATTCCCTGCCGCCGTAGTTGCCGCAGGATGACGCGCACGATGAACCGGAAGAGCGTGAAGCAGGTCGTGCCGACGACGGCGTACGTGGCGACGAACCAGCGGGAAATCTTGTTGCTGTGCGGCAGGGCGTAGTCGATCAGGACGACGACGACGACGGCCACGCAGAACGCCTTCAGCACGTCGCGCGTTTCGCGGAAGAGCCCTTCGCTCCGCCGCGGGCGATACAGCCGCAGGCGGTAGAACACGACGAGGTGGGCCGCGACGACGACCGGCAACATGGGGAGGAACTTGTCCCACAGCTCGGGCACGCCCTTCGTCGGGTCGATCGGCAGGTACTGGAAGCGGATCCAGTAGCTCAGCAGCCAGCCCGTGCTGATCGCCAGGGCGTCGGCGATGACCAGGCCGATGAGCATGAGGTGGCCATGCTGCTTGAGCATACGTGCCCATTATCGCGGTCCCCAGGCGCGACGGAAAGCCGCCCGCCCTACTGCTTGTGCTCCGGATGTGACTGCTCTTTGTGGATGCGGCGGGTCGGGCGGTCTGGCGAAGGCGGTCGTGGCATACGACGGCGGGGCGCGCAGCGGGGGCGCGAAGGGCGGCCAGAACCGGTTATTTCGGCGACAAGCGCGGTTCGGGTCCGGAATCGGAATGTGTTTGGGTGTCCCCGGTCCTCATGGTGGGCGGCGTTGTGCAGGCGACGACGACGTGTCACCAGGCAATGGCCAATCGTCGGCCAACGGGGGCCGAACGAATCGCGTCGCGGACAGCGCGGGCAACATGGGGATGGCAAGACGCAGAGTGGGCGCGGT
>Ga0182017_10000838_pt1 | contig 24284 bp, 24 predicted proteins | sample 712E3DmetaG_FD_120492 | JGI IMG/M metagenome (GOLD analysis project Ga0182017, IMG submission 120492) | Permafrost microbial communities from Stordalen Mire, Sweden - 712E3D metaG | ecosystem: Environmental > Terrestrial > Soil > Wetlands > Permafrost | place: Sweden: Stordalen | collected... | reverse complement strand
TCCTGCTGCGCGTGGCGCAACTTGTGACGGGAAATGGAGCGCCGGCCTCCGGCACGGCGGCTTCTGGAAACGCCATTGCCTGGAGTGAAGTGAATGTCACATTGCTCGACCGCCAGAACGTCGTGACGCCGCAAACGCTGGCGGCATTCGCATCGCTCGGCTGGCGCGCGGAAGCGGTCGTCGCGGACATTTTTGACTGGGCGCAAGCCCCGGCCCCGGCGGATATCGTCATCGTAAATGAAGTTCTGCACCATTTCGACGACGCGCGTCTGGCCGGGTTGTTTCGCGTGATTGCCGGTTGCACGCGATTGTTCATCGCCATCGAGCCGCGCCGCGCGACCTGGCCGTTGTTTTGCAGCCGGCTGCTTTGGGCGATTAACTGCAATTCGGTCACGCGGCACGACGCGACGGTGAGCGTGCGCGCGGGTTTTGTCCGTGACGAACTTTCCGCGCTCTGGCCGGACAAAAATAATTGGCGGTTGACCGAGCAGCGCGCCAGCTGGTTCAGCCATTTGTTTATCGCACGGCGGACGGCATTTGACCGCGCACGCTGAATTTTGGGAGAACAACGAAGAAACAAAGGTTTTAACCACGGATTAACACAGATAGACACGGATAAATCAGGAAGAATTATTCAAAATCAGTGTTCATCCGTGTCCATCCGTGGTTTAAAATGTTTCTATGAAACCGCTCGCCGATTGCCGGCTTTATGCGTTCGTTGACACGACCTACTTGCATGGCCGCGCGCCGGAAACTGTCGCGCAACAACTCTGCGACGGCGGTGCGGACTTGATCCAACTCCGCGCCAAAAATTCTTCACTCGATGAAATCCGTGCAATGGCGGAAAAAATCCTGCCCATTACGCGCCGCGCGAATGTCGGATTGGTCATCAACGACTATTTGGATATTGCGCGCGAAGTCGGAACGGATTTTTGTCATCTCGGCCAAGAGGATATTTTAGGTAGGGACGCCGCGCTCGCCTCGGCGAAGCTGTCAGCGAAGCCTGGGCTGCGGCGTCCGGTGGGAGGCGGAACTTCCGCCGGTCGCCCCGGCGGTGCGACCCTACCTGAATTAAAAATTGGCGTGAGTACTCACGCCCCCGAACAGGCAAAGCGCGCATTGGCGGCGGGTGCGGATTACATCGCCATCGGGCCGGTCTATGCGACGGGCACAAAACCGACCGCAAGACCGGTGACGCTGGAATACGTTCGCTGGGCGGCAGTGAACGTGAACATCCCGTGGTTTGCCATCGGTGGAATCAATCTGGAAAATCTCGACGATGTGCTGGCGGCTGGCGCAAAGCGGATTTGCGTCGTATCGGCGATTCTGAACGCGAAAGACGTGACAAAAACCTGCGCGGAATTTCGGAAGAGGATTTGAACCACAAAGAGCACAAAGAACACAAAGCTCAAAAAATTAACCACGGATTGACACAGATAAACACGGATAATGCTAAAGGCAAAAAACCTTTGCGTTCTTTGCGGTTAAAACCTCCCCGTTTAATCGGCGCAAATCTGTGAAATCCATCCTTCGCAGGATTGCTTCGGAGGACAGGTCTGCGGATAAAAAAACGTAACTCCGCGTTCCCCGCCCCCGCGCTCAAGAGCTTTTATTTTTCTCCCGTATCGTCGGCGAGATAACGTTCGATGTGGCGGTCGAGGTCGGAAAGGCCTCCGGCACAAGTCGCGGCCTGCACGCGCTCCACCATTTCAAGGCACCAAGCCTCCTCCTCCACCTGTTCAGTGATGAACCACTGCATGAGAACCTGCGCCGGGTAATCCTTGACGCCAAGGGCGGCTCCGTAAACCGAATTGATGCCTTTTGTGTTGGACTGTTCCATGGCCTGTGCGTGACGGGCCGCTTCGAGGAGCGACTTGAAATCGTACTTGGGCGCGGCGATGGCAGTCGTTTTCGGCATTGCACCGCGATCAATAATGTGGGCGATCATTTTCCCCGCGTGAACGTGTTCTTCGGCGGATTGCTTGGCGAAATAACTCGCAAAGCCCTTCAAGTTCTGGGTCTCACACCAGATGGACAAGGCGCGATAACTGTGGGCGGCACCGAGTTCCTGGTTAAACTGGCGGTTGAGTTCGGCCAGCACTTTGGCGGGGATTTTAGAGGGATTCATCATGGTTCTTTTGTTGTTTTTTTATGCACCAGACTGGTGCTGCGTAATGGCAAGCATGCACTTGTCGGAGAACATGTCCGCCGGGATTAACGACCACGGTTTCCGCAAGGCTGGAACCGAGGCTCCAACCATGCGATGTAGCTGACAGATTTCGCACGCCCAAACCTTAATAGGCGTGTGTTTGCGTGGTCGTAGTTGAGCTGGCTGGCACGGCGGGCGTCGTGGTGGTGCTTGTGGTTGTGGTTGCCGGAGTTGCGCAGCCGGATAGCGACGCAATGGCGACGGCGGCAAAGCATGCGATGATAAGTTTTTTCATAAGTATGATTTTTGTTTGGTTTGTTGATTTACAGACACATAATTACGTCATGGGCTGGTTATAGGCTATGGGGTGTAACCCTACCTTGTATTCGTCGGCGATTTTGAACGCGAAAGATGTGACAAAAGCCTGCGCGGAATTTAAGCGGCGGTTAGCTTGAACAACACTCGAATCGCTTGGGAAGCGATGAGAGGAGTTTGGCAAGGCCAAAAGCCCGGCGAGGGCCGAGTGAGCGGGCGCGAACAAGTCCAAGTAACAAAGAGCGCAAAGAAGAAGAAAAATCAGGAAAACTCGGTTCCTTAGTTTCTTCGTTGTTAAGTCGGGTTTGAACCGCAAAGGCGCGGAACATCTTCAGAAGGTAGGGCTCGCTGTCCCTAGCGAGCCACGCAATTTGGGAGGGTCGCCATGCTGGCGACCCAAATATCAGGGACGGCAACCCAGGCTTCGCTGGAGACTACGCCGAGGCGAGCATGCCGTCCTTCCCGACCACGGCAGACGCCGACCTATGGGTTTCTCGTGCGGAATCCGCCCGCGAGATAGATCACAAGGGCAATCAGCAGAATCAGGCCAATCCCACTGCCGCCGATGACAGGACCACCAAAGTAAAACCCGCCACCACCGAACAATAAGAGAAGAACAAGTATGATTAATAATAGATTCATAACAGCGATAAGATAACACGCCCCTGCACCGTTACTATGGGGTGTTCACCCCATATGGCTGGCCAGCCGGAATTGGTTAATATAACGACATGAAAACAAACCCACTCCGCTGGACACTCCGGCTACTGTTATTAAACGCGACCCTTATGGCGACCTTTGTTGTTTTCGCCGTTGGTTGCGCCACACACAATGAGAAATCCTATAATCAGGAATTTAATCAAAACCTCCCAACCTCGCCCAAATACACCATTGCGAATGTTGATGACACACATTTTCAAGTGGAAGTCCATCAAGGTTCTCCTTTGCCGGGACCGGACCGCATCATTTATGTAAAAAAAGTGGCCTCGGCTGTTGCTGAAAACGAAGCCAAAAACCGGGGATGGAAAAACTGGGACCTCAATTATATTCAAGAACGCGATCAGGGGTGGATGCACGTTGTCATAGCCGATGTCACCCGTAAAAACGCCGTCGAAACGACACCCGGCTCAACCCAGTAACAATCCACGGATTTCGCCGATTTTCACTGATGCGGTGGTATTTCGCGCGAAGAGCGCGAAGGATACGAAGGAAAGTAAGCTTCTACAAAAACCTTCGCCACCATCGCGGCCTTCGCGCGACTCAGGGATTTTGAACGCGGAAGATGTGACAAAAGCCTGCGCGGAATTTCGGAAAAGGCTGAAATAATTATTCAGGCCGGTTTGTTGACGCGTGATCTGCTGTTTGAGCAAATATCCTGGGGTGTTCACCCCATAGACAGAGTGGCAACCACACACAACACTAAGGTTGGTTAGGCCCCAATGTTTGTGGCGTAACACTATTCATGAAACGAATCACTGTCTTGCTGGCGGACGATAACACGCTCGTGCGCAGGGATATTAGAGAGATTCTGGAACGCGAAGACGATCTTGAAGTGGTCGGCGAAGCGAAAAACGGCCATCAGGCGGTCGCCATGGTCAAAAAACTTCGTCCCGCATTGGTTCTGATGGACATTGCGATGCCGCGGCTCAATGGTTTGCAAGCGACGCGCCAGATTCTCAAAGCCGTCCCTGCCACCAAAGTGCTCATGCTTTCGGCGCACGGTGATGAAGCGTATGTCGAAGAGGCGGCCAAATCCGGCGCGATGGGCTATCTGATCAAACACACCGCCGTTGACCATCTGTGCCAAGCGATTCGGGAAGTCCACAAGGGGAACATATTTTTGAGCCCATCCATTCCCAAACATCTTCACAAACGGTATCGGAAAAAGTAGATGGATTGAGCCGGATTCTCCCAAGGGAGCAACTCCGATAAATCGCGAGCAGGCGGCGCGAAGGCGCTAGGAAAAGCATTCTGAATCTTGGCGTCCTGGCGTCTCTGCGTTGAAAAAATATTCACGGCAGACGCCAGACGCCGCGCTCGGCAGTATAGTTGTCCGCAGATTTCGCTGATTTTCGCTAATGCGGTGGTATTTCGCGCGAAGAGCGCGAAGGATACGAAGGGAAGCAAGCTTCCATAAAAACCTTCGCCACCGTCGCGGCCTTCGCGCGATTCAGGAATTTTCGGGCAAACGCCAAGGAGGGGTCTTTAAAAGGTAGGGCTCGCTAGAAATGGCGAGCCCTACCAATTTTACGGCAGCCTGCCTCGCCGAAATCAAATGAAGGCGGGACGCCAGACACCGCTGCCGACGTGACTTGAGCCGTTTGGGAAACGGCAAAAGGAATTTGGGCGAAGCCAAAGGCCCGCGAGGGCCGAGCGAGCGGGTGCGAGAGAGTCCACTAAAAAGCCTGTGTCGCGGCTCGTCGCGCCGAAATCTGATGAAGGCGGAAAGACCTGAAGTTGCTGGCGAATCTTGTCTTTGACGTGCCGATTGTCTGGATGAAGTTTTTCCAACTCGCGGGCGAAGGCGTAAACATCTTCGTTCGTAAATTCGGTTGTAGGAGACGACGTAAGGAGTCTCAAATTTTCCGGCTGACTGGGGGATTTCTTGTTTAGAGACTCGTCACCTCGTCTCCTACTTTCCACCAGCCGCCGCACGATGTTCAACGCGTCCAGCGTCCAGCCGCGTTGGGTGCCCATTTTATGCGTGAGGATTGCTTGTTGCTTTTGTCAGATGGAAAACGAAAGATAAACCTATGAGAAAAAATATCCTCAGCATCATTTCCATCGTGGCGCTGCTTTGGGCTTCGGGCTGCTCCACGCTGCACAAATCAGATTTGGCCACACTCCAAGGGACATGGAAGGGTCAGGAAATTGGCGGTAATACGGAAGGTTCGCGTTACCTTATCATCTCCGGCAACGCAATTGAGTTCCAAGGAGCTAATAATGACGATTGGTGCAGGGGAACCTTCACCATTCGGGAAGACACGAATCCGCGTCAGATTGTTGGCGTGATTACTCACTGTCACATGCCCCAGCACATTGTTGGCAAAACCGTCTACGCCATCTACCGGGTGGAGGGAGACACGCTCACAGTCACAGGAAATGAGCCCGGTAATCCCAACGTGCCATCTGGTTTCGATGCGCCGGGCGCCCGACATTTTGTCCTCAAACGGGACTAGCGCCTGCCGTTCCCTCCTGTGAAATAAATCACGGCAGACACAAAACGGATTTGCGTCGTGTCGGCGATTTTGAACGCGAAAGATGTGACAAAATCCTGCGCGGAATTTAAACAGTTTTTGAAATAAATCCTTTTTTACGCAATCGTTCGATGAGTTTGCGATAATCCGAAGGTTTCAGTTGCGATTTAAGCGCATCAATCAGCAATCGCTGGTTTTCGTGCATTTGTTCCAGCTTTTCCTGCAATTGGACTATTTGATGATTCTTTGTCTTTTCTTGAATCGGAGTTTGTCTGTCCAGTGGCAGTTCTGAAACTTTTTGCAAAAATCTCGTCCAATGTTCTTCGGAAATAATTTTGCAATTAGCTCCTGCTAATTTCAATTCGAGTGCATTTTCAATTTTTCTTCCGTAAGTTTGATGCGCCCAAGCAGGTTCTGCAAAACTTCCGACCACGAGGTAATTTAAGTTTCGATTTGGACGTTCGTAACAGAAACCACCTCGTGCCCGAATGGCAGCTTCGCATTGATTCCGGTCGCCATCGCCGAAAATGAAAATTCCAGTGAAGCAAAAGGAGCGCCCTTCAAAAACAACATTGGGAGCAGGCTCATCCAACATTTCTTTTGAAGTCGGAATTTGGCTTGAGGATTTGCGCTTGGCTACAGATTTGTAAGGCTTCAGCACATAATCTTTTGATTCCGGAGCGCTCATTTTAGAACAATTCTTCCTGCTTGTTCTGTTTCTTCGGCTTGTTTTTTATTTTTAATCCTAACAGATCAAGAAACTCTTTTTCTGTTAGCGTCTTTACTCCCAACTCAGTTGCCGTTTCCAATTTTGAACCAGCATCTTCACCTGCAACTAGAAAGCTTGTGTTTTTGCTAACCGAACTTGCTACATTTCCACCAAGTTTGCGGATTCCTTCTGATGCTTCATCGCGGGTCATGGTTACTAACGAACCTGTAAGAACAAAAGTTTTCCCACTAAAAGGCAATTCAACAGGAGATACAACCGTTTCGCCAATTTTTGAACCACCTTTGGGGTCGATTCCGAGTTTTCGAAGCCGCGAAAGGAGTTTTTTCCCGGTTCGTGAATCAAAATATTCCACAACGTTTTTCGCAACTTTAGTTCCTACGATCGTGAGGAATTCGGGGACAGCTTTACTCTTTTTCTCTGTTACTAACTTCGCCCATTTTTTGTTTCGCTTAACTACGCCCTCTTTTTCCAATTTCTCACCCAAAGTCAAAATTTCCTTCTTTAAATTTTCAAACTGCTGCTTTCGCTTTGTTCGTTCTCCCAAACTTTTTGGTTTATTTTCCCTCGAAAAAGGCGAAACCGCGACTAAGTCATCGTAAAGGTTACCCAATTTAGCAATCTCCTTGAGAAAAGACGAGTTTGCAACATGCTCTAAGTTGTTGTGTAATTTTGCGATTTCGTAAGCGGTCGTCTCGCCAGCTTCCTCAATCCCAAGAGCGAAAAGCCAACGTGCTAAAGAAAATGTTTTTGCCCGCTCCAGCGCCTCAACAACTTTTGTTGCGTTCTTTTCTCCAAAAATTCGCGGTTCGTCTTTAGTTCCAAGATTCAGTTTGGCCAGTTGATCTACCGTAAGGTCAAATAGGTCGAGAGGCTCCTTGACTAAACCACATTCAATAACTTTTTCGGAAACCACGCCACCGATGCCTTCAATGTCTAGCGCTCGCCGTTGAGCCATGAACTCAACTCGCCGAACGCTTTGAGCAGGACACCCTGCAATGTTTTGACATCGCCAAACAGCAAACTCGGGATCGCGTGCTATTTCGCCACCGCAAATCGGGCATTTACCGCCGATATGTTTTGGAAAATTAAACTCTGGAGGCTCTGGTTTAGCGCGCTTTTTCAAAACCACATTGACGACGGCGGGAATCACTTCACCGGCTTTTTCAATGACCACGGTGTCGCCGATGCGGATGTCTTTCTCGCGGATGTAATCTTCGTTGTGCAACGTGGCGCGGCTGATGGTGCTGCCGGCAAGAAAGACGGGTTCGAGTTCGGCCACAGGCGTCAGCGCGCCGGTGCGACCGACCTGGATGGTGATGGCTTTGAGTTTGGTCTCGGCCTGTTCGGGCGCGTATTTGTAGGCGATGGCCCAGCGCGGCGCCTTGGCCGTCGCGCCGACACGGCGCTGTTGCTCGAACGAATTCAGTTTGATGACCGCGCCGTCGGTTTCGTAGGGGAAATCGTGTCGGACTTTGTCGAGTTCGGCGATGGCGGCGACGAGGTCGTCCTTGGATTTGCAAAACCATGTTCGCTCCGCTGTCTTGAAGCCAAGCAATTTTAGAAATTCAAGGAGTTCAGCTTGTGATTTTGGACTCCCGCCTTCGCTATGCTTCGGCGCGGCAAGTTGGACATTGGACTTCGGGCTTTGGGTTTCAGACCTTGGACTTTGGACTTTAGACTTTGGACTTATTATGACTTCCCCAATCCCATAAATAACGGTGTCGAGCGGACGTTTGGCGACAATTTTTGGGTCGAGTTGTTTGAGTGAACCGGCGGCGGCGTTGCGCGGGTTGGCAAAAATTTCTTCACCGGCGGATTTGCGTTCGGCATTCAATTTCTCAAAGCCTGCTTTCCTCATAAAAACTTCACCACGAACTTCGAGCAATGTAGGACAGGCATCTTGCCTGTCTCCATCTTTAGGTAATGACTGCCGTTTTGAGCCGGATGCAGGCGAGACGCCTGCGCTACGTTGAAGCATTAGCGGCACCGAGCGGATGGTTTTCAGGTTTGCGGTGATGTCGTCGCCGGTGGCGCCATCGCCGCGTGTTGCGCCGGTGGTGAACACGCCGTTTTCGTAGCGCAAGCTCACGGCCACGCCGTCCACTTTGGGTTCGACGACCCATTCGAGCTTTTCACCGGGCAAAAGTTTTTGGACGCGTTTCACGAAATCGCGCACTTCCTCCTGCGAATAGGTGTTGTCCAGACTCATCATCGGCACGGCATGTCGGACGGACTTGAATTCGCTCAACGGCGCGCCGCCGACGCGCTGGCTCGGTGAATCGGCTGTGGCGAGTTCGGGGAATTCCTTTTCGAGATCGAGAAGCTGGTGATAAAGCCAGTCGTAGTCGTGGTCGGAAATCACCGGCTTGGCCTCGACGTAATAGGCGCGGTCGTGCAGGCGGATTTCCTCGACGAGCTTGGCGTGGCGTGATTTGGCTTCGGCTTTCGTCACGGGGAAAGTTTAGCCATATGCGAATCAAAAGGAAAGCGGGGCAAGTTTTCAGTAAAACCCTTCGCGGCCGTCGCGCGACCCAAATTTAACGCAGAAAAAAATGAATTTTTCGCGCGAAGGGCGCGAAGTACACGAAGGGAAAATTATTCTTTAGAATCCTTCGCAACTGTCGCGGTCGTCGCGCGACTCAAGCCTCTGCGTCTCCGTGTCTCTGCGGTTAATTCGCATCCGCGTTAATCTGTGTCCATCTGTGGCTAAAACCTTTGCGTCTTTCAGCACCGTAGGTGCGGTATATTTGTAGAAATATCGCCCCGCCGGGGCTTTGTATTTTTGGTTTTACAACTACAAAGATGTCGCGCCCACGGCGCTGGGTATGCAATTGCCCAAACCCTCATCCGGCCTGCGGCCACCTTCTCCCATCCGATGGGAGAAGGAATATTTTTTGGGAACGTTTACCCGCGGTTAAAACCGCGGGCTATTTTCTCTCCGCCATTACATGGCTTATTTGAAATCTGCGTCAATCGGCGCAATCTGCGGATATAGCGCCTTTGCGTGAGAAGATGTCGCGCCCACGGCGCTGGGTATGCAATTGCCCAAACCCTCATCCGGCCTACGGCCACCTTCTCCCATCTGACAGGAGAAGGAATATTTTTTGGGAACGTTTACCCGCGGTTAAAACCGCGGGCTATTTTCTCTCCGCCATTACATGGCTTATTTGAAATCTGCGTCAATCGGCGCAATCTGCGGATATAGCGTCTTGGCGTCTTCTTGACTCGCCATAGCGCCACTGGCGCGAAGGCGGTTGTGTGAGAAAGGTGTCGCGCCTGCGGCGCTTGACCGGCCGGCGATACGGTTTAAGGTAGGCGCGTGCGGAAGAACCTGGCCAGTGTGTTTCAGTTGCTCGGAGAACAAAGCCTCCGGACGGCGACATTGCCGAAAGCTTACACGGATTTGCTGGGGCGGAGGATATTCCTGTTTTTGCTGACGGTGCAGGGGCTGGGCGCATTTGCGTTGATTACAGCGGGAGTGATTTTGAAAAAATCGCGCGTGGCGCGGAATGTGATTTGGCCGCGGATCCGGCAGGAAATCGTCCGCGCCGGCGTGGGATTGATGCCGATGTTTTTGTTCCTGGCGCTGGCGCTGGGATTTCTGGTTGTTGGACAGACGGTTTCGTGGCTGACGCGTTTTGGGGCGAACCAATACATCGGGACGGTGATGGTGATTGTGGTGGTGCGTGAGTTGGGGCCGTTGCTGGCGGCGATGCTGGTGCTGACGCGCGTGGGCACGGCGAACGTGATTGAACTGGGCACGGCGCGCGCGACAGGCGAGGTGGAGGCGCTGGAAGCGCTCGGCATTGACCCGGTGCATTATCTGATTATGCCGCGTGTGGTGGGGATGGCGGTGGGAGTTTTTGCGCTGACAATTTATTTAATCATCGGCGCGCTGGTGAGCGGATATTTGTGGGCGTTCCTACAGGACGTGCCGTTGACACCGGGTGATTATTTCAAACAACTCGCCGAATCATTGGGCTGGCTGGATTTCGCGTTGCTGGCGTTGAAAACAATCGCCTTCGGATTTTTCATCGCGATTGTGACGTGTTATCACGGGCTGGCGCAGCCGTTGCGGTTGACTGAAGTCTCGCAGGTGGCGGTGCGCGCGGTGACGCAAGGCATCATCGTGTGCGTGCTGATTGACGCGCTGTTCATCCTGCTTTATCTCGTCGCATGAGCGAAGCCCCGAACATAAAGGTGCTGGAGATGCGCGACGTCGCCAGCGGGACGATGCACGATCCGGAAAAGGTCGTGGTCGAAGGGGTGAATTGGACGGTCACAGCGGGCGAATTTTGGGTGATTGCGGGTGAACAGCGCTCCGGGAAAACCGATTTTCTTATGACGATGGCCGGGTTGATGGCACCGGTGAAGGGCAGTTATCGTTTTTTTGGAAACGAGGTGCGGATGTTTGATGAAACGCGACTGGCGGAGCGGTTGCGGGTGGGGTTTGTTTTTGAAGGCGGGCAGTTGTTCCATCATCTCACGCTCGGACAGAATGTGGCGTTGCCGCTGCAATATCACCGCAATTTGACGGATGGTGCGGCGGAGCGCGAGGCAGAGCCGCTGCTGGAACTGATGGAATTATCGCCGCTGACCGGCGCGTTGCCGGCGGGCGTGAGCCGCAACTGGCTCAAGCGCGCGGGTCTGGCGCGGGCTTTGATGTTGAAACCGGACGTGTTGTTGTTGGACAATCCGTTGCGCGGCCTCGACACGCGGCACGCGAGATGGTGGCTGGATTTTCTCGACGGTCTGTGCCGCGGCCACGAGTGGCTGAACGGTCGGCCGGTGACCGTGGTGGCGACGGCGGATAATTTGAGGCCGTGGCGGAGCGAGCATCGGCGATTTGCACTGTTGCAGGATAAAGGCTTTCGCTCGCTTGGATTATGGAATGAAATGGAATCGGCCGCTGACCCGGCTGCAAGGGAATTGCTGGGCGCGCCGCATTCGGACTGAAATCAAAAAAAGTTATGGCACTGCAAGATTTGACACCGCAATTGCGAACGCGCTTGAGCCGCATGGAACGCGCGGTGGGCTGGTTTGTGGTTCTGGCGACAGCGCTGCTGCTGTTCGGCTTCGGCTATTACATCTACCACACTGCGGAACGCAAAGGCTGGTTTGTCATCAAGGCGAAGTTTCATACCTACGTCCAAAGCTCAACAGGTTTGAATGTCGGGGATTCGGTGGTGATGATGGGCTTTCCGGTCGGCCAGATTACACTAATCCACGCGATGCCGCCGGGCGACGTGCGCAATGTCCGGCTGGAATTTGAAGTTCGCGAGCCGTATTTCCGCTACATCTGGGCGCAAGGCTCCGTCGCGAAGGTGAACGCGGCTGACTTTCTCGGCAAACGGGAAATTGAAATCACGCGCGGCACGAATGGCCCGGCGATCGTCGTCACGCAGCCGGGTTCCGTGTTCACAAATATCGCGGAACTGGAACAACTTGTCGTCACGGAAACGAACCAATGGCAGCTTTACCAGGATGTCTTCGACGAAAAATCCAACCTGGTTTTCGCCGCTTACACGATGTTGGACGCGACAAATCTGCAGCGCATCGCGGAATTAAAGCCCGATTCCATCTACGCTTACAACAAAACCGTTAATCGTAATCGCATCGTGGCGTCATGGCATCAGCGGACGCATCGTTATGAAAATTTCAAATCCGATTCCGACGATGCCTGGCTGCGTGCCGTCGAATCCCCCGCCGTGACCGAGCGTTTGGAGCAGGTCATTACGCAGGTGCAGCAGGCGTTGCCGAATATTCTCGCCCTGACAAATCAAATCGCCATGGTGTTGGATAACACGGCAAACGCCACGTCGAATCTCAATGTGACGCTGGTCGAGGCGCGGCCGATGGTGACGAATTTCTCCATCATCAGCGCGCAATTGCGCGAGCCGGGCGGCGTCGCTGTCTGGGCGCTTGGCACGAATGGGAATGAGCAGGTGCAGGGCAGTTTGACGAATGTGGACGCGTTGCTCACACATCTTGCCGACATCACAAGCAATCTCAACGCGCAGGTGCAGGCCAACTCGAACATGTTGAACGGAATTTCAAAAGCGGTGACTGACTCCGACGATTTTGTTCAGGGACTGAAACGGCATTGGCTGCTCCGTTCGGCGTTCAAGACAAAAACCAACGCGCCATCGGTAAAAGGGAAATAATTCAGGCGGGCTGCCCCAAAAACCGGCGCAGGCGGTTGAGCATGGTCGTGGCAAAACGTTCGTAAGGCACGAGCCCCCGGCCATAGATTTTGATTTCGTCGATTGTCGCCAGCGACATGCAAAAATCCAGATCGTGAAATGCGCGCCCGCGTTTCACGCGGTGCAACCAGCGGCTTAAATCGGCGATTTCCTCGATTTCATCGTCGAGACCAGTGCGAAAAGAAACACCCCATTCGTCACGGCGGAGATAACCTTCGGCTGCGCCTTTCATGTCAAACCACGAATCGCAGAGCAAAACGCAAACGGATTTTTTGTGACACTCGCCAAGCCGGTAAAAGACGATGCGCGCATTGGTTTCAGAAAAATGCTCGAAGGCAATGTCCAGCGCATCTTCCGGCGGCGGCGTGAATTTAATTTGAAAGCCGGAGTGAAAACCGCCCAGCCCGGCAGGCCCTTTTTCAAAGCAGAGATTTTCCTCAAAAATCCAGAGCAGGTTGGTTGCAAAGTCGCGTTCGACGAGAATTTTTTTCCAGGCGTCGAGCGCTTCTTCCAGTGACGGGCGGTTGAACGGCGTGGATGATTCCATGTCGGGGCTAACAGTGGCTTTTTCGAAACCAATCCGCAAATAATTTTATGCCTTGCTCGATTTTGACCCGCGGATTGTAACCGAGCAGTGCCCGCGCCTTGGAAATGTCCGCGAAGGTGCGGGGCACATCGCCCGGTTGCGACGGGTAACGATCAATAACGGCTTTTTTGCCGAGCGCGGCTTCGAGCAGTTCGATGAGGCGGTTCAACTTCACGGTTTGCGATTCGCCGAGATTGAAGATTTCGTAACCGAATTTCTTTTGCGTGCAGGCGATGACGCCGTCAACGATGTCGCTGATGTAGGTATAATCGCGTTCCGTGGAGCCATCGCCGAAAACCGGGATCGGTTTGCCGGCGCGGATGAGTTTGGCGAATTTGTGAATCGCCAGATCCGGCCGCTGACGCGGGCCGTAAACCGTGAAGAAGCGGAGCATCACCACGTCCATGCCATAAACATAATGATACACGTGGCCGAGGGCTTCACACGCCAGCTTGCTGGCGGCGTAAGGCGAAATGACCGAGAACACCGGGTCGCTTTCCGAGAATGGCACCTTGGTATTCACGCCGTAAACTGATGAGGAAGAGGCAAGCAGCGCCTTTTTCACCCCATGCCGCCGCGCGGCTTCCAGAATATTGACCGTGCCCTCGACATTGACCTGCTGGAAAAATTCCGGTTCATCCAGACTGGGCCGGACTCCGGCACGGGCGGCAAGGTGAATGACTTGATCAAATTTGACCTGCTTGAACAGCTTTTCCAGTGTCTTTACGTCGGACAAATTCTTGTGAACAAAAGTGAACGGTTTGCCGAGCGCCGAGATTTCTTTCAGGTTTTTTTTCTTGATTGCCGGGCTGTAAAACGAATTGAGGTCATCCAACGCCCAAACGGCATGGCTATCACGCAGCAAACTTTCGCAGACATGGGAGCCGATGAAGCCCGCGCCGCCGGTGACCAGGAAGTTCATGGCCAAACGCTAACAACGGAAGGGGTATCTGTCGAGTGTCAGGCTTTGGTCTTTTTCTGAAGCTGGCCGTAATCGCCTTCGAGCAGACCGCGAAAGGACAAATCTTCGTCGAGTTCCGGCCAATGCAAGCCGAATGGCGAAATCTCAATGTGATTCAACTGCCGGGGCGTGCCGCGTGCCAGTCGCGGGTTTTTCACCACCGGAAAGCGAATCTCCGCGCCGCTTTCCATGCGGACGATAATTTCGCCGCTCACATGAGCTGCGGAACGGGCTGTATCAACCAAGGTATTCATGCCACTTCTCTATTATCAGCTTTTTATTTTCTTCTGCAAGTCTTTCAGCTTTGGACAACTCACGAAGTTTGAGTCCCTGTGACTCGCGCAATTCCACTTCACTCTCGACGTTGAAGACCGCCTCGCCACTGCCGTAGCGGACGTGGACGTGAATCGGGTGATGGTCGTTGCTGTAAAAGAAAAACCGATAACCATCTTTTTCGAGAATTGTCGGCATGGCTGAACGCTAACAACGGGAGGGCGGGCTGTCGAGTGTGCAGGAAGTTTTGCATTTAAGTTTCGGTCCAGCGTTCTTGCGTCGGCCAGATTTTAGCGCCGGAGGCGCGGAAGAAAATAGCCCGCGGTTTTAACCGCGGGTTCCGGTCATCAAAAAATTCAAGCCCCGAAGGGGCGATAGAGTCGTCCAACGATTTATCTGTCGCCCCTCCGGGACTTGGTTGATTTTTCATTTTACCCACGGCTGAAGCCGTGGGCTACTATCGGTCGCCGCTCTGCGGCTTCACGTTTCCGGTGGCAAACGCAACGTCGTTTCCACAGGCTGCACATCGGCCAGTTCTTTTCCCGCTGCCGCACCACCCAGTTTCTGGATTTTTTCGCCAGCCGGACGGATGCGCGATTCGTAGCTGCCGACCGCCTGATTGAACGCCCGGTTCACCGTTTCCAGCCCGTCGCGGATCTTTTGAAAATGTTCCGTGAACGTCGCCACGCGCGTGAAAAGCTCCTGCGCCGCGTCCGCAATCGCCCGTGCATTTTCCGTCTGCGCATGTTGCTGCCAGCTCACGCTCACGGAACGCAACAACGCGATGAGCGACGCCGGGGTCGCCAGCAAAATCCGCTTGCCTGCCGCCCAGACAATCAAATCGTGATCGCCCTCCAGCGCGGCGCTGAACAGCGATTCCGCCGGCACGAACAAAACCACGTAATCCAGTGCGTTTGGGAATTGGCTTGGATAATCGCGGTCGGCGAGCGCCTTGATGGTTGCTTTCAATTTTGCCGCGTGCGCCGCGAGCGCTTCCGCGCGCTTGGCTTCATCCGCCGTTTCGAGCGCGTTGAGAAAATCGAAATCCGGCACCTTGGCGTCCACGATAATGAATCGGTTGCCGGGCAGACGCACAATCAAGTCCGGTTTCGCATCACCGGCCTGTGTCTGCTCGCTGAAATCGCAATGCGCGCTCATGCCCGCCGCCTCGACGACACGTCGCAGCGTTTCCTCGCCCCAACGTCCGCGCGCCTGATTCGAATGCAGCACCATGCGAAACTGCTGCGTTTCCTGCGCAAGCGATTGACTGGATTGCGCGAGGGTTTCGAGTTGTTTCTTTACTTCGCCGAGGGTTGAGGCTTGCGAAGTTTCGGCTTGTTGCAATTGCTTTTGATAAGCCTCCAATTGCTGCTTCAGCGGCTCGACCAAAGTTTTGATGGATTCCTGCCGTTGTGCCAGATCGCCCCTGGCCGTTTCCTGGAACTTTCCGAAGGTTTGCTCTGCCAGCCGCAAAAATTCCGGCGCGTTTTGTTTGAGGGCATCCGCGCTCAACGCGCGAAACGCTTCGCGTAAATCCTCCAGCGCCTTGTCCTGCAACGCGCGTTGCTCCACAACCATTTTTTCCGCTGCAGCGCGGCTGGCTTCGGCAGCAGCGCGGGCATTGCCGGTCTCGGTAAGCTGGCCGCGCAATTGGGTCAGTTCAGTTTCGCGTTGGGCGATTTGCTGGCGCAATTCCTTTTCCAATCGCGCATCCGAGCCGCTGGGATTGCCGCGTCCCTTGAGCCAGCCGAAGAAAAAGCCGAGCAGCCCGCCAATGGTGAACGCGATTAATAGTTGGAATCCAAGAGACATTTTGATTTACGAATACAATACCAAAGCTGCGTCAATCGCAATTCATGAATTATTTTGGAGTGCGCGGACACGTCCGCGCTTTGAAAGCGGCGACATGTCGCCGCACTCCAAGTTAGCATTTAAAAATGTGCGATGATTTCAATTTCCACGTTCGCGCTTTTCGGCAGCGCGGCGACTTGAACGGTTGAACGCGCCGGAAAATCGCTGGTGAAATGTTTTGAGTAAACTTCGTTCATGCCTGCAAAATCGGCGAGATTGGTCATAAACACCGTGCTTTTGACGACGTTGGCAAACGTCAATTTTTGGTCGTCGAGAATGGCCTTGATATTTTGGAGCACGCGTCCGGTTTGCGACTTGATGTCGCCGGAAATCAGATTGCCGGTCGCGGGATCGATGGGGATTTGTCCGGCGCAAAAAAGCAAATCGCCAATCCGCACGGCATGATTGTAGGGGCCGACTGCGGCGGGTGATTTCGCGGGTTTGATGATGGTTTTCTTTGGCATGGTTGTTGATTCGTTTACGGCCAAGGTCTATCGGCTTTGGCGCGAGAGGTCAAGGCAAGCCATTGGATTGAACACGGAACCCGAATCTGACGGCTCAACGAGCCATCCCTCCAAAAAATCCAGTAGGCACTAGCCGGAAATTTTGGAGTGCGCCGACATGTCGGCGCTTTAAAAGGCGGTGACCCGGCTTCGCCAAGCTTCGCCGAGGCGAGCACGTCACCGCACTCCACACCCGGCTCGACGGAGTCTCGCCCCACCAATGGCAATCGGGTCGCTTGGAGAATTTGTTTCTTGACGGTTTCGCAAAGTGAACCATCGTAACGCCTGATTCGGTTTATCGGCCACGTTTTATGAAAACGAAACGCGTCATCTTTTTTGGTCTGTTTGCGTTGTTAATGTTGGGCGCCGGTTATTGGCTGGGGCGGCACGGCGCCGCACTAACCCGTCTCCTGTCCGCAACTTCGCGCAAAGCCACGATTGAAACGGCGAACAAACGCTCTCCGTCGGCCGGCCAGTCTGGAATTTCAAAAAAAACCGGAACGAGCAGAAAAATCATCATTGCCGAAGCCGAGGCGAAAATTCTGGAGATGAAAAATCTCAATGCATTTCGAGACAAAGAGCTTCAGACAATTATCAGCTCGCTCGAGCCTGCCGATATTCCGGAACTGCTCGCCTTTGTGGACAAGAATTCCCCGGGGATTATGCGGCAGGGGCTGCACTTCATTTTGCTTTCGCATTGGGCCGAAACCGACCCGCAGGCAGCGATTGCGTGGGCGAACTCGCTGTCAAATGGACAATACAAAAGAAGCGCCATCAGCTCGATTGTTTCGGCGTGGGCACAGCAAGACCCGACCGCGGCCATCAGTTATGTTCATGGGCTTCCGAGTGGGTCGGAGCGCAACCACATTTTACAAAACGGCATCAGTTCGATGTCCTGGCGCGATCCCCAAATGGCGGCGGCGCTTGTTTCCATGCTTCCGCCCGGCAGCGAACAAATGAGCGCTGTCATGCAGTTGGCGGGCAGTTTCGCAAATTCCGATCTGAAGGCCTCGGTGGATTGGATTCAATCGCTGCCTGAAGGCGCGGCCAAGCGCAATGCGCTCCAAAGTGTCGGCTGGCAACTGGCGCAGGATGATCCGAAATCCGCCGCCGATTTTGCCACTTCAATGCCGCCGGGTCAGGCGCGGGATAATTTAATCAGCAGTATAGCCAATTCATGGGAGAGAACCGATCCCAATGCGGCAATAACATGGCTGCAATCCATGCCCGAAGGCACGGCAAAAAACGCTTTCATTTTGGGCTTGGTTCCCGGCATGGCTCAAAATTCACCGCAGGAGGCTGCGAAGTTTGTCGCTTCACTGCCTGCCGGCGACACGCAAGGCAGCGCGGCGATATCGGTCGTTTCGGAATGGTCGCAATCGGACCCGCAATCCGCCGCGGATTGGGCGGCTGCGTTTCCAGCCGGGAATATGAAAAACAACGCTTTTCAAAGCATCATTTCCAATTGGGCGCAAAATGATCCCGCTGCCGCCGGCCGGTGGCTGAATTCTTTGCCCAATGACAGTGCCAAACAAAGCGCGGTCCAATCCTACGTCAACCAAATCACCGGGCAATTTCCTGAAATAGCCGCTCCATGGGCGGAATCTTTGAGCGACACTGCCCGTCGAAATTCCGCCATCCAAAACGTCGCGCGGCAATGGCTGCAAACAGATCCGGTCAACGCGCAAACATGGCTTCTGAACACCTCATTACCGGATGATCAGAAACAAATGCTTTTGAAAAACGGCAAACAGTAGGGGAATAGCCGGCCAAAAATTCCGGTCACAGATACATTCTCAAAATCGGCTCCAATTCCTTCCTGGTTTTTATCGGCCAGAGTTTTTTATCGGTCAAAATCGCGTTTTTCAACGCGGAGTGGCACGGCCAGTCGGGCATGGCGGGAATCTGCGTGATGGCGCGGGCAACGATTTTTTTGGCCATATCAGCGTTGCGATGAAGATTGGCGATGATCATTTCGAGCGTGACGTGTTGCTCATCCTCCTTCCAGCAGTCATAGTCCGTCACCATGGCCAGCGTGGCATAGGCGATTTCAGCTTCACGGGCGCATTTGGCTTCGCCGAGATTGGTCATGCCAATGACGTCGTAACCGGCATGATGGTTGGTCAATGATTCGGCTCGCGTGCTGAACGCCGGGCCTTCCATGCAAACATAAGCGCCGCCATCGTGAATTGTTATTTTTCGGAGGGGCGAGCTATGCGAGTCCACGTTTGATTTTTTTGAAGTTTGGGACTCGTGTAACTCGTCCTTCCCAGCTTTTAGTAAAATTTGCCGCAATTCCCCGCAAATCGGGTGCGCGAACGCGATGTGCGCCACGATGCCGTGTCCGAAAAACGTGTGGGCAAGCGACTGTTTGGTGCGGTCAAAAAACTGGTCAATGAGCACGATGTCGCACGGTTTGTATTTCCCCTGCAACGAACCGACTGCGCTGACACTGATGAGCCAGGCGACGCCGAGCTTTTTCATCGCCCAGATGTTGGCGCGATGATTCAGTTCGCCTGGCAAAAGGCGGTGGCCGCGTCCGTGCCTGGGCAGAAAAACCACATCACGTCCGGCCAGTCTGCCAGTGAGCAAGTCATCCGATGGCGAACCAAACGGTGTTTTCACTTTCACCCATTTCTGGTTCGTGAAGCCTTCAATGTTGTAAAGCCCCGTGCCGCCGATGATTCCAATGCAATGCTTTGACATGCGCGGTTGTATAGCACTGGCGCGGCGAAAAGTCGCCACTGTTTTTCTCGGCTGACGCCGATGCGCAGATCTGATAGACTGCGGGCATGGAAATATTTTATCACATTTTGAAGGCAGCCGTCGAAGGCGGGGCCTCCGATGTGCACCTTAAAATTGGCGCACCGGTTATTTTTCGCATCAACCGCGAACTCATCGCGGTGGATTCGCCCTTCCCAACGACGGAATGGATGGGGAAAATCGTCGAAGCCATCACGCCGCCCCATTTGCGCAAGCGGCTGGAAGAGGATCGTGAAATTGATTTTTCCTACTTCGTTTCGGGCATTGGCCGGTTTCGCATCAATTTGTTTCAGCAACGCGGTCAATGGTGTTTGTCCATGCGATTCGTCAAAACACGCGTGCCAAGCTTTGAGGAACTTGGCCTGTTGGAGCAGATCAAAAAAGTCGCGGAATCGTCGCGGGGGATCGTGCTTCTGGCAGGGACGACCGGTTGTGGCAAGTCCACCACGCTTGCGGCGATGATTGAACACATCAACAACAATTTCAAAAAACACATCATCACGATTGAAGACCCGATTGAATACGTTTTCGAAGACAACCAATCAGTGATTGAACAGCGCGAGATCGGTCTCGACACGCTGTCCTTTTCCCAGGCGCTCGTCCATGTTCTGCGCCAGGACCCTGACGTCATCATGATCGGTGAGATGCGCGATGACCGCAGTTTTTTCGCGGCCATGAGCGCGGCGGAGACGGGGCATCTGGTCTTGTCCACCCTGCATGTGACCAATGCATCACAATCCATCAATCGCATCCTCGATTTTTTCAAGGTTGAAGAACGCGAACAAATCCGCCGTCAACTTGCAGGCACGTTGCGGGCTGTGATTTGCCAGCGCATGGTGAATATGGTGAATGGCAAACTCACACCAGCGCTGGAAATCATGCTGAACACACCCATGGTCAGAAAACTTCTGGAAGAGAATCGTCTCGACAAATTGCCCGCCGCCATCGAAACCAGCGCGGAAGATGGAATGCTCACATTCAATCAATCATTGTTTGATTTGGTCAAACTGGGCCGTGTGACCCAGAAGGAAGCATTGAGCAAGGCCAGCAATGCGCAGGCGTTGGAAATGAATTTCAAGGGCATTTTCCTCGATGAAGGCCACCGGATCATCAGCAATTAAGCAAAGCTTGTAACAGATGACTCACGAAAGAGCAGTGTTGACTTAAATCCGACTAGGATTATCGTCTTTTGTCATGCGTGTTTCAAAGAAAACCGACTACGCACTGCGCGCCTTGTTTACTCTGGTGGATCATTATGGCGGAGCGCCAATCCCCATTCGCGAACTGGCCAGAAGGAATGATATTCCCAAGCGGTTTCTTGAACAGATTATGCTGAATCTCAAAGCTCAAGGCTGGGTCAACAGTATGACGGGGCTGCGCGGCGGATACGTCCTCTCCAAAAACCCTTCCAAGATTACGATGGGCGAGGTGGTGCGTCATTTTGACGGCATTTTAGCCCCAATTGGATGCGTTTCAGTCACGGCATACAAGCGCTGTTCGCAGGAACCAGTCTGTCGTTTCCGCCGCATTTTTCTTGATGCACGAAATTACGTGACGGACATCATGGAACGGGCGACGCTGGCTGAAGTGGCAAAAGGTTCCCCAGTCTCAAAACAAGAGGTTTCCACCGTCTTTATTGGCGGAGACGGCATTTAGAAAAAAATCAAAAAAGCAGTTGACAGTCCCGGCTTGAGGTATAGAATAACGACACATTTAGTCGTTATTTGTTGATAACAAATTAAATCGGGAAAGACTTAAAAATGAGCGAAAACAAAATCGAATCCATTGAGGGTATTGGTAAAAAACCGGCCTGGCTGGACATTGTCCGCCAGCAAGTCGGATCATTGCGTTATGGCGTGGTGCAGGTCGTTGTGCACGATTCACAGGTCACGCAGATTGACAAAACCGAGCGGATCCGGCTGGGAAACCTTCGCGCAGAAACCACTTAAAATCGAAACAACCCAATGTCCATCCCTGCAATTCAATCAGCAAGCGTTGCCAAAAGGCCGCTGGTTCGCCGGCGTTCCATCGCCGACTTGCTTGCGCCGCTGGAGAAAATAGCGGCGCATTCGGTAAGCCTTGTTGCGAATTATGGCGCGCGTTTTGGAGTTGGCAGCGAGACTTATGAGTTGCCGCACTACTTGTTCGTGGGGCCGAAAGGCGGTGACACGCCGATTCGCATTGGCGTTTTTGCCGGTATCCATGGCGACGAACAGGAGGGTGCGCATGCGGTGATTCAGTTTATTAAATTGCTGGAGGCCAAACCCGAGTTCGCCGCCGGTTATTACCTGTCGTTTTATCCTATCTGCAACCCAACCGGTTTCGAGGACGGCACGCGTTACTCGCGCAACGGCAGGGATTTGAACCGCGAATTTTGGAAAAATTCACGCGAGCCGGAAGTGCGGTTGTTGCAGGCTGAATTGGTTTCGCGCTCCTTCAACGGTGTTATCTCACTGCACACAGACGACACCAGTGACGGCTTTTACGGCTTCGCACGCGGTGCGCTGCTGACGAGGCATCTCATCGAACCAGCGTTGCAGGCAGCCGAAAAATTTCTACCACGCGACAGGCGTGCGATGGTTGACGGTTTCCAGGCGCGCAACGGCATCATTTACGACGCTTACGATGGCGTATTGAGTGCGCCACCGAAGGTCCGTCCACGGCCTTTCGAAATTATTCTCGAAACTCCAAAATCACCGCCCGCCTTTTTGAAGGAATGCGCCTTTGTTGTGGCATTAAAAACCATTTTAACCGAATACCGCAAATTCATCGCCTACGCGCCCAATTTATGACGACAAAATTTAACACCCACCAGAAAACTGGAGGAGGAACAAAACACTGAACAATTGTGCCAGACTGACCGGATAACCGGAGGCTTGCTGGCGATATAATTAATAGCAGCCATGAAAAACAATCAATATGTCCGGGTCAGAAAATCTGGCCTTCGTCAACCAGCACGCCTGACTCCATGGCTTGCCGCGCTTTTGGTCGCGGCAGGCTGGAGCGCGAATGCCGATGAAACCCAAACCAACACCAACGCGCCGCCGGCGCAACCGCCGCCGGCAGCCAAGCCTGCCGAGAAAGGCGCGCCGCTGCCATTGCACCAGATCGAAGGCAACGGCGGTATTTTCTCGACGCTGTCGGCTTACATTGTCAACCCGCCGCGCAACGGCGAGCCAATTGGCCGTCCGAGCATCGGTTTTGGCTATGTCAGCCTCGGCTCCGATAAAAACCTCGAAGCGCTAACGATCACCGAATCGCCTTTCAGCCGGCTGGAACTCGGCTACGGCTGGGATCGTCTCGGTTTGGGCGATCTACCGGGAGCCTTGACGGGAGCTTTGGGCAGTTACACCGGCCCCGATACAGTCCAATTGCACAACTTCAATGCGCGTTTCCAACTTGTCAAAGAAGGTGACTTTGATCAGAAATGGCTTCCGGCACTGACTGCCGGCGTGCATTACAAGTACAACGACGGTATCAGCGAAATCAACAATCACGCTCTGAACCTGTTGAATTCCCACGGCATCTCGCGTCAACAAGGCGTGGACTACACGCTCTACGCCTCGAAACTGTTCACACAACTGCCGCGACCGGTATTGCTCGAAGCCGGTGGGCGCGCCACTAAAGCCGTCTGGGACGGCTTGGGCGGATTCACCGACAGTTACAGCTTCGTTTTTGAAGGTAATGCGGTGGTGTTTGTCACGGACAGTCTTGCGCTGGCTGCGGAATACAAACAACAGCCGCGTGACTATCAAGCGATAGGCAGTTTGGTGCGCAAAGAAGGCGATTGGTGGACGATTGACGCCGCTTACGTCGTCAACAAACACTTGACCCTGGCTGCCGGTTACGGCCACTTCGGCAGCGTGCTGAATCACGAAGCCGATGGCGTCTGGGGCATCACGACCAAATGGGAATTCTAAACCAAAACAATTCAGGCTGGCGGTCCGGTCACGGCGGCCGTTTTGTGGCGACGTGGCTCCTCCGCACGCACCCTGTCCGACGCCGATGGCCGGCCTCCAGCCCAACGCAACCTTGACATTTCAAAACCATGAGCAATTTTTGGCAGCGGATTTTTCGTCGTGGTGGTGTGAAAACAACACCTCCCGCCGCCACAGCAACCAAGACTGCATCAAACACTGACAAACAAACTAAAACCATGAGTACTCCAAACTACAAACTCGGCACCCAGGCATTGCACGCCGGTCAGGTGCCCGATCCCACAACCACTGCACGGGCCGTCCCGATCTACTCGACAACCAGCTACGTGTTTCACAATACCGAGCACGCCGCAAATCTGTTCGGCCTGAAGGAATTTGGAAACATTTACACGCGCCTGATGAATCCCACCACCGACGTTCTTGAAAAGCGCCTTGCGGCGCTGGACGGCGGCGCGGCGGCACTGGCATTTGCCAGTGGACAGGCGGCGATCACGGCGTCCCTGCTGACCATCGTTCATGCGGGGCAAAACTTCATTTCCGCCAACAGTCTGTATGGCGGGACATGGACGCTGTTCACGCAGACCTTCTCGAAACTCGGTATCGAGGTGCGGTTCTTCGATCCCGCCAAACCGGAAACCCTTAGCAAGCTGGTGGACAAAAACACCCGCGCGGTTTACATCGAAACGCCGGGCAATCCGAAGAACGACGTGCCGGACTACCGCAAGATCACCAACATCGCGCACAGCCACGGTTTGCCAACGATCATCGACAACACCGCGCTGACGGCGGCGTTATTCCGCCCGATCGAACACGGC
>Ga0182017_10000836_pt1 | contig 24290 bp, 18 predicted proteins | sample 712E3DmetaG_FD_120492 | JGI IMG/M metagenome (GOLD analysis project Ga0182017, IMG submission 120492) | Permafrost microbial communities from Stordalen Mire, Sweden - 712E3D metaG | ecosystem: Environmental > Terrestrial > Soil > Wetlands > Permafrost | place: Sweden: Stordalen | collected... | reverse complement strand
GCAGCAACAGCACCTTCTGGGAGTGGGATCCAGTCTCGGCGGGGTGGGCCATGCACACCACCAGCGACTATCTCGACTACGGCACGCCCTACTGTGCTTCCTACGATTCCACACGACGGCGCGAAGTCATCTTTGGCGACGTCTGGAGCCAGACGACGGGGAATCACGAGACCTGGGAGCTCGATGCCAAGGGCCCGACCTGGTACGTGCGCTCGATCGTCGACTCGCCCTCTGCGGGCTACGGCATTGCCATGACATTCGACAGCGCACGCGGAGTGGTGGTCCTCTTTGGCGGCAATGTCAACGGCACGCCGCTGGATGAAACCTGGGAATACAGCGTGACCGGCCTGGGCAATGGCGAGGGTTGCTCCTCCAGCACCGCTTCGACCTGCGCATCCGGCAACTGTGTCGAGGGCGTGTGCTGCGAATCTGCATCTTGCACCGGTCCATGCAAGTCGTGCAACGTGAGTGGCCACGAAGGCACCTGCGTTCTCGCCCAGGCTGGCACGGAGGTTCCCGGCAGCTGTTCGAGCGGACAAGCCTGTGACGCCAGCGGAAACTGCAAGACCAACAATGGCCAAGCGTGTAGCAGCGCCAGCGTGTGCGCCTCGGGCTTCTGCGTGGACGGCGTATGTTGCAACAGTGCCTGCAATGGCACGTGTGTGTCTTGCAACCAGGCCGGGCTTGCCGGAAAATGCAGCCCCTACGCAGTCGGGACCGATCCCGAGAAAGAATGCAGTAAGGGCTCTGGAACCTGCAAGTCCACTTGTGACGGGGTCGGAGCATGCGAGTTACCGTCGTACGGATCGAGCTGTGGTCCTTGCCTGGTCTGTGACGGCGCGGGCTCGTGCAGCATAACGGATCCCTCCTGCTATCCCTATGGTACTGGGGGCTATGGCGGCTACGGTGGCTACAGCTCGACCGGTTACGGCGGCTACGGCGGATCGAGCAGCCGCGGCGGATCGACTGGCTATGGCGGATCGACCAGCTACGGCGGATCGACTGGCTATGGCGGATCGAGCAGCCGCGGCGGATCGACTGGCTATGGCGGATCGACCAGCTACGGCGGATCGACTGGCTATGGTGGATCGACCAGCTACGGCGGATCGACTGGCTATGGCGGAATGACCGGCTACGGCGGATCGACCAGCTACGGCGGATCGACCAGCTACGGTGGATCGACTAGCTACGGTGGATCGACTGGCTACGGTGGATCGACTGGCTACGGTGGATCGACTGGCTACGGTGGATCGACTGGCTACGGTGGATCGACTGGCTACGGTGGATCGACCGGCTACGGTGGATCGACCGGCTACGGCGGTGTCACTAGCTCACCTGGTGGCGCAGTCGGCGGTGGAACCAGTTCCGGCGGCCAAAGCACCACCGGACACCTGACCCGTGCGGGCTGCAGTTGTGCATTGGGAAACACAACACCTCCCGGCCCTGGTCCGGAAACGTTCTTCTTCCTTGCCGGGGTTGCCGTCTTCTTGCGCCGGATTCGTAGACTGCTCTAGTACCGCCTGACGTAGGTTCGTAGCTAGTTGAGCGGCCGGATTGACGGCGGAGGGGCCGGTGGCCGGAACCGGATCCGCCGGCCGGTCCCCGGATTCGGCGAGGGCGCGCGCGAGGCGTGCGGTCTGGGCAGGGTGGGTGGCGGTCCCGAAGTCCCCGCAGGGGGAACCGGATTCGGCCACCGGCCACCGGCCCGCGACCCGGCAACCAGAAAACTAGTTCCCCTTGATCACTGTGCCGTGGCTGATGTTGGCGCCTACCGTGGGCAGCGTCTTGGGGACGGTCCAAGTCCCGAACACGTCGGTGCTGTCGCTGTACATTTCGTGACCAGCCGAACCGGCGTCTGTGTAGAAGCGCCAGGTTCCACTGGGGAGTTCGATCAAGCACGGCGCTTCTTTGTGATTGCCCCAGCCCGCCCAGTCGTTGGTGTCTTTGCCGAAATCCCAGGGGCCGTCCAAACTCGTTGAAGTCGCATGCTCGACGTAGGTGACTGACTCGTGCTTGGTGAACGCGTGGTAGGTGGTGCCGATCTTGACCATGAAGGTGTCGATGTAGTCGGGGCCGATCCCGATCCACGTCCCTCCGCCCCACTTGGTGAAGGTGCCGTCCGTCGGCTCGTACCGGTAGGTCTTGGCGTCGATGCTGACCAGGACGTGAATGGTCCCGTCGGTGTCCTTGAACCATTCAGGTGCCCACACGTTCTTCACCCCGGCCACGCCCGATGGCACCTGGGTGATCGTGGTCCACGTCTTCAAATCGGAGCTTGAAGCAACGTTGAAACTGGATTCGGCACCGCAGCAGCCAGTGCCCGACGGTGGCGTCGTGTGCACGACGTAGAACTTTCCGTCGGTGTGCCTCATGATGCTGGGATCGCGCAGATTCCCGGTGGGGCCGCCGTACCCGGTGTCGTAGAGCAAGGTGAAGTTCAAGGCATCGTTGGACGTGTAGATCATGAGAGTGGAAGCCGGAGCGGAATCGTTGAAGCACGCAAAGACGTAGGGATAGTTTGGTCCGGTGAAGGTTGACCCGCCGGCGCTGCTCGCCCCACCCGTGCTGGTTGTGCCGCCGGTTCGGGTTGTGCCGCCTGAAGCAGTTGCGCCGCCTGAGCTAGTGGCTGCACCGCCTGAGCTGGTGGTTGCACCGCCTGAACTAGCCTTGCCACCTGAACTGGTCGCGCCGCCGAGAGTCGTAGCGCCGCCCGAGCTGTTTGTGCCGCCGGAGCTGGTTGTGCCGCCCGACTTGGTTGCGCCGCCTGAACTGGTCGCGCCCGCGGAGCCAGTCGTGCCGCCGAGAGCAGTTGCACCACCCGATTTGGTCGTACCACCGAGGGCAGTGGCGCCACCCGAACTGGTCGCGCCGCCCAAGCCTGGGGTTCCACCGAGGTTGGTCGCGCCGCCTGAGCTGGTCATGCCACCGAAGTTGGGATTCCCGCCAGATGCCGTGGTTCCGCCTGCGACGACAGGAGTGCCACCTGTTGCAACGATCCCGCCAGAATCGGGAGTTCCGCCAGACTCGAAACTGCCACCTACCACGACACCGCCACCAGCCGCGACACTGCCCGCCACAGGAGCCGTGCTGCCCGAAACGCCTCCGCTGGAATTGGTGCCTCCGGTCGTTCCCCCGCCCGCGTTCAAGGAGCACCCAAAGAACAACGGGACGGCTAGCAAAGCGGTGAGAAGTGCGAACAATCGCACCCCTGCTGTGCGTGGATTGCGTCCCGAGGCCTCATTCGTCATGGAATCCTCCTGCCTACATCTCATACAGGCGCAATGTGCCGCCTGGTTGGCCCAGCAGCTCACAAGATTTGTCCCACCTAGGCCGAAGACGCCCACATTCTCCTTTGGCCCGAAGGGATTTCTGCCGCTACTGTAGAGGGAGCGGGGGCTTGACGCGGTTTCTTTCCTGAGCCGGTTCCCGCTAGAATAGGCACTTTTCTTCTTGGAAGACATGCGCAGCGAAACCGACTCCCAGGTCCGAGAAGGCGCCAAGATTCTCGTGCTGCCGGCCGCGAATCTCTCAACGGTCGACGACACAGGACTGGTGCGCGCGATCCTGGATGGGGATTCCCGCGCGCCCCGCGTCCTCTGGGATCGCTATGCGCGTCTGGTCTACCGCATCCTGCGCCGCTCGCTGGGCCAGCAGAATGAGGTCGAAGATCTGGTGCAGGAGGTTTTTCTGAACCTGTTCAGAAAACTGCCGACCTTGCGCGATCCCCGGACCCTGCCCGCCTTTCTGGTCACCATGACGACCCTCACCTTGCGCCACGAACTGCGTCGCCGCTGGGTGCGACGCTGCATGCTCCTCGGCGCGAAGGAAGACATCGACCCCGATCTGCGGGCGGTGCATCCCAATCCGGAAGCGCGCCAGGCAGTGGCTCGGCTCTACGCCATTCTGGATCGGATCGGACGTGAAGAACGTGTGGCCTTCGTCCTGCGTTTCATTGAAGGCATGGAGTTGACCGAAGTGGCCACGGCCCTGGGCTTGTCCCTGGCCACGGCCAAGCGACGGCTTGTGCACGCCCGCGCGCGGGTCGACCACCACATCGCCAATGATCCTGGCTTGGCCGCCTACCTCTCGGGAATCGACGAGGAGTCCCCATGAATACCAGCCTAGAACCCCCAGACTCCGACCGTGCGCTTCGCCACCTGTGCGAGCTGGCCCGTACCACCTTCAACGAGGACCTGTCAGCCCGCGAACAGGCCGGGTGGAGCCGACTGAAGGTGAAAGCGGCGGGACGCCCTCGCCCGCGGCGCACCCTGGCCCTGGGCTTGGGCTTGGCCGCTGCCGCAGCCACTGTCGTGCTGTTGACCCTGAACGGGAATCAGACGCCGCCCAGCCTCGGTTTCCGTATCGTCGACGAGGCTGGCGTGCCGCAAGCCGCCCCGGATCTCGCTTCAGCGGGTCGCATCGAGTTCTCTGACGGTTCTCGGGTGGCCGTGGCCGCCGAGGCACGCACCAGTGTTACGGCTATCAACGCGCGCGGGGCCAGCCTCCGGCTCGAACACGGCCGGTTGTCCGCACAATTCGTGCAACTTCCTCAGGCGAGCTGGTCCATCGCGGCCGGGCCCTACCAGATTCTGGTGACCGGCACGGCGTTCGACGCAAGCTGGACGCCGGACACGCGGACCCTGGAGCTGTGGCTTCGCCACGGCAGTGTGCTGGTCAAGGGGCCCAACGCCGGCCAGGGACTGGCCGTGGTCGCCGGCCAGCATCTCCTGGCCAGCGCGACGACCGGGCAAATCGTCCTCGACGCTATGGCACCCGCTGCCCCTTCGGCGCTGCCCACTGTTCCCACCGCGCCGACGCCTGCTGCCGACCTCGCGCCGGCCCCTTCGGTTCCCGCCGAGCGTCCCGCGACCTCGCCGCGCGAGTCATTGCGTGCGCTGCACGTCGCTCCCGCGGCACGAGCACCAGCCTCCGAGCCGTCGCTGACCTGGCCACAAGCGCTGGCCCGTGGTGACTTCCAGCGCATCCTGGACGAGGCCGCGCGCCGAGGAATCGACGACGTGCTCTCAGGCGCGACCAGCGCCGACCTGGCCGCCTTCGCCGATGCCGCCCGCTATGGCCGCCAGAACGATCTCGCGCAACGGGCGCTTCTGGCCCAACGCCAGCGCTTTCCGCGAAGCCTGGCGGGTCGAGATGCTGCCTTCTTCCTCGGCACTCTCGACGAGTCGCGCGCCGGCCGCGAAGCCCAGACCAGCGCGCTCCATTGGTACGGTCGCTACCTCGCGGAAAACCCCTCGGGCGGTTACAGCGGGCAGGCCCTGGGCCGCCGTCTGGTGCTCTTCGAGTCTCTGCACGACCGAGCCACCGCGCGGGAAACTGCCACCTTGTACCTGGCCAAGTTCCCCTCCGGCCCCTACGCGGCCAAAGCCAGGCGCATCGTCGAATCGGAATTCTAGCTTTTTCACCACAGAGAGCACTGAGAACACAGAGGTCGGAAGGGAAGAAGGGGTTCGGACCGGAACCCAACGCTTCCCTTTCCGATCCGGCTCTTGGCCTCTGTGCTCTCTGTGGTGAAAAAGCTCGCTCTCCTTCCCCGACCGAGACGCGATTCCGCCCCTCCCGGCTTTGGTGTAGATCTTCCTAGGTTCTCCAGGCCAACGCGATGGCTAAGAAGAAAGCCCAGGAAACACCGACGCCGGTCAGAGTACCGTTCTTGAAGCGGCACTTGCCCTTGCTGCTCGTGTTGGCCGCTTCTGCGCTCTTCTACACCGTCGCCGGGGTGCTGTCGGGCCAGCTCAACCTGGCTGACGACTACGGCTACATCGTCCAATTCGGCCACTATGACCGGCCTTTGAATCTCGACGGCCTGCTGCAGATGTTCAATGGCATCTCCAAACAGGAGATGCTCCACGACTATTACCGCCCCATCTACACCTTGATTCGCTCCCTTGACTACCGTCTCTACGGGACTTCCCCCACCGGCTACCACGTGACCAGCTTGCTCTTCTACTTGCTGGCCGTCGGCTCCGCCTACTGGATTTTTTGCAAACTTTTGCCTTCAACCCTGGCGGCTTTTCTCGGCGCCCTTTTTTTCGCCTTTCATCCCATCCACGTGGAAGCCGTGGCTTGGATCATGGCCGGCGGCTATGCCATGGCGGGAGCCTTCGCGCTGCTTTCCTTCGCACTGTATCTGTCGGGGCAAATCTGGGCGAGCACCTTGGCCTTTGCTGCGGCCGCGCTGACCAACCCGCCGGCCGCTGTCATGCCGGCGCTGCTGTGGGGACACATGCGTCTGCTTCCTGCCAAGGAAGCGAGCGAGCAGCGGCGTCGCTGGTACAACGTCGCCCTGATGTCGGCGGTAGCGGCGGGAGTGGTGTACCTGAACTTCGTGGTGTTTCCGCAGCGCTATTCCGGGACCACCTTCGATTCGGCGGTGGCCGCCCGCAGTTGGCTGGGCAATCTCTTTTCTTACCTGCGCCTGATGGTGGTTCCCTTGGGCTTGCAAACTCCCTACGAGGGGTACATCGAGAAGCTGAGCGATCCACGCTGCCTGGCTGGAGCTGCCGGTGTTCTTCTCATTGGCGCGGGTGTCCTGGGATTAAGAAGACGCAGCCGCTTGGCGGCCTTCGGGCTGTTTTGGTTCTTGGTGGGGATTTTGCCCACGCTCACCGTCTGGAGAAAGGCGGCGGGTATGGCCGACCGCTATGTGTTTCTCGCTTCCTTCGGGTTCATTCTTGCCGGAGTCGCGTTGCCGTCGGCGCGAAGCGACGGAGGGCTCTTGCCCGATGGTCTTCCAGCCAAGGCACGCAAGGCGCTGGCAGCGCTGGCAGTCGTGTTCTTGGTCCTGTTTCTTGCCGTAACTTGGCAGCGGGTGCGGGCCTGGCACGACACCGAGACGCTGTTCACTGACACCCTTCGCAAAGACCCCGGCAACATCTTCGCCGTGCGCACTTTGGCACGCTACTACTCCGTGACTGTGTCAACACCTGAGAAAGCGATGCCCTACCTCGAGCAATCCATGCAGCTCACCGAGAAACGCATCGCCAGGGTCGCCAATCCCTCTCTCGTAGATTATGAGCAATACAACCTGGCGGAACTTCGCAGTGCTCTGGGTATCGTCAATCGCGAATTAGGCCAATACGAAAGGGCCGTGGCCCTTCACGAAAGCGCCATTGCAGAGATATCAAACACTGAACTGGATGGCCATCGAGCAGCCGACTACTATTTCCAGATGGGCCTCGCCTACGACAAGATGGCGGACCTGCGCAGAAAAACCGGCGACCAGGCCGGATTTGTCGCGGCGCTGGAGAAGGCACTCTCCTGCTACCAGCGCAGCATCGCGCGCCTCCCCATCCTGTCCCACTCCTACCAAAACGCGGGCTTCGCGCTGTTTCGCCTGGGTCGTCTGCCTGAAGCCGAACGGATATTGGAGAAGGCGCTGAAGTTGACGCCCAATAACGTCGAGGTGATTGGGTTGTTGGCGAATTCCTATATGCAGACCGGCGAGCAAACGAAAGCGAAAGCGCTGTTGGATGAGGCCATCCAGAAGGCCGGGCGCCGGCAAGCGAACGGACCGCTCATGAGCGAACTGCAACGGCTGAGGGCCAAACTCGCCGGAGAGCCCATGACACCAGAGGGCCCTGACACTGGCGCTTCACTTGTCGCCCTGCTGGGCCAGAAGAACTACCAGGAGGCCCTGCGTGTGGCATTGTCACTGCAGAAGGAGCAAGGCTCGTCCGACCCCTTGCTCTTGAACAACATCGGTCTGTGCTACTACAAATTGGCCCGCTATCCCGAGGCCGAACGCGCCTACTTGGAAGCCATCAAGCTACGGCCAGACTACGACACGGCCATGGACAACCTGTCGCTGGTCTATGCCAAACAAGACCGCTTGGACTTGGCCATTTCTTACGCCGAGAGAGCCTTGAAGCTGAAGTCCGGCGATCCCGGCATCAGCCGCCATCTGGAAGCCTACTACCGCCAGAAATCCGGCAGTCGTGGTGGCGCACAGTAGGCAGACAAGGCTGCCCCTAAGAGCCGCCCTCGAGCATGGCCCACAACCAGCGCGTGGCTCGCTCACGGAATCCTGCGCCGTGGCCACGGTTGATATGGCGGATGATCATCTTGGCATCGACAAAGAACGTGGTGGGCAGCCGATCCTCGCCAAATGCGCGCGCCAGCACGCCGTCCCCGTCCAACGCGACCACGCTTCCAGCCGGCAAGGCGTGACCTGCCACGAACTCCTTCAAGGCTGGCACGTCACCCTCGACCGCGACCAGCATCAGACCGAAGTGCGCCTTCGTGCTTTCGCGGATGGCCAAGATTTCCGACAGGTTCTCCTTGCACGGTGTGCACCAACTGGCGAAAAACTCAACCACGGTCACCTGCCCCCGCAAGTTGTCGCCGCGCAAGTTCTTGCCTGCCAGGGTGCGTGCCTCGAACGCGGGCGCCTGCTCGCCGACATGCGGCCGCGCCGCATCGGCCGCAAGCAAGGACACAAGCAGCAGCGAGATCATGGACCGAGTGTATCGCGCTCTTTACACAACTGTGGGCCAAACCGTCCAGGGCCAAAGCGACTGGCAAAGGTGGCCAGATCGGCCATAAAGTAACGTGGGGTTTCTGTGACGAACGCCCGCCATTTGCTTTTCTGGCTGTCTGGCATCGCCATAGCCGCGACGGTGCTGACCTTGGCAGCGGCAGCCTGCGTTCGCGGCGCGGCCGGCGCGGAGTCCGCGCCGGATGGGGGCTTGGCTGAACCACGCGTCGTGCGCAGCAACATTCTGCGCGCTGACTACGCTGGATCCGCTAGTTGCCGGACTTGCCACAGAAGCCTGTACGACGACTGGCTGGGCTCGCCCATGCGGCAGATGACCCGCCTGCCCGCGACCGCCAAAATCCGAGCGCCCTTCGACGGACGCACCTGGAGATTCAAAGACGACGAGGCGCGCTTCGAGCAGCAGGCGAAGGCCCGCTTCGTGCGGACTAAGTCGCGGCGTTTCGGTGATCATCTGTACCGGGTCACCCGGGTGATCGGCGGCCGCACCCGCGAAGACTTTGCCGGTGTCGAGGTCACAGGAACGCAACCCGACGCCCGCATCATCGGCGATGCGCACGACGAGGTCATTCTGCCGGCCAGCTACTTCTTCGAGACCGCCTCTTTTCGGCTCAAGGGCTACTCCGTGATGGTGCGCGAGCGTCCGGGGCTGAAGGCCGGCGCGGTGTGGAACCAGTCCTGTGTGCTGTGCCACAACACCGCGCCCACCTTCCTGTCGCTGTGGGGTGCTCTCCTAGGCAAGGGCGCGCCCACCTACCAGGGCGAGGTGGTGGACGCGCTCTTGCCCGAAAGCCGTCGCTGGGGACTACAAATCACCGATCCCAATGCTGCGCGCGCAGCGGTTGCAGACGAGGTTCATTTTCTCGGCGAGACCAGCAAGCAGCCCAGCGATGTGCCCGCGTCGCTGCGCCAGGGGATCACGACCATGAGCCAACGCTTCGGGGCCGAGCAACTTCTGGAAGTTGGCATCGGGTGCGAGGCCTGTCACGGCGGCTGCCGCGAACATGTGCTGCAACCGCGGGTTTCGACGTCCTACCAGCCGCGCAGCCCATTTCTGCGCGTGCAGTCTGCGGCGAGCGGCGGCCCCATCACCCGCGCCGAGGCGATCAACCGGACCTGCGCGCGCTGCCACCAGGTTCTGTTCTCGCGCTATCCCTTCACCTGGGAAGGCGGCCTTCGCCACAGCGGAACGCCGGGCGGCAGTTCCACCAATTCGGGCGAGGCGCGCGACATGCTGCTGGGCGGGTGCAGCGGTGCCCTGGCTTGCACGGACTGTCACGATCCCCACCGCAACGACGATCCAGACGATCTGGCTGCGCTGGCCACTCCCGCCGGCAACGCCACCTGCACCAAGTGCCACCCCGCCTATTCCAGTCGCCAGGCGCTGCGCGCGCACAGCCATCACGATCCCGATGCAGCGGGTGGCGTGTGCATCAACTGCCACATGCCGCGCAAGAATCTGGCGCTGACCTATACGCTGGGGCGCTATCACCGGATCGGCTCGCCGACTGAGAACGCGCGCGTGCTGCGCGATCGACCGTTAGAATGCGCGCTCTGCCACGCCCGCAAGAGCGCCGAGGAGCTGGTATCGGAAATGGAACGCTGGTGGGGCAAGCGCTACGACCGCCCGATCTTGCAGGCGCTCTACGGAGATCTGCAGCAGCCGCCTCTCCTGTCCACCTTGGCGCGGGGCAAGCCCCACGAGCAGGCAGTGGTGATCATCAGCCTGCGCGAGCAGAACGTGCGCGAAGCCTTGCCGCTGGTGGCTCGGCAGATTGCCCATCCCCTGCCCCTGGTTCGCTACCAGGCAAGAAAAGCCATCGACGCCTTTGTCGGCAAGGACTGCGGCATCGACCTGGATCGAACTCTGCGCGACATCATTGCCGCCACCGAGAAGTGCGTTCCCCAAGCCGCGCCCATCACCCAAAGCGCGCCCGTGCGCGAGACGCCTGCCTCACACCACGACGACGACTGAAGTTCACGGCAAGGTCACTTCGGCCAGATCCGGGTACCGACACGCTCGATGTGTTCTCGCAGACTCGCCAATGTGATGGCGGTAAACGCCTTCACATCGTAGTTGTAGGGCAAAGGCAGTTCGTCGAGTTCAAGAGCGATGGCCTGCGCCGCAAAATCGTCGGCCACTCCCCAGACCGCGAGGTCGACGTCCGAAATGCGCTGGTGCGTTCCCTTGGCTCGCGAGCCGAAAACCTTCACCTGTGAGATCTCCGGGTGCCGGCGGAACACCGAGCACAATTGGTCCAGCTCGAACGGCTGCAGACCGGCCAGGCTCATCCCGCCATTCTCCCAGAAAACCAATCGTGCACCGACGCGAGCGCGGGCAAGTAGAGCACGTGGATAGCTTCGACTGCTTTGTCGAAGACCGTCTTGTCATAGGTGTGGGCCAGGAGGTTGCGCTCGACCAACATGTCCATCCATAGCTGACCGTCGTCGAGCAACTTGGCCGCGAAGGCGTCCTTGATGACCTGGCGAGGGGTCACAGGCGAGACGGCGACGCCGCTCTCTGCCAAGTAGTCATTGAGAGTCTTCCAAGCCAACTCAAAGCAATACTCGAAGCGATGGACCGTGCCTTCCTTCTCGAGCGCCGTGAGCCCGCCCGGGCCGCGCTGCAAGGCCTCGCGAAGGAGCATGAACGCGCGGTCGAAGTTCTGAAAGCGCTGTCTCCATCGGACATCCAGGTCGGTCGCCATGTTCACGTTGCCCTTCTGCTCCGGAAAGAATAGCACTTTGCGGCCAACCGCGCCCCACTGCCCTACCGCTGGCCAGGCTCAGCTACAACGGACGCACCGGCACGCACACGTTGCCCTTGAAATTGCCCGTGTCTGCCTCCACGAATTCGCCGCGATAGAGTTCGAAGATGCATCGATTCTTGGGCTGGTAGCCGCTGTTGGGCAGCCACGCGAAGACTCCGTCGTAGACTGCACTGACGTCCGGGCCTTCCCCCACAAGATGCGCGACGGCATACTTGCCACCCTTGAGTTCGCCCACGTTGACGTCACCGTCCGGGTTGAACCCTGCCGGGATCACGCCGCGTGATCACGTTTCGGCGATCCCAGCCAGCGGCGCGGGGCCACGCTTCCGGAAAGCCAGCAGGAGCAACGCGGGTTGCAGCAGGCGTGGCAGGATCACCAGGGCCAGGGCGCCGCCGATGACCACGATGGCCAGCGGCTTCTGGGTTTCCGAGCCGATGCTGCGCGAAACGGCGGCGGGGAGCAAGCCCAGCATGGCCACCCAGGTGGACATCAGGACCGGACGCAGTCGGCGCTCCGCCGCCTGGCGGGCCGCGGACAACGCTGATTCACCCCGCGCGCGCAACTGCCGCGCGTAGGTGGCCACCAGCAATCCGTCTTGAATCGAAATTCCGAGAATTGAAATGAAGCCCACGGCCGCCGAGGTGGAGAAATCGGTGCCAGTGAGGAAGAGAGCCACCACGCCTCCGCTGGCGGCCACGGGTGCGCCCAGCAACACGATGAGGGTATCGCGGGCGTTCTTGACCGAGCCGTAGACCAGGAAGGTGATCATGAGCAGGGTCACCGGGATGATGATCAACAGCCGCGCCGTGGTCTCGCGCAACTGGTTGATCTCGCCACCCCATTCCAGGCGCGTGTCGTAGGGCAGCCTGACGTGAGCGGCGATCTTGGCCTGCGCCTCGGCGATGGTTGACGCCAGGTCACGCCCGCGCACCGAGAACTTCACCGGCACGTAGCGCTGCAGATCCTCGCGGAAGATCACCGACGGACTGTTTTCTTCGACCACGTCGGCCAGTTGCCCGAGCGGCACCTGAGCACCGTCGGGCGCAGCAACCAGAATCGCACGGATGGCGCGCAGATCGCGTCGGTAGGGCTCGGCCCAACGCACGGTGAGGTCGAAGTGCTTCTCGCCCTCGTAGACCTCGGTGATGGCTAGCCCGCCAATGGCCGCCTGGATCACGGCCGCCACATCCCCGGTGTTCAGGCCATAGCGTCCGGCCGCGGTACGCGAGGGCGTGATGCGAATTGCGGGTTGGCCGAGCGAGCGAAAGATCCCCAGGTCCGCCACGCCCCGGACGTCCTTCATGGCGGCGACGATCTCGCCCGCCTTGTTTTCGTCCACGCGCAGATCCGGCCCCACCACTTTGACCGTGTTCTCACCCTTCACGCCCGACATCGCCTCTTCCACGTTGTCGGAGATGACCTGCGAAAAATTGAACACCACGCCGGGAAAGGCGCGAGCCAGGTCGCGCTGCATGTCGTCGGTAAGCGACGCCTTGCTCACGCCCTTGCGCCATTCCGACGTGGGGCGCAGGGGCGCCAGCAGCTCGATGTTGTGGAAGCCGGACACATCGGTGCCATCGTCGGGCCGTCCTAACTGCGAGATTACGCTCTGGACCTCGGGCCGGCTGCGCTTCTCGAAGGGACAGTCGCTGGCATCCTCGCCCGGGCAGCCGAGCACGATGGTGCGAATGTGACCCACGTAGCGCGCCGACTTCTCCAGGGAGATCGACGTGGGCAATGTCGCGCGGATCCAGAAGTTGCCCTCTTCCAATTTGGGCATGAACTCCCGGCCCAGCAAACTGGCCGCGGCCAGCGCTAGCACCACCGGGCCTACGCCGAGCAACACAGCCGTGCGCGGCCGCTGCAAGGCAAAGGAAAAGATCCGCGTATAGAGCCGGTGCACCAGGCGCATGAAACAGGTGTCTTTTTCCTCTTCGTCCTGGCTGGTGGACACGGGCAGAAGCCGCGACGAAAGCGCAGGGGTCAGGGTCAGAGCGAGAATGATGGCGCCCCCGATGGCAAAGGCATAGGTGTGGGCCATGGGGGCCATAATCACGCCGGCCACGCCGGTCAGAGTGAAGAGCGGCACGAAGGCCACTGCGATAATGAGCGTGGATGAGAACACTGGCGGCCCGACCTCGCGCGCAGCGCTGGCGATGCGCTCGAAGGCCGATCCCCCACGCCGGGCAAAGTTGCGGAAGATGCTCTCCATCATGATCACCGACGAGTCGACCACGATGCCGAAATCGACTGCGCCCAGCGAAATCAGGTTGGCCTGGGTGCCGGTCCACACCATGCCGAAGAACGCGAAAAGCAGGGCGAGCGGCAGATTGAGCGCCACCAGGAGCGCCGCGCGCAGCTTGCCCAGGAAGAGCCACAGCACCAACGAGACCAGCACCATGCCGGTTATGAGGTTCTCCATCACGGTGTGGGTGGTCAGCTTCACCAGGTCAGCCCGGTCGTACAGCGTCTCGATGTCCATACCCGGCGGCAAAATCCGGTTCCGGCGAATGTGGTCGACCCGATCGTGAATGCCCTTTACCGTAGAAAGCGAGTCGCCCCCGTAGCGCATGAGCACGATGCCCTCCACGATGTCCGGTTCACCGTCGCGGCCCACGATGCCCAGCCGGGGAGCCGCGCCCGCGCGAACCGTGGCCACGTCGCGCACGCGAAACGGCACGCCCTTTTGCGCGGAGATGGTGATCTGCTCGATGTCCCGGATCGAACCGATGAGCCCGATGCCACGCACGTCAAAGGACTGCTCACCCAGCGTGATACGCTGCCCACCCACGTTCTGGTTGGCGTTGGTGATGGCGGACTGCAACTGCGCCAGGCTGACATTAAGACCGCGCAGGCGATAGGGATCCACGTCCACGTGATACTGCTTGGTCAGGCCGCCGAACCCGACCACGTCGATCACGCCTGGCACCTGGCGGAATTGCTTTTCCAGGATCCAGTCCTCGGCGGTCTTGAGATCCGCCGCGGTGTAGTCCTTGCCCACTACCTTGTAGCGATATAGCTCCCCGATGGCACTCCAGGGCGAGAGCTGCGGCTGCACCGCCGTGGGCAGGGTGACGAAGTTGAGCTGATTGAGTACGCGCTGCTGAGCCATGGCGTAGCTGGTGTCCCAGCCGAAGTAGTACTTCACATCGGCCAGGCCGAAGAGCGACTGCGAGCGCACGTGGTCCAGCCCCGGCATGCCCACCAGCCCGGTTTCGAGAGGCAGGGTGACGTAACGTTCGACCTCCTCGGCGCTCCAGCCTTGCGGTTGCGCGATGACCTCGATCATGGGCGCCACCGGGTTGGGGTACGCCTCGATGTCGAGTTGCATGTACGAGTGAATGCCTACGCCAACCAGAGCCAGGGCGGCCATCAGCACCAGGAAGGGCGCGCGGACAGCCGCCGAAACCAACTTCTCAATCATGACTACAACTTCACGGAAAGCAGAATCGCGCCCGACACCACGATGCGCGCACCCTGGGCCAGGTTGCGCTGCACCGGCAGGTACTCGCCGCCCAGTTCCTCGTTGACCACCACAGGCCGGCGCTCGAAGCGCAGACGGCCGTCGGGCGTTTGACCCACCTCCACGAAAACCACCGTCTGATCGCCCAGGCGCAGAAGCGCGCTGCGTGGGATGGCGAGCGCGACTTGGCGATCCACCGGCAGGGTCACGGTGGCGTACATCTCGGGCTTGAGCGCGCGGTCGGGATTGGCAATCTTGCAGCGGACCTTCGAGGTATGGGTTGCGGGATCCAGCGTGTTCGAGACCCAGTCGGCCAGGCCGCGGAAAACGCGACCGGGATAGGACACCACGCTGGCCAGGCACTCGGTTCCCGTCTTCACCCGCCGCAAGTCCATCTCGAAAACCTCCGCCAGCACCCACACGCTATCCAAATCGCCCACGGTGAAGAGTTCGACCTCGGTTCCTCCCGAGTACTGACCTTGCACCTCGGCGCCCGGGTTCACGTTGCGCGCGATGATCTCGCCGTCGATGGGCGCACGCAGGGTGTAGGTTTGGTTGGATCCAGAGGAGCTGCCGCGCAAAATGCGGGTCTTCTTTCTGGCCCGATCCAGCTCGGCCTTGGCCTTGCCGTGGGTGGCCTGCGCGCCCTCAAAATCGCGCTGTGATCCAGCGCGCAGGTCGAACAATTCCTTCTGCCGATTGGCATCCTTCTCGGCTGCGCCAAAGTCTGCCTGTGCCTTGGCAAGGTCGGAATAGGCTGCCGCCACGTCAGGAGATTCGATGAGCGCCAGCGGGTCGCCCTTCTTCACGCGTTGGCCAGGCTCAGCCAGGATCTTGATCACCCGGCCAGTCACCGGAGACAGAACATGAGCCACGTGCAGATCGTCAAAGGTCACGCGGCCGCTCGCCACCACAACGCCTCCCACCGGCTGGGGTGCGAGTGGCTCAACCACTAGCTTGGCGGCGGCCACCTGTTCGGGCGCCAGCCAAACTTCGGTCGTAGGGGATGCGGCCATTGCTATGACAGCAACCTGCCTGTGACAGCCGGGCGCGACGAGCGCGACGATCACAAGCGCGGCAACCAGACAGGCGCAGACATAGCTTCGTTGAGAGATCACGGGCACAGAACACACTCCTCATGCACGAGCCGTGCGGACTCGTTGCACCTCTGTTCAGAGCAAGATGTGGGCCGACCTGCGCACGGACTGCCTAGTACGGCACACCAGCCCCACAGAATGGAGAGATGAGCACGGCCACACCCGCTGGCCCCAGCGCCTTTGCTTGCCCGCCATGCGTGGCAGAAGTGCACAGGTGGGACAAAACTAACCACGGCGCGCGGGCCGGCCAGTGCCGCCGGTCCGGCCTCGCAGGCCTACTCCTTGAGCTTGCGGTAGAGCGTGCGCCGGTTGATTCCCAGGCTGCGCGCGGCGCCGGCCTTGTTGCCCCCGTGCTCCTCCAGAACTTGTCGCACGTACGCGCGCTCGATCTGTTCCAGCGGAACCTTGCCATCTGCGCCTTGTGCCAGCAGTGCTCCCACGCCGTCGTCCTCGGGGATATCGAAGTCCTCTGGGATCAGGGTGTCGTGGTCAGAGAGCACCACCGCACGCTCGATGACGTTGGCCAACTCGCGCGCGTTGCCCGGCCACTGGTACGCCTGCAGCCGCCTCATCGCCGCTGCTGATACGCCGACAAAGGAGCGCCCCTGTCGCTGGCAGGCGCGATTCAAGAACAAGTCCACCAGCGGGACGATGTCCTCGCCACGCTCCCGCAAGGGTGGAACCTCGATGCGGATGACGTTCAGCCGGTAGTACAGATCTTGCCGAAAGCGCCCGTCGGCGAGCAAGGCCTCAAGCGAACGATTGGTCGCGGCGATGAGCCTGGCCTTGATGGAAACGTCGGCGGTGCTCCCCAACGGGCGCACACATCCGCTCTCGAGCACGTGGAGAAGCTTGGCTTGGACCTCCAGCGGAATCTCGCCGACTTCGTCGAGGAAGAGCGTACCGTCTCCTGCCGCCACGAAAGCGCCGGCCCTATCCTCCTTGGCATCGGTATAGGCCCCGCGCCGCACGCCGAACAGCTCGCTCTCCACCAGGGTAGGCGGCAGCGAGGCGCAGTTCAAGTGGTAGAAGGGCCGCTCCCGTCTCGCGCCCGAATCGTGAATCAGCCTGCCGATCACGCCCTTTCCTGTGCCGGTCTCGCCTGTGATGAGCGTGATGGAGTCGGTCCCCGCGGCCTTCTGCGCAGTCTCGAGCAGCTTGCGCATCGCGAGGCTCCCGGCGACGATCTGCTCCGGGGCCTCCAACGACGACGTCTTTCTCACGCGAACGATTTCCCGTCGGATCTGACGGTTCTGGAACGCGCGTTCGATGGCGGCGACCAGAGCCTCGATCTTGAACGGCTTGGCAATGAAGTCGCAAGCCCCTGACTGCACCGTCGAGACAGCCAGATCGATGCTCCCGAACGCAGTTATCAGCAGGACCAGCTGACTGGGCTTCTCGGCGAGGATCGCCGCCAGCAGCTCGGTGCCGCGCATCTGAGGCATCTCCACGTCGCTGATCACCAGATCGAACGCATCGCTCTTGATCCGAAACAGCGCCTCCTTGGGTGAAGTCAGGCCAGTCACGTCAAAGCCCCTCTCGGTCAGACTCTCGCACAAGAAATCCACCACGCCGGCGTCGTCATCCAGAACCAGAAGCTTCTTCTTCGCTTGCCCAGTCATGCGATCACGCCCTTGGCGCGCCCGGCGCCGGCGACTGGGAAGTGAACTGTGAATCGCGTGCCCGCGTTCCTCTCGGACGAAACCGCGATGGCCCCGCCGTGCTCGTCGACAATCGATTTGACCACAGCCAGTCCCAGTCCCGCACCCCCGGCTTCTGCCCAGGTGGTGAAGAATGGTTCGAATATGCGGCCCAGCAACTCTTCGTCGATGCCACATCCGGTGTCGTCCACCACTAGCGACACCGACGGGTTTTCCTGCAAACCATCACCCGCCTTGAACGAGGAAGCCGCCAGGGTCAGGTGCACCCGACCTCCGCGCGGCGTGGCCCGAAATGCGTTGCTCAGCAAGTTCAGCGTCACCTGCTGGACCTGGTCCACATCGGCCACCACCTTCAAGGGCGAACCCGGACGCTGGAATTCCAATCGTATCGCTCGCTGCCGGGCCTCATGTTCGAGCAGGTCGACAATGGGGCCCACCGTCGTGCCCAGATCGATCTCACCCCACTGCGCTGGTTTGCGACGCGCGACCACCAGAAGCTGCTCGACGATCTTCGCAATCCGATCCGATTGCTCCTCGAAGACCTGCGCCACCCGGCGAATCTCTGCCGGCAGATCCGCGCGGCTCGCCAGGGCGCGGGCGCGCCCGTTCAAGATCTGCAGGGGCGAGCCTATCTCATGGGCAAGCCCTGCAGATAGCTGGCCTAGGGTTGCAAGCTTGTCCACACGGCGCAGCCCCGCCTCCAGCGCCTCCCGGGCTTCGCTGGCCTCGAGCAAGCGACGCCGGGCGCTCTCAAGCTCGCGCACCATGGAATTGAACTGGGCGGTTAGACGGCCCACCTCGTCGGTCCGTTGCACGAACACGTTGGCCGTCAGGTTCCCAGCGCGCACGTCCTCCATGGCCATCATCAGCCTCGAAAGTGGACGGCCGACGTAGCGATGCACCAGAAACCAACCGACGCCCGCGACTCCAGCGATCAGGGTCAAGATGGAAAGAACGGTCGAGACGGTCTCCGAGCGAAGATCGGCCCGCAGCACATCCAGCGCACGCACGACGGCCATGCTGCCAAGATTCGTGCCGTCGTCGTCGCGCAAGGGAAAGACACCGACCAGGTGGGAAGCGTCTCCGTTTCCTTGGATGCGGACGACAGGTTCCCCGGAGAGATTCACCGCCTGGATGGCGTCCTGAACCAGAGCCGCGGAGCCGGGACTGCCGAACGGGTTGGGCGAAAGCCGGCCCGCTGGATCGAAAACCAACACCTCGATGGACGAATCCTTGAGTTTGAGAGACCCGAGAATCTCATGGATGTCGGCGACCTGCTGGTCGCGCAAGGCATTCTCGATGGCCACCTTAAGCGCGGTCCCGAGGACCTTGATGTCGTGCTTGGCGACGTCGGTCAGATCTTTGTTCTCCTTGCGCAGCTCGCGCAGACCATAGGATCCCAGGATGATCGCGCTCGCGGTCGCCAGACCGAGCACCACTTTGCTAGGGATGCGCACCTTCCAAGCCTGGCAGAGATGCGCGACGGGATCAACGATACGCAGCGCGATCCCGGGGCAACGTCCCCTACTCTGCCTCGGCCAGCACAAAACGGATCTTGCCGGGCACCCACACCGGCACGGGCTTGCCGTCCTTTTCGCCGATCGTGTACCGGCATGCCTTGACGGCGCGCACGGCCGCTTCGGTCAATCCGTGGGGCAGCCCCTGCACGATCTTGACGTCGCGCACGCGCCCATCTTCGCCGACCAGAACCTTCAGGATGACCATGCCCTCCACGCCGGCCTGCTTCGCCTCCTCGGTGTAATAGTTGCCCTTGCAGTCGCCAATGGGCACGGGCATCTTGGTCACTTCGTAGGCCTGCGCGGGCGCGGCCAGCGGTTTCACTTCGGCCGCAGCGACTTTCGCCTGCGTTTGCCTGGTCCGCAGCGTGTTGCCTACTGGCATGGCTACTCCCGTGCCCACCGATGAAGTCGACTCCATAGAAATCCCGAACACCGGCGTGGTGGTGGTGTCGGTGCCAGTGGCTGGCCGCTCCGTCGGTGGCGGATTCCTGGCCACGTTCTCGCGCCGGGGAGCGTCCGCCATGGCCCGACGTCGCTGGGGCGGCTGGTGAGCGGGTTGCGTCTGCGGCTCAGGGGTGGCTTCGGGTTCGGCTGGCTTCTCAGGCTCGGGGGGCGGCGCCCTTAGCACCACCTGCACCACCGTCGGTCGCGCCGCCTCGGCTTGCGGTGGCAGGTGGATCGCGCCCCTTATCAGCAGCAGGTGGCCAAGCAGGGCCACCACTGCACAAACCAGCAAGCGGGTCGGGTAGTTCATTCCTCCAGTACCGGAGCCAACAGCCCCGTGGGATCGATCTGGATGGCGAACGACGTAACCCCCAGGGACTTGACCAGGTCGAGCACCCACACCACGCGGCCGTGCGACACGTTCTTGTCGCCGGCGACGATCACCTGGGTCTTGGGATCCTTGGCCACTGCAGTCTGGATCGCGGCGCGCAGAACCTCGGGCGACGCTGGCGTTCCGTTGAGAAACATCCGGCCCTCGCGGGTCAAGGTCACGGCCAGCGTGGTCGGGCTGACTGACGACGCCTGCGCGGCCTTGGGCAATTGCACCTCGATGACCTGCCGGGCGATGAGGTGAGCTGTGAGCATGAAGATGATGAGCAACACCAACATGATGTCCACCAACGGCGTGACGTTGATGTCGGTGATGAGGCCCCGGCGGCGGACGCTGGCCATTACTTCTCCTCGTGAGTAGCGCGCTCGGCTTTGACGTGCGCCAGGATACGGTGGCCCAGCGTGCCCGCCGAGGCCAGCGCGGTCTCCACGTGGCGCATGAGCACGTTGTAGGTGGCGACCGCGGGAATTGCGACCAGCAGACCCACTGCCGTGGCGACCAACGCCTCGGCGATGCCAGCCATCACCGCCTGCGTGCCCAGGGCCGCGCTGCTGCGGGCCAGGTCGTGGAAGGCGCGCACGATTCCGAGTACCGTGCCGAACAGCCCGATAAAGGGAGCATTGCTGCCCAGGGTGCCGAGATAGGCCAGCCCGCGCTCATAGCGAATGCGCTGGGATTCAAGCACCGCCGCCACTTGCTCCTCAATGGCGGCCGGGCCTTCGCTCAAGTGGTCGAGACACGCGCGCGCCACGGTCGCGTCCAGCGAACGCACGTCCCCCAGCGCCTTGAGTGCGGCCTTCGCGCCCGAGGTGCGTAGCGCTTCCAGCATCTCGGCGATCTGCCGACGGGGCCGCCGCTCGCGCAGGAAGTACCACAGGCGCTCGAGCACCACGGCGGCGGCCGCGATGCTGAGAATAATGAGTAGCCACAGCACCCAGCGCGAACCGGCGCGCAGCATGAGGTCGAGCGCTTGAGCATCAATGGTCTGTTCGTTGTGCATAGGATCTCCTTAGAATCGAGCACGCAGGCCCACGGTGGGCAAGACGTAGCGGATGTTCACGCCCGGCGTGACTTCTTCGGGCAGCAGCGCAGCGTTCATGATGTCGACGTAAAAATCCAACAGCCAGCCCCTGTACACCGCGCGCTTGTCCACGCGAATGTCAATACGGTCGTAGCCGTTGGTTCGTGCCGTGTTGTAGCCGTAGGTGGTCGTGGCTGGCTTGCCACTCTGGTATTGCAGGCGCACGCCCACGTCCCAGTTGCGGGGCAGCCGCAAACCGCCCACCAGGTTGACCAGGTGGGTGCGGTCGAAGTCGTACGGCGCCCAGGCGCCGTTCTGGTACCGCTCCGAGCGCGACAAGGTGTAGGACAGCCAGCCGTATAGGCCGCTTTTTGCCTGGCGCCGGATGAGCGTCTCCAGGCCGTAGGCGCGGCCGGTGTGGGGCTCGACCAGCCGGTTCAGCACGTCCTGGGCTGTGGTCTGCCCAGGCGCCGTACTGCCGGGAATGAGTCCGGTTTGGCCGACGGTGTTGAGATCCTGTGAGTTGACCGTCAAGTCGAAGATGGTCGGATCCATGTACGCGAAGTAGCCCTCGACGGTGGCGCTGAAGTGCTGGGACAGAGGGATCTCGGCACCCAGGCTGGTCTGGATCGACTGCTGCAAGCCGTACTTGAGCGGCATGGTGTCGAGTCCCGGCAGCGGCAGCACGAAGCGCGGGGGCTGGTGATACAGCCCCACCGCGGCCTTGAGCCAGACCGCACTGTCGTCGCTGTCAGCCGGCACGCCGGCCAGCTCGCGCGTGGTCAGCTTGTAGCGCATGGTTAGACGCGGATCGGCCCCGGACTTGGTGGTGGTCTTGTCGTAGTAGACGTCGGTGCGCACCCCGGGTCGGATCAGCCAGCGCGAGGTGGGTCGCCACATTACCTCGGCCAGCGCCGATCCCTGGTAGAGCGCATGCAGATCCTGGGTGAAGGTGCTGAGCGAAAAGTTGTTGCCGCCTATCGTTGAAGAGGGCGCGCCCTGAACGTAGTCGTGAAAACTGCCCTCCACGCCCCACACCAGGGTCAGCCGCTCGCCCGCCTTGTAGTGCCAGCGCAGCGAGGGCTCGGCCACCCAGGACTCCACGTTGCTGCCGGAGCTGTCGGTGTGGTCGTATCCCAGCACCAGGCGGTACAGGCCGTCGAACCCGCCGCTGCCGTGGTAGGCGCGCAGGTCGGCGCGATGAAAATCCAGGATCAGCGCGGGCGCCAGCGGCGGATTGGAACTGCCGGCCGGGGCATTGGGCGCGGGCGTGTCGAGCTCGTCCCCGGCACCGAAGAACGACACGGTCCAGCCGTTGCGCGGATTGCCGCCATCCAGGCGAAGCTGGTAGTCCCAGTAGGACAGCGAGAGCTGGCTGGTTGCCAGGCTCAATATCAAGCCAGGATAACCATAGCGACCGGCAGCGGTGAGTGTCGCGCCCAGGAACGGGATGGGCTGCCGGACCAGGCCGCCCGCCTGCAGCAGATTCGCATCCAGGTCGATGAGGTGCTCGTCGGAGCGCGCGCGATGGGTGCGGCCGTCGACGATGCCGCCGGTGTAGCCGCCGTAAATCACCGGCGCGCCGCCCGGGTAGAACTGGATCTCATCGATGAACTCGGGATGGATCACGCTGGCCCCAATCAGCAGGTGGTAGAGCAGCGGCACGCGCGTGCCGTCGAGCAAGAAGCCGGTGGAATTGGGGCTGGCCCCACGGACCACCGGGAACGGGATCAGGGCCGCGATGGAAGCGGTACCCGGCAGCGCCTGGATGACCCGGAAGGGATCGCCGAAAGTGCCCGGGATCTCCTTGATCTCGGCGCCGCGCAGGGTGATACGCGACACTTCCTCGCGGTGTTGCTCCCCCACGATGACAATCTCGTAGGGATCGTAGCTCTCGCGCTCGATGTAGTAGCTGACCGCGAGTTCCTGCTGTGGGGCCAGGTGCTCCTGCTGCAAGAAAGCGTTGTAGCCCGCAGCGTGCGCGGTGATGCGCGCGTCGCCCGACGGCACCGGCAGCCTGAATCGTCCCTTGCCATCGCTCTCGGCGCTGTAGTGGCGCCCGTCGATAAGCGCCGCCACTGTGGCTCCGGCCACGGGCAAGCGGGTTCCCATCTCGAGAAGCCGTCCACGCAACGCCGAGTTGAGAGGTGGCCCTGCATCGACCGTCGGCGCAGGCGGCGGCGGGGGCGGCTGAAAGGTGTGCGTGAAGGCTATCTCCACCGGCACGGGCTGGCCGCCATAGCGCGCGGGCTGGAAGGCGAAACCCCGGGCTGCAGTCACCACCGCATCGTCGAAGACGGGCAAGGAATGGCTGAGCAGCTCGACCTTGGCAACCGTGCCGTCCGCTGCGACTGAGATCTTGACCCGCACCACGATGGGCTGGTCGTGCGGCGGAGCGCCGGCTGGATAGGGCACGGTGGTCGGGACCAATGGCTGGGGCGGTTCCAGCTCCGCGGGCGCCGCAGTCGCACCCGTCTCGGACACGCCGGCGTCCGGACTTTGCGCAAGAGCCGTACCCAGCGGCCACGCAGCCACCAGCGCCAGCAGCGCCGCAAGCCTCATCGCCACAGGATCACCCAGGCGAGTGAGGTGCCAAAATGCGCCCACCACTGGCGGCGAACGATGGGAGTTGCGGTGTCGGGGTCCAAGTTGCCGGTGTCATCCACGCAGCCGGTCCACTGGCCGTCGGTCTCCAGCGCCACCCCCGTCGACGAGCGTGGCCCCAGCACGACCAGCCATTCCGCGCGCAACAGGCCGGTGACGCCCACGCCGTCGCAAGATTGCAAGGGCGAACGCGCATCAGGGAAGGTGTAGGAGGAATCGAGGTTGTCGCCTAGGGGCTTGGGATCGGGTCGGTTGGAGATGGGCCCGACCAGGCCGCCAAAGCCGATGCCCACCCCGAGGTTGAGGTGCTCGGTTGCGTGCCAGGTGGGCTCAATGGTGCCGGCGTAGCGCAAGCCCCGCGTGCCGGCAGTTCCGGTGGCGTATAGGTACTGAAATGAACCCATCAGTGACCAGCGCTCGTCGAGACGAATGCCGGCGCGAATGGTTGGTCCGATGAGCTGGGCGTTCGGGGGACCATTGATGCCGAACAAGCGGCCGTAGGCCAAGCCCAGGCCGAAGCGGAAGCCGGGCTTCTTCCACACAGCGCGGTCGCTATCGGTGGGCAGCGACAGGCGCGGCGGCCCGTCGTCGTCGACTGCGGGCTGAATCGATGGCGCAAGGACATTGGCCGGTGGCAACGCCGTCGGAGCGGGCGACTCCGCTCGCAAGGAGCCTGCTGCGAACGCATTCGCCGCCAGCGCAGACGCGAACAATATCTGCCGCAGCTTCATGGTGTGGTTGGACAGGGCCACCACGAGGGTGGCTTGGCCGTAACATCCCAGTCAGGGGTCGAACAACTCGGATCG
>Ga0182017_10000835_pt1 | contig 24298 bp, 18 predicted proteins | sample 712E3DmetaG_FD_120492 | JGI IMG/M metagenome (GOLD analysis project Ga0182017, IMG submission 120492) | Permafrost microbial communities from Stordalen Mire, Sweden - 712E3D metaG | ecosystem: Environmental > Terrestrial > Soil > Wetlands > Permafrost | place: Sweden: Stordalen | collected... | reverse complement strand
TGGGGTGGTCCTTGTATTTCGCGATGCTCACGAAGACGTCGCAATCCGCGTAGGAGTGGTTCACGTCGTAGGCGGAAAACAGAAGCCCGCCGTTGGGCACCGAAAGGCGCGTGAACTTCTTGGCGCCGTTGGCATAGTTGGTGTTCTCGAACTCCACGCGGGCCGCGGCGCTGAGGAACTGCCCGGGGTCCCAGTTGGCGTCCAGCATGTGTTCTTCGAAGGGATCGGTCCGCGGCGCCGCCGCTCCCTCCACCAGGCGGACCCGATACACGCCGGCCCGCGCCATTAGATGGATGGTGGCGGCCAGCAGGTTCGGGTGCGGCCAATGCGTGTCGCCCAGCGGCAGATGCCCGAGCCGGACGGTCGGCCCGCCGTTGAAGTTGAGTTTTATGGCGACGGTCTTGCCTTGGACCAGGCGTCCCAGGCCCCCCAGCTTGTCGAACATGCCCTCGAGAATCGGCGTCAATTCCGAGGGTTCGTACGTCTTGCAGCGCGCAATTGCCACCGGCGCGACGGGCGCGGCTTTTGCAAGGAGCAGACCGGATACGCCAAGGCTGGCGAGTAGTTCCCGGCGCGACATCGCGTTAAGCATGGCGAGAGCTCCCTGAATTCTAACTGTCCATTATATGTCACGGCCAAAGACGCGCCGGTGGGGCTTACCACCGCCTCTTGTGGTCTGCCATCCGACCCCCGGCGCTGGCTGGATGCCTGGGGCCTTGGTCTGATGTATCATCGAGGGTCTATGAAATCCACCTCCTTTTGCGTTGGAACGGCGGCAATTCTCGCTCCGGGCTTTTGTGCGCTGCTCCTCTGCGGCGATCGCGCCCTCGCGCAATCCAGTTCGCCACAAGCTCCGGCGGTATTGCCCGGGAAGGGACTCGCGCAGCATGATTTCTTCTACGCGGGCGAGGCGAAGCGGGAGCGGATGTCGATTGTTCGCGGCGGCCAGGTCGTCTGGTCCTACACGCATCCCGGGCGTGGCGAGATCAGCGATGCGGTGCTCGAGCCGAACGGGAACATTCTCTTCTCCCACCAGTTTGGCATCACCGAGATCACCTTGGACAAACAAGTGGTCTGGAACTTCGACGCTCCCCCGCAAACCGAAATCCACACCGCGCAGCCGCTGGGCGCGAACAGCGTTTGGTTCATCCAGAACGGGAATCCGGCGAAGTTCATGGTCATCGACAAGGCCACCGGCAACATCGAACACCAGTTTGAGTTGCCGGTGAAGAACCCCAACAGCGTCCACGGCCAGTTTCGTCAAGCGCGATTGACGGCCGCCGGGACCATTCTCGTCGCGCACATGGATTCGGGAAAAATCGTCGAGTACGATTTGGACGGCAAGGCGCTTTGGTCGCGGGACGCGCCAAGTTGCTGGTCCGCTACGCCGCTCGCGAACGGAAACATTTTGATCGCCGGCAGCGGCGCGAAGTTTGTGCGCGAGATCAATCGCCAGGGCGAGACCGTCTGGGAATGGATCGCCGCCGACACGCCGGAATACAAGTTCTCGAATGTCCAGATCGCCACGCGCCTGCCGAACGGAAACACGATCGTCAATAACTGGTTCAACGAGTGGTCGGACACCCTCGACCCGGGCAACACGCCAGTGCAGGCCATCGAAGTCACCCCAGACAAGAAAGTCGTGTGGGCCTTGCGCTCATGGTCGCCGCCCGCGGACCTCGGCCCGTCCACGACCATCCAGATTCTCGACGACGTCTATGCGCCCTCCGTCCTGCCCGGCAAGGGTCTCGCGCAGCATTCGTTTCTTTACACCGGCGAGTGGGACCATCGGAAGAAGGAGCAGACCGTATTCGTCGTCCGCGACGGCAAGGTGGCTTGGCAGCATGCGATTCCGACCAACGACGAGCAGGGCGTTATGCAGGAGCTCGGCGACGCCACCATGCGCTCGAACGGCAATATCGTTTTCTGCCGCAAAGTCGGCGCCACCGAGATTACGCCCGGGAAGAAAATCGTTTGGGACATCGTCGCACCCAAAGGCGCGGAGATTCATTCGGTGCAGCCCATCGGTACCGGCAAGGTGCTGGTCATGCAGAACGGCAAGCCGGCGAAATTGATGCTCATCGACACCGTCACCGGCCAGACGGAGAAGGAACTGACCCTGCCGGTTCCCAAGCCGGACCAGCCGCACCTGCAATTCCGGCGCGTCCGCCAGACCAGGGATGGCGCCTTCCTCGCCGCGCACTTGGACGACCGCAAAGTCGTGGAATACGACGCGGGCGGAAAAGCGATCTGGACGTATCGCGTCAACGGCCCGTGGTCAGCCACGCGGCTCAAGAACGGCAACACGCTGATCACGACCTATCCTTCCACCGTGCTCGAAGTCGACAAACAGGGCGAGGTCGTCTGGGAGTTTTCGCAGAAGGACGCGCCGCAGTACCGGTTCTTCATCTTTCAGGAGGCGAGCCGTCTCGCCAACGGCAACACCGTAGTTGCCAACTGGTGTCCCAACGATCTGAAGGACCCCAAGAGATGGCCCGGCTCGGTGCAAGTCCTGGAAGTTACGCCGGCAAAGAACATTGTCTGGGCGTTGAGTGAATGGGGAAACCCCGACCTCGGCCCGGCGTCCTCCATCCAGTTACTCGACGAACCGGGCGTCCCGGAGAACGGCGACCCGCAAAGGTAGGAGCGTTGCGCCTAGGACCGCTTCCTCACGGTCGCGGTTCGGTGCCGAGGGTCGCGTGGCAGCACCGAACCGCGACCGTGAGGGAGCGGCTGAACAAGGCCCAAATGAACGTGGATAACCTGGCTGGGATCGTCGATCATACATTCCTGAAGCCCTTCGGCGGCCCCGAAGAGATCGAACGTATCCGCGGGGAGGCCATTCGCTGCGGTTTCGCGATCGTGGCCATCAATCCCGCCGAAGTGAAAACGTGCGTGAAGCTGCTCTCCGGGACGAAGGTCGGCGTGGACGCCGCCATCGACAAACGCGCAACCGAAATCGATACGGTAATCGACGTTTGCGCCGCGCAGGGCGGGCATCCCGGCGTGGTGCGGCGCGAGATCGCGAAGGCGATCCTCGAAACCCGCTGCCTCAGCGACGACGAAAAGATCGCGGTCTGCCGCATGGCCTGCCAGGAGGGCGCCGATTTCGTGAAGACTTCCACAGGCTTCGGGACGGCCCGGGCGTCGCGCATGGGGACCTCCCACGGGGTGGCCATCGTCCGCCGTCTGCTGGAGGCTACTCCATGAAGCTGTGGCTTGCATTGATTGCGTTGAGCAGCGCGATGGCCGCGCCGGGACATCGATTCGCCTGCACCGATTACACCCAAGGCAAGGTTTTCCTGGTGGACGATGCAGGAAAAGTGGCATGGAGCTACGACGCTCCGAACGCCAACGACATCTGGGTGCTTCCCAACGGCAACCTGCTGTTCAACACGGGACACGGCGTCAAGGAAGTAACGCGCGACAAGAAGGTGGTCTTCTCCTACGAATCCACCAGCGAGATCTACGCCTGCCAGCGGCTTCCCAACGGCAACACCTTCATCGGCGAATCCAATGCCGGGCGTATTCTGGAGGTGAACCCGGCAGGGCAGATCGTCAAGCAGGTCCGGCTGCTGCCCGAGGGCCAGGACGGCGGCTCGGCCTACATGCGCAATGCGCGCCGGCTCCCCGATGGCAATTACTTGGTAGCTCACTACGGGCTACAAGTCGTGTGCGAGTACGATCCGAACGGCAAAGTAGTGTGGCAGGTGGCCGCGCCGGGCGGGCCGCACAGTGTGGTCCGCCTGCCGGATGGCAACACGCTGATCGCAAGCGCCGACCGCGACGGAGCCCCTGCGCGGGTCTTCGAGGTCACTCCGGATGGCCGAACCGTCTGGGAGGTCCGGGGCGAGGAGTTGCCCGGAATCAGCCTGAAGTTCATGGCCGGCCTGCACCGGCTGCCCAACGGCAACACGGTGATGAGCAACTGGCTGGGACACGGCCAGTTCGGCAAGGCCCCCCACTTGATCGAGGTGACGCGGGACAAGCGGGTGGTCTGGACCTTTGCCGATCACCAGACCATGAAGACCATCTCGAGTGTCCAGATTCTGGACGTGGACGGCGCGATTTTGCATTGAGGGAGGAGCGCACACGATGAACCGGCGAAGTTTTCTGTACAGCGGCGCAGTACTGGGAGCGGTCCGCCCGAGCCTGGCCAAGGACATTCTCCTGGAGAAGGTGGCCCAAGCCGCCCTGGCCATGCAGCGCCATTCCTGGGAGCACGGAATCCTGGCCCAGGCATTTCTGGATATGGGGGACCAGGAGCGGCTCATCCTGATGACCAAGGCCGCCATTGTCGAGAAGGCCGCCGACGGACGGCTGGCGGCCATCGGAGGTGGCATCACCGATCCCGCCATGGGCGGGGCCGCATACTGGCGCGCCGGCGAACTGACGCGCGATCCCGAAATGCAACAGGCCGCGAACGGGCTGCTCGAGTTCGTCCTGAAGAAGGCCCCGCGGGCCGCCGATGGAACCTGCTACCACGTCGCGAACGCTCCCGAGATGTGGTCCGACAGTTACTACACCACGCCTCCGTTCCTGGCGGCCACCGGCCACTACGACGACGCAATTCTGCAAGTCGAGGGCCTGCGGAAGCGCCTCTGGAGTCCCGAGAAGAAGCTGTTCTCGCACATCTGGGACGACGGCCGGAAGCAGTTCAAGCACCAGGCATTCTGGGGAGTCGGGAACGGTTGGGCGGCGGCTGCAATCACGCGGGTGATCGCGGCTCTTCCAGCGGACCGGAAGGCGGAGCGGGAGCGACTCTCCGCGTATCTGAAGGAACTGCTGGATGGCTGCCTGGCGCACCAGCGTCCCGACGGGCTGTTTCACGATGTGGTGGACGCGCCGGAGAGCTTCGTCGAAACCAACCTGGGGCAGATGCTGGCGTTCAGTATCTACACCGGTGTGACGGGCGGCTGGTTGCCGGCCAGTTACATCCCGGCCGCGGACCGCATGCGCGCCGCCGCGCGCGCCAAGGTGGATCGATACGGGTTCGTGCAAGGGGTCTGTGGCGCCCCCCGCTTCGACCGCGCAGGCGTAGCAACCGAAGGCCAGGCGTTCTTCTTCATGATGGAAGCGGCCAGGGCGCGCTGAACTGTCAGAGCATCGGCTCCAGGATCTGCGCGGCGCTCCGCACGCACTCGGCGCAGATCGTCTTCGAGAGACCTTCCTCCCGAACGCGGCGCCGCCCCTCCTCGGTCATCAGGTCGCAGCCCGAGAGCAGGTCGCGGCAGATCCAACTGCCGTTTCGCGCCGCGAAGGCGTCCATGAACTCGCGTACGCTCTTGTAGGTATCCTGTGTGACAGAGGGGCTTTCCTCGGCGCCGCGCCCCTGGCGAAGGCCGAGCACCAGAATCGCTCCGGTGACCGCGCCGCATACTTCCTGTTTTCGGCCCATGCCGCCGCCGAAGCCACACGCGGCTTTCAGAGCCAGGTCCGGGCTCAGCCCGCACTCTTCCGAGAACGCGAATGCCAAGGCCTGGGCGCAGTTGTACCCCTCGGCGAGCTTGTCAACCGCGATCTGTGCCTTGCGTGAATCCATCGCCCCTCAGTGGGGGGGCCGCTCCCTCGCGGTCGCGGCTCGGATAGCGGGACGCGACCGGGAAGGTTACTTGATCTCGAACTTGACGTTCGACGATGCCTCGAACTTGCGGTAGCCGCGGAAAACGCTCTCGTTCCGAACGAAGTTCTTCACCAATTGGAGTTGCAGAACCGAGCGCAACGGCAGCAGGAAGTCGTTCGAGCCGATGCGAACCATGCCGTACTCCAGCAGGAACGTGGGCGATTGCAGGCCGAAATCCTTGGGGAGCCCGACTCCCTGAATGGTGAGCCTTCTCACCAGCCCCGTGTCCTCGTCGATGAAGATGCGTCCCTGATAGCCGACCGGCTCGCGCCTGCCGTTGTGATCCAGGGTGAAGTTCGATTTGGCCCTCAACACCTCGAGTTCGAACACCTGGCAGAGGACGCCCATGGCCATGGCGCGACCGGCCCACTTGTACGTCACGCCGACCGCGGGGTCGAACAGGCCCTGCAGCATCGAGCCGAACTCTCCGCGGGACTGTACGCCCTTGGAGAGGGTGGTTGCCAGCTCGACTTTGGCGCCGTTGAGTTCAATCCTCCGGTAGGTCTCTTTACCGCCCTCGTAGGTGAGTTCATCCTTGAACGAGTCGGTCTCCTTAAGCTGGTCGGGAGTCTTTACCGGTGCGGAAAACCTGCGCGTCTCCTGGGTGCACCGGAAATTCGGAAGGTGCGAGGAGTACCCCAGCACGTTCTTCGCCGCTTCCTCCCAAAGCCGCTTCTGTTCCTCGCCGCCCATCGCCAGCCCGCTCGAATCCAGGGTGGCGGGCGCGATCTCCGGCAATACCACTTCCGCGCCTTCGGGGTCGAAATCCCCGCCCGACGCGGCCCTCGGCCCGCCGGCGGTTTCGGTTGCGGCGGATGCGTTTCCGACCACCTGGAACGGCACGTTTCGAGTGATCGCGCTGGCGCCCTGGCGGATCGTCACTATGGCCTCGTAGTTGCCCGGGGCTAGCTTCGTGCCCGACACGCTCGCGAGGTAAGGAAACTCGCGGGCGCGCGCAGTCGGGATGGGTGTGGGCCCTTTACTGCCACCGGTCGCGTCGGCTGCGCCAGGGCCCGCCGCCCCCGAGGGGGCCATATCGGTGCCCTGGACCTGGTTCTTGAACTGGATCTGCGCTCGGGTCACCGCGTGCCCGTCGCGCACCAACTCCAGGTTCATGTCCGGCTGAGGCCCGTTGATGTCCGGGTAGATCACGAAGAACAGCCGCAGGTTGATACGCTCCCCGGCGTTGAAAACCGGATGGAGCACGGGCGCCAGGGCTTCGCCTTCGTAGCTGAACACCTGGTCGGCCTCGAATTTGTCGGCGGATCCCGTGAATCGCCGTACCGCCAGCGCATCGCTGGCCATCAGGCCGGGCGCGCTCCCACCCGTGCGCAGCGGCGTCCGAATCGTGCCGCTGCTGCCGGCGACCAAGTCTTCCACCTTCGCTTCCAGCATGTACTGCTCGCCGGCCAGCAGGGTCAGCTCGCGCATGAAGTACAGGCCGCCCTGTTGCCGCGTGTCCAACTTGCGTATCGGCCCGCGGATGCTCGTTTCCTTGCTGCCGCTCCAGACCGCGAGGCCCTTGGAGTTCCGCACCGTCGCCGTCACTCGCGTGCGCGCCTGGTAAGTGCCCCCCCTGTCGTCGGTCTCGAATTTCAGCGCGTTGAGCGGAGCCTCGACCAGCAGCAGTCCCTTCAGGGGACCGGAGTCGATGTTGGCCACCATAGCCGGTCTGCCCCTGGAGTCGGCGTTCCCCAGAGCGTGGGCGAATACTCCGCTGGACACCGAACCCGTGCCCGAGGTACGGATGAAGCGCGTGTACACCGGGATCTCGAACTGCCTGCCCGGGCCCTTTGCCGGGGCAGACGCCGCGGCTGCACTGGGTGGCTGGGCCGGCGCTGCCGCCGCTTGCGCCACCGGTTCGGCCTTGGTTGCAGGTGCGACCATCATGACACCCCCGTCCAGCGCCTTGGCCTCCCGCAGCCACATGCCCCCGGTCCGCTTGGCCAGATTCTCGAAGGCGGCACTGGATACGCTCCTGCCCCCCTCGGCGATGTCCAGCACCATGACGCGCACGACCTTTTCGCGGCAAAGATCACCCAGCCGTTCCAGCGTTCGCTCCGCCTCGCCGGACAAGGGAGGGCTGTTCAGCACGGCGACCAGAAGCCGTGTGCCGGAGTGCAGCGCCGCCGCCTGCGTTGCCGCGTCCAGCGCCGTCAGGAAGGCCGCGGGATCGGTCTCGCGCGCCTGCGCCGCTACCTCTGCAAACGCCTGCTCCAGTTCTTTTTGGTCCATCTTCGGATCGACGCTCTGCGCATCCGCACTGCCGGCCCGCCTGACCTCGACGACCGCACCGGGGCTTTGCATCCAATGGCGGGCGGCCTCGGCAGCGGCGTGCGCGCCACGCCGCGCTGTTTCCGGAGTGCCTGGACCGAACAAGAATGTCAACGAGCGCTCCTGCGCATGAACTGAAGGAGCAAGACCGACACCAATCACGATGGCGATTACCGAAGGGAGTCCACGAAGGCGGGCCATGACACACAATACCTCAGGGCCTATTCTCCCTCTTTTGGAGGCAAGTGTATAGGGGGTTGTACCCTTACTTCCTGGCGAGCATCGCGGCGACGACGGCGTCCGGCGTTCCGGCTTCCTTCAATTTGCGCAGGTCTTCCCGCCCCAAGGCGAACCTGGCCGGCTGAGTCTCGACCATCTTGACAATCTCTTCTTCCGCCACGTTGCCCCGCACCAGCTTGACGATCAGGTCGTTCGTCAGGACGATCCCCAATTGAACCGGAACTTCCGGCGCGCCCGGCACGGAGGCTGGAAGCGGTTTTGCAGCATCGACGAGCGCCTGGTCCTTCTGGCAATCGCTCATGATCTCGGCCACGAATCCCTTGCTATTGAGCTTCTGCGCCTGGTCGAAGGCCGAGAGCGCGTCCGCGTAGTTCCGCTTGAGCATCAGCGTGATGCCGAGGTTGTACCAGGCCCCGGCCGCGACCTTGGAACCCGCTTTGCATGAACTGGCGTTCTCGCGCGAAAGCCGGAGCGCGCCGTCATAGTCGCCCGCCTTGAGCAGCTCGAACGCCGCTTTGAGGTTACATTCCTTGCTGTCCATGAACGGGAGCTCCCGGGCTTCGATCCATGGAAGGTACAAGTGCTGCGCCTCGGCGAGGGCCTTGGCCAGCGTCATCTCTTTCACCTCGGACTGTTGCGGGTACTCGGGCACGCTGGTCTGGCTTTGGTTCTCCTTGTAAGCCTCGGCCCGGAGCGTGTGAGTAGCCAATTCCCCGCCCGTGGCCAGGTCGATGATATGGACCTGGGCCAGAAAATGGCCTTCCACGCGCGAGATGTAAGGAGCCGGCAAGCCGGCTCCACGCAGGGTCTCCCTCCGCCGGGCGTCACACCGAGAAATCTCCGCCGTCAGCAGCACCGCCGGACCCAGGAGTTTCTGCTGCTCCGCGCGAGGAACCACGAACACACCATGATTGGCGAGGTCCGGCTCCAGCAGGTCCAGGAATTCCCGCGAACATTCGCCCGAAAACGGGCCCACGGCCACCCGTTTGCCTGCCATCACGTAGCCCAAGCTGGCCGGATGGGTGAGTCTCACCGCGACCTTGCTTTGCGCGCCCGCTTGAGCAACCGCGACAAGCACGATTGCCACAAGCTCCAGACATCGATTCCGTGGTGGCATCCGACCTCGCTCCTGGCATCCTCAGATATACCCACTGACGATCCCGGTGGTCCGCCCGTTTCCACATTCGCGCGCTAACCCCAACTGGACGCCGCGCCGGTTCTGCGAGATTATAGATGCTGGACCGCGGCCCGCGGTCCGAGAAGTGGGAGGCACTTGTGACGCTTGCGCGATTCCTCAGCGGCGCCCTCGCCCTGGGCGCATTGGCACTTTCGATCCCCATCCAGGCTCAGACGCCCGGCGCCGAGGCGCCGCCTCTGATGCGCCTGAACGTTCTGGCGCTTGATAGCAATCGCCAGCCGGTGAGCGACCTCAACCTGGGCGACTTGCAGGTGCTGGACCAGGGCCAGCCTCAGCGCATCGTCTACTTCCATCGCAAAGCCGCGGCGCCGGCCGGCCAGGCGGAGCCCGGCGTACTTTCCAACCGCTCGCCACGGATTCCTCACGCCACGGCCATCCTCTTCGACCTCATGAAGCAGGGCCGCGGGTATGCACTGGACGCCTACAAGAAGGTCGGCCATTCGCTCCAGCAACTCGAATCCGGCGAAAACGTCTACCTTTACGTCCTGGCGATGGATGGCAGCCTGGTTCCGGTTCATCCGATCCCGCCCGATCCCTCCGTCCCGGCCGCCGACGACAAGACCTGGACCCAGCAGATCGAGTCGCAGTTCGACAAGCTCATGAAGAGCCTGATTCGCGGCCGCCCGACCGGCATTACGGAGGAGGACGTCGCAAAGAAGACTTACGTGGCCATGGAGACGCTGGCCCGGCAACTGGTGTTGTTCTCCGGCGAGCGAAACATCCTCTGGGTGATGAGGGACGTTCAGACGGTGTCGAACCCCAAGAACACGTGCAGCGGCGACTGGCTCGATTGCGCGCTGTATGTGCCGCACCTGGCGGTCACTCTGGAGCGCACCGGGGTTGCCGTCAACGCGGTGACCTACGCCAACGACTTGAATGCCGATACGAACCGCGGCATGGTGGAATTTGCCGGCCTCTCCGGCGGACGGCCGTTCTTCGGCGACGATATCCGCGCCATTCTGTCCAGGTTTGGCAGCGATCCCGCCGGCGGCTACGTGTTGGGCTACGAGGCCGCGCCGGGAAGTTTCGACAACAAGTTCCACCGTGTGAAGGTCACCACCGAGCGAAAGGGCGTCAAAATCGAAGTTCGGCAGCGGTACTACGCCTTCCCCGATGCGCGGCCGGCCATGGCGCGCGCGCAGGACGCTCTGCTGGCCGCGGTCAGGAGTCCCTTCGACGATCCGCAGATCGGCCTCCGCGTTACCGCTTCTCCGGTGTCCGGCGCGCAGAAGGCCATCCATCTCAAAGTCCAGATCGACCCGGCCGACCTGTTCCTGCGCGACGAGGGCGGCGTCTTCACCGGGCATGTCACTGCGTTGGTCGCGGGCTACGCGGCCAGTGGTGTGGCCGGGGCGCCCTTGCCCTCGGACTTCAATCTTCGCCTCACCAAGGAACAGCGTGAGGCCGCCGCCAAGAACGGGTTTCCCTTCGAACAGGATTTCCCGATCGACGCCGCGACCACAAAGGTCCGCGTCCTGGTCTTCGACCACTCGACCGGCTCCGTCGGCTCGCTTTCCGTGCCCGTTGGGGCGTCCCAGCCGTAGACGCCCGAACCGCGCCGTAACCGACCGGGGGCCCGCCGGCTTCCCGCGACCGCGTTCCCCCTAAAGTCCGCCCCCGGAACGCCCGATGAACTGCCGTGCCGTCCCTCCACAAGCCGCCCGTCCTGGCCGACGCGGCCGACTTGTTGAGCAGCCAGTTGCGGGTCCAGATCCGCGGTCTGGCGCGCAAGTTGAAACCCCACGCGCGCAAGCTGGAGCGGCGCTTCATCCAGGAGCTGCGCGGCTTGGGGATCAGTCCCGTGCAGCGCCAGACTCTGGTACGGATCACGCTCGGCGCGGCCGCGGACCTGCTCGCCGGCCGCCGGCCAGTGCAGGGTTTCTTCGAGCACATCGCCTACAACGGGCGCAGGCTGGCCAAGCTGGACCTGCGCCGGGGCGCCGTGGTGGACGCCCTCCAGAGTTACGACCGGCTGGCGGCCCGCGAATTCCGCAACGTCTATCCCAAGGAGGCCGCCAACCTGAAGTGGGCATCCGAGCAGTTGAATTTCTGTATCGTGCTCACGCTCAATAACGCCTTCTACCAGGTGCGCGAGGCCGAAACCGAGGCCTTCTACGAGCTGTTCCAGGCCGAGCTGGAATCCGGCGGGCAACGCCAGTTGCTGGAGCGCTCGCTGGCCACTCTGGCGCGCTTCTGCCAGGCCGACGCCGGGCGTCTGTTTCTGTTCGACCGGGAGAAGCGGTCGTGGCTGGCTCTGGCGGCGCCGGGCCCGGTGGCGCTGCGCCCGGCCGCGGATTCCGAAGCGCTTCTCGAGAAGCTGGCCTTGCCTCGCTATATCCGCGGCGGTGGCGCCTCCGAGCGCCTGCTGCTCGATCCGTCCTGGCGCGGGCTCTACCCCTCCTGCTGGTCCATCCCCTTGATCTCCGGCGCGGGCGTCGCCGGCGCCATGCAGTTCGGCTTCCGCAAGACCTACACCTGGCTTCCCAGGGAACTCCAGTTGTTGACCGGAGCGGCCGAGCTCTGCTTGCTGGCTTCCGAGAAGCTTCGGCTGTCCGAAGACCTGGCGGCCCGCGAGGAACAGGTGCGCCAACTCGCCTCCCACATGGTCGAGATCGAGGAACGGGAGCGCCGGCGTATCAGCCGCGAGTTGCACGACGAGGCCGGCCAGTTGCTGCTGTGTTTGCCGCTCCAGTTGGACATGATCGAGCGCTCGGCGCCCGATGCTTCCCCGGAGCTTCGCAGCGGGCTGGCCGGAGCCCGGAACCTGATCGGCCGGACCGTTGTCGAGATCCGGCGCCTGCTTTCCGATCTCAGCCCCGCGGTGCTCGAGCAACTGGGCCTGGGCGCCGCCGTGCGCCAGTTGGTGAACCGGTTCCGCTCCCTCCAAGGCATCCAGGTTCAACTCCACCTGCCGCGGCTTGGGCCGCTGCCGAAGAGGACCGAGTTGGTAGTCTACCGTCTGGTGCAGGAGTGTTGCAGCAACATTGCGCGCCATTCCTCCGCCTCCAATGTAATCATTTCGCTCGCCACCGCCGATGGACTCCTTAGGCTGCGTGTGGAGGATGATGGCGTCGGCTTCCATGTCGAGGAGGCGTTCGCCAGGCGCGAGTCCTTCGGGCTGGCGGGTATGCGCGAGCGGGTAGCCCTGGTCGGCGGCCGGTTTCAGGTCGAGAGCCGGCCGGGACGCGGCTCCACAATCTCCATCGAGTTGCCGTCGCCGGCTAAGCCGGAGTCCGAACCGGCGTTCCGGCGTACCGGCTAAGCCCGGATGGGCACGCCGCGGAAAAGGGACGTGAGTGGATTATGGCCAAGATTCGAATCCTGTTGGCAGACGATCATACGCTCTTTCGCCAGGGGGTCAGAAACCTGCTGAGCACGGAGGCGGACATGGAGGTGGTGGGCGAAGTCGCCAATGGCGGCGACGCCATCGAGAAGGCCTCCGAACTGCGTCCCGATGTGGTGCTCATGGATATTGGGATGCCCGGCTTCAGCAGCTTCGAGGCCACTCGCCAGGTCAAGAAGGACCGCCCCGAGTGTAAGGTGCTTTTCCTCACCATGTACGACGATGAGGACTACCTGGTGGAGGGCATGGAGGTCGGCGGCAGCGGCTACGTGCTCAAGGACAGCCCCGCGCTGCAACTGCTGGGCGCCATTCGCGACGTGCACCGCGGCGGCAGTTACCTCAGCCCTCGCATGTTGGCTCAGCTGGTTGACGATTTCCGCTCGCGCATCAAGTCCGCCGCCCGCACCCCCCGGTTCGCAACCCTCACCCCACGCGAAAAGGAAGTGCTCAAAATGCTTGCCGAGGGCGAGTCGGTCAAGGAAATCGCCTGCGACCTCAACCTGAGCGTCAAGACCGTGGAAGCCCACAAGTTCAATCTCATGCGCAAGCTGGACATCCACAACAAGGCCCAACTGGTTCAGTACGCCATCCAGAAGAAAATCATCAAGATCCCCTCGCTCTCCATGTAGCCGCCGTCCCAACCGTGGCGCACGCTTCAGAGGCTGCCGAAGAAGTCCCTAGGCAAGCTGAAGCATGCCCCACGTAAGCCCGCAAGCCATTGATTTGCCGGGTGGGACATGCTTCAGCTTGTCCCCTTCGAGCGTTCAGAAGGACTTTTTCAGCAGCTTCTTCAGCGTGCCGCGTCGCCACTCTTGCAACGCCGCTTAGCGCTGGACTGACGGGGCGCGCCATTCCGCCGGAGGCGGCCTGCCGCGCGGTTAGCGCTAGAATCGTGGCATGTCCCGCCCCTGCTCCCGACGTGACTTTCTGGCCACTTCCGCCCTGGCGCTCGGAACCGGCGTTGCCGCGCCTGCCCGCCTGCCCGTTGCCAAGGCGGTGTATATCGGCATGTTGCCGAAAACACTGAGCTACGCCGGCCGCTTCAAGCTGGCGCGCGACACCGGCTTCGATCAGGTCGAGTGCGAGACTACCTCCAGCCAGAAGGAGGTCGAGGAAATCAAGCGGGCCGCCGAGCTTGCCGGCATCCGCATTCACTCGGTCATGAACCAGGCCCACTGGCGGTACCCGCTTTCCTCGAGCGACCCCGCGGAGGTCGCCAAGAGCATCGAGGGAATGGAAACCAGCCTCCGCAACGCCAGTTTCTGGGGCGCGGACACGGTGCTGCTGGTGCCCGCCGTGGTGAATCCGGGCACCCGGTATCGGGACGCCTGGACGCGCTCTCAGCAACAGATCCGCGCGCTGCTGCCGCTGGCCCAAGAACTGAAGGTGATCATCGCCCTTGAAAACGTCTGGAACAAGTTCCTGCTCAGCCCGCTCGAGTTCGCGCGCTACCTCGACGACTTCGCCAGCCCCTGGGTGCGCGCCTATTTCGACGTGGGCAACATCCTGCTGTACGGCTATCCCCAGGACTGGATCCGAACCCTGGGCAAGCGCATCGTGAAGCTCCATTTGAAGGATTTCCGCATGGTGAATTCCACCTACGAGTGGGTCGCGCTGCGCGAGGGAAACATCGACTGGCCCGAGGTCTACCGGGCCCTCTCCGAGATCGGCTACTCCGGCACCGCCACCTGCGAGCTGCCCGCTGGCGACGAGGCCTACCTGCGTGAGGTAAGCCGCCGCGTGGACCTGATCCTCACCGGAGCCTGACGCCGCACCGGCCCACTTCCGGCCCGCACGCGCTATAACGGTGTTAGTGAAGAAATTCTTGCTCGGTATCCTGATCGGCTTCCTGTTCTCCGGCCTGGCGCTGGTCATCTTCTTCTTCGCGATGCTGCGCCTGGCTTCCCGTCCGCCCTCCCTCCCGGACGCTTCGATTCTGGTGTTCAAGCTCGAAGGGTCCGTCCCCGAGAGCCCCGCCCTCGATATCCCGTTGCCGTTCTTTGAGCGGAGGTCTCCTCCGACCGTCCGCGACCACTGGGAGTTGCTGCGTAAGGCGGCCGCCGATCGGCGCATTCGCGCGGTGGTCTTCATGCCGCAGGGGGTCCAGGCCGGTTGGGCCAAGTTGCAGGAGCTCCGCGAGGACCTGCTGGCCTTCAAGAAGTCCGGCAAGCCGCTGTACGCCTTCCTGCGCGCTCCCGGCACCCGCGAGTATTACCTCGCTACCGCTGCCGATCGCGTCTTCATGACCCCGGAGGACCTGCTCGACGTCAAGGGGCTGCGGGCCGAGCTGACCTACTTCAAAGACACGCTCGACAAGCTGGGTGTCCGGATCGATGTGGAGCACGCCGGGAAGTACAAGGACGCTCCCGACATGTTCACGCGCAGTTCCATGAGCCCCGAAACCCGCGAGGTGATGAACTCGATTCTGGACGACTTGTACGGCCAGCTCACGAGCGCGATCGCCACCGCTCGACACAGGACTCCGGAACAGATCCGCGCCACCATCGATCAGGGACCTTTCGTCTCCCAGCAGGCGCTGGACTCGGGCCTGGTCGATGCGCTCCAGTACCAGGACCAGGTGTTTGAGGAGCTCCGGCTGCGGCTCAAGTTGCCCGCCATCCACAAGTTCTCGCACCGCGATTACCTCAAGATCCCGCCCGAATCGGTCGGCGTGGAGACTGGCCGGCGGGTCGCGTTCGTGGTCGCCGAAGGGGATATCGTCCGCGGCGACGATGGCGGTTTTGGCTCCGATAGCGCCGTCAGTCCGTCCGCCATGGCGGCTATGCTGCACAGCGTCGGGGACGACCGCGGAATCCAGGGCGTCATCGTGCGCATCGATTCGCCCGGCGGCGACGCCTTCGCCTCCGACGAGATCTGGCGGGAAATGACGCTGCTGAACAAGAAGAAGCCTCTCGTCATCTCGATGTCCGATGCCGCCGCATCCGGCGGTTACGACATCGCCATGACCGGCGATACCATCGTCGCCTACCCCGGCACCTTCACCGGCTCCATCGGCGTGTTCTATGGAAAGGCCGACCTGCGGGGCTTATACGACAAGCTCGGGGTCCGTAAAGACATCCTCTCCCGCGGCCGTTTCGCCGAGATCGATTCCGACTACACCCCGCTGAGCGATGCCGCCCGCCAGAAGCTGCGCCGGGAGATCGACGGGTTGTACGCGAGCTTCGTGCGCCGCGTCGCCCAAGGCCGCAAGAGGGAGGTGGCGCAAATCGAGCCCCTCGCCCAAGGCCGCGTCTGGCTCGGTTCGCAGGCCAAAGCCAACGACCTCATCGACGATCTCGGAGGCATCGACCGCGCCGTCGAATTACTGAAGCAGAAAGCTGGAATCCCGCCCGGCGAGCAAGTGAAACTAGTCGCCTACCCGCCTCATCGCAACATTTGGGACCAGTTGGTCGGACGCCCCGCCGACCCGCTCGCCAGCGCGCCCGTGCTGGCCTTCCTGCGACGCTTCGCCACCAGTACCTGGCTCCACGGCGGCATGCTCAAGCTCATGCCCTGCTCGATCGAAGTGAAGTAGCGCCCCGATGCCGCTCGCGGGATCACGGCCCACCCAGCGCTAGCCGTTGCTCCGGCGTGTACCGGCATCCGGGTCCCGGACCTGCCCGCAAGTTCAAGCGCGCCTCAAACAGGCACGGGTCGATCGCCAGAGCCCGCTCGAAATCGCGCCGCGCCGCCTCGGCCTGCCCGAGGGCCAGCAGCGCTGCGCCCCGATTACTCAGCGCCCGGGGGTTTCGCGGTTCAAGTGCCAGGGCGCGGCCAAACTCCCCCAAAGCCTCGGGCGCCCGGCCGGAATCCAGATAGATCCTCCCCATCTCCGACGCCACTCGCGCGTCCTCGGGCTCGATCGCCCGCGCTTCGCGGAGCAGTTCCAGTGCGCGTTCTCCCCCCACCACCCGCGCGAGCTGGATCTTCGGCCGAACCTTCCCAGGCGCGTGCCGCTCCGCCTCTTCCCACAGCGATTGCTCGGTCCGCCAGACCTGCATTCGCCCGATGCTCAACGCCACCAGCACCACAGCGATGCCGGCAATCCATCGCGTGCGCAAGCGGGCCAGCAGCAGCGCCACTCCAGGCGCCAGCGCCAGCATCGGCAGGTACATTCGGCGGTCCGCCGCCTGGTCCGCCGCCGGAAACACGGACGACGAGGGAATCAGCAGCACCAGCGCGGCCAGGAACGGGACCCACTTGCGCTTCCACGCCACCGCCACCGCGGCGGCGAGCGCGGCCCACGCCAGCCACGCCGTCCAATCCACGGTGATTTGCGCATTCACCGTGAACCCCCACGGCACCACCACCAGCCGCAGGTACCTCACAATGGCCGCTCCCTGCGCCGCCAGATAGGTCCACGGGGAAAGACCGGGTCCCACGCCCGCGCCCGTCCCCAACGTCTTGGCCACCCAGATGACGCGCAACCCCGCCGCGAGCGCGAGCGCCAGCATGGCCAGAATCGGCCCGTTCAGGCGTGGGCGTTTCCCGCGCTCCAGCATCCACAGCACCAGGGGAACCGCCGCCGCTTCTTCCTTCCCCAGCAGCGCCACCGCGAACCAGACCACCGCCAGCCAACGCCGGCCGTCAAGCCAGGCGATCGCCGAGAGCAGCGAGAACACCGCCGCTAGCAGAATCGCACGCGCGAAGATGTAAGCCACGGCCTCGCTTTGAATCGGGTGGATCGCAAACAGCAGCGCCCCAACCAGCGCCGCCCTTCGCGGGATCACGCGCCGGAGCAACTCGAACAGCAGCAGCACCGCGCCAACATGCAACGCCAGGTTGAACAGGTGATACCCCAGCGGTTCGCGCCCCCCAAGCTGGTAGTTCAGCCAGAACGTGAAGTAGGTGAGTGGCCGCGTGTAGAGCGGCCCCCACACTTCCCACCACCCCGCCGGCGAGGTCAGCGCCGGGTCGGAGAAGATCGCGTAGTCGTCGAAATGGAAGGAGCCCAGGGCGGCGCCGCCAAATGCCGCCAGCGCCCCCGCAATCAGCAGCAGTCGCTCGCGCAAATCCTATTATGATGGTACTTGCCATGAAAATCGCCGCAGTTCTACTTTCCGGTATCTTCGCGCTGGCCTCCAACGCTAGCGCCCAACTCGCCAACGTGCATTCCGTGTACTTGCTTCCGATGGGGGGCGGTCTGGATCAGCATCTCGCCAACCGGATCACCGGCTCCGGACTGTTCCAGGTCGTGGCGGATCCGAAGAAGGCGGACGCGGTGTTCACCGACCGCCTCGGAGAAGGGCTCGAGACACGCCTCTCGGAACTGTATCCCGAACCAAAGCCGCCCGAGCCGACCCCGCCCAAGCCCAAGCCGGAGGCCGCCAAAACCCAGCCGGCGGCGGCCAAGAGCGACGAGGAAGGGAAGCCAGACGCTCAGGCCGAGGCCAAGCCCAAGGATGCGAACCTCACGCGAGCCTCCTCGTTCGGGAGCGGCAAGGGAACCATCTTCCTGGTCGATCCCCATAGCCGCGTCGTGCTCTGGTCCTTCTACGAGAAGCCGAAGAACACGTCTTCCGCGGAGCTGGACCGCACCGCGGGCCACATCGTGGCACGCTTGCAGCGCGCGCTCAAGGGCAAGTAACCGCCCGCGCTTCCGCCGGCTCGCCGCGCTTCTCGCGCAAGGCTTCCCGATAACTCGCAACCAGCTTTTGGGTGGTGGCGGCGGCATCCCAGTTGGCTTCCACCTCCCGGCGCGCCCGTTCGGCCATCTGCGCGGCCGCCTCGGGGCGCTCGAACAGAGCCAGGATCTTCTCGGCGAATTGCGCGGGATCGTCAGCCAGCGCGCAGAACTCCCCGTCTTGCCTTGCCAGGCCCTCCGCCCCCACCCGAGTCGAGACCACCGGAATCCCGGCCGAGAACGCCTCGAGCAGCTTGACCCGCACTCCCGAGCCGCTCAGGATCGGGCACACGAAGACCGCGTAGCGCGAGAGGGGCTCGCGGATGTCGTCCACCAGGCCGCGCAGCTCGATGGCCTCCGACGGCGGCAGGCCGTGACGCGGGGGCGCTTCCGATCCCACCACTACCAGGCGCGCGTCCGGCCGGCGCTCCAGCACTCGCGGCAGCACCTTGCGCGTGAACCAGGTCAGCGCGGCCTGGTTCGGCAGGTGGCGGAAGCTGCCTACGAACAGCATCGTCGCAGGCTCGCGCCCCGCCGTCTGGAAGCGGTAGCTGGACGTGTCGACGATGGCGCGCAGCCCCTCTTGAACCCGGCCGGCAAGCTTGGGCAGAAACGACAGCAGGAATGCCTTGTTCTCCGCGGTGCACACCTGAATCCGGTCGATCCGGGGCAGCACGCGCAGCTCGTAGCGCAGCGCGCGCAGGTACTCGATCTCGGCGGTGAGCTTCCAGTAGAGGCTGTGCGGTTCGGTCAGGCCCCGCGCGATCGACTGGAAGTAGATGTCGTGCTCGAACAAGGCGCACAGCAGGCCCCGGTAGCGGCCCGCGTATTGGGCCAGCGCTGTGTACTCGAGCTGAACCACGTCGATCCCGTGCGTGCGGATCAGCCGGTGCATCGCCCACTCGAGATCGTCGTTCGCAAACTCGTGGATGGCGTGTGGCACAATCGAACCGAACGAGCTGGGCCGGCCTTCCCTGCGCACCAGAAACTCGGCCGAGGCGCAGACGCTGGCAAGCTCGCTGTGCGCCCCGAGCTCGCTCGCGTAATCCAGCAGGCACAGCAGGTGAACCTCCGCCAGCCGCGCCAGTTCCCTCACCGCGTGATACATGAACACCCCGCCACCGTGTATCGGCGGGCAGATCGGGTAGGGCGAGACGAACAGCACGCGGAGTTTCTCGTCTTCCTGCCCCGCCGCGGGCCGGTCCAGTTCGAAGCGGTCTCGATAGTAGGCTCCCAGCGGGCGCAGGAAGGCCTCGGTGTCGCGGATCGCGCCCAGACCGCGGGCGCGCCAGCGCGAAACGAGCGCCCGTGGCAGTTGCCCGAAGGCCCGCCAAACGCCCTGCGCGTTGGCCCGCCCGGTGGTATCGCCGAGCGTGGCGCTGACCAGCGCCTCGCCCATGGTGAACGTCAGGTGCGAGGCCAGCCGGCGCCACTCGTGAATGTTCTTCCACGAGAACAGCACGAAGTTCTTCTTGTAGACCGCCTGGATCTGGTCGTCTCGGAAATGCTTCCCGATGGTGCCACGGTGCTCGTGATGCACCACGCTGCGTGGCTGGTAGAGCACCCGCCAGCCGCGCTTCCAGGCCATGTACCCGAGGTCCGTGTCTTCCAGGTAGAACGGCTTGAGCAGCGCATCGAACCCGCCCAACTCGAGGAACTTGCGCCGGTCGTAGGCGCAGGAGCCGCCGCCTCCGTAGAAGCACGGATAGAGGTCCGTGACCGCCTCGTCGATACGGTGCCGCACGCGCAGGCCGCCATCGCGCCACCAGCCTTGCGACAGGCCGGTTTCCTCGCGCTTTCGCTCCGGGTCGGCGAAGAAGATCTGGCAGGCTACCGAGAACACCTGCTGGTTGTCGAAGCCCTCCAACAGCGGCTGGAGAAAGTCCGGCTCGACCCGCATGTCGCTGTTGAGCAGCACCACGATGTCGTTTCGGGCCTCGCGAAACCCGGCATTCGAACCGCCGCCGAAGCCGAGATTCGACTTAAGCGCAAGAACACGGACTTGTGGGAACCGCTCGCGGACCAATTCGGCGCTCCCGTCGGTGGAGCCGTTGTCCACGACGATGATCTCGTTGGCCGGATTGCCCTGCATGGCCGCGATCACCGAGGGAAGGTACTTCTCGATCAGCTCGCGACCGTTCCAGTTGGGAATGACAACGCTGGCCGCGTCGCGCCGCGGTGCGCTGTCGGACGAGCGGCGCCTGCGCCCGGCCACCAGCCAAAGCAGGTCCGCGGCCGCCATCGCCAGCGCAGCCACCAGCAGAAGCAGCGGGCACAGGATCAGCAGCGGCAGGTCTCGGAGGAACCGCTTCAGCTTCGCCATGTCAATCGCGCGGCAGCTCCGGGCCCAGCCCGACCGTCCGTCCGAGCCTGACCCACCGCGATGCCCTGACCATGGTCAAAAGCGCCTCGATCTGCTGGAGTTCCCCGTTCAGGCGTTGCGCCCAGGCGGTGCGTTCCACCACCGTGCTTTCCGCGGTGTCGAGCAACTGGATGCAACCCAGCAGCTCCTTCCCTTTGGCTTGCAGCTCCGCGTCCAGGCGGGCCGCCCACTCGGCTTTGGCCCGGTTCTCGCCCTCCAACTCGCCCACCTGCGCTTGGTAGGCGGCGATGGACGCTTGATAGCCGGCGATGGTCTTCTCGAGTTCCTGCTGGAGCACGACGATGCGCTCCTGAGCCGAGTGGAGCAACTCCTCGTTGTCGTGCGCCCACTGGTTGCTGCGCTCGAGCTCCGCGGTCTGTGCGCGAAACAGGTTTACGAGGCCTTGCTTCTCCGTCCGCAGATCCTCCAGCCAGTGGTCCTTGGTGGCCAGTTCGGCCTCCAGCCGGGCGATGTGCAGCTCCCGCTCGCGGAGCACGTTGCCGGCGCCGGGCAGATACAGGAAGGCGGACGCGGCGGGCTGCGGCTCCAGCGAGCAGACGGCCAGGAAGAAGTGCGCCTCTCCGGGATCCGCCTGGCCGTCCCCGGTGCGCACCTGCGGAACAGATTCCGCCTGCGTTTCGAGCGGTTGAAAGCCGATCCCCTCGACGTGGTTCTGAAGAAACAGAGTGATTCGGGAAACAACACGCGGAGCTGCGCCGAGAATTCATCGAAGTCGAATTCGTGGACGTGGTACGGGTTGGGACCCGTTTGGCGCCGCGATTCCGCGTAGTATGCCTTGTTGGGCGTCGAGACGATGAACTGTCCGCCGGGGGCCAGCACGCGGCGGGCCTCCGCAAGGAAGCGTTGCCACTCCGCCAGATGCTCGATCACCTCGAAGGCCACCAGCAGATCCACCGAGGCGTCCGCAAGCGGTAGCGCGGCGCAGGAGGCCGCCACGAACCGCAGGTTGGGCGCGGAGTAGTGTTCGCAAGCGTACGCGATGGCGTACGTCGAGGCGTCCACCCCAAGAACGCCGCGCGCCGCCCGCGCCAGTTCGGCCGCGCCGTACCCCGCCCCGCAGCCGGCATCCACCACCCGCCGGCCCTGGGCGAACCGGGCGGCGAAGGCGTAGCGCGCCAGGTGCTCATTAAAGAGATCCAGGTCCGATTGTCCTGGAATCACGCGCTCGCCCGTGAATTCAATCAACGCTGGCCTCCACCGGGGTGCACAGCCGGGCGTTCAGCTCCACCTTGCAGGGTAGGTGGAGGTAGCCGTAAACCTGGCCCTCGCCGTGCCCCATCTGCATGGTGATGGCGTTGTCGATCCAGTCGCACATCTTGTAGCTGTGCAGCGTGCCGTCGGCGATGGCCGGCGAGAACGAGAAAAACGCCGGGTAGAGCTGCGGAAGGTCGAGGTGGAAGTCCACCGTGCAGATGTCTCCCGCAGCCATGGGCGGCAGCTCGAATCCCTCGCGCGTCGTGTTGGTGCCCGAGAAGTCGATTCCGAGATGGTTCCGCAACATGAAGCCGACAATGGGCAGCGAAAGCTCCTCCTTGGCCCGCACGCTGATGCGAACCACCACCGGGGAAAGCGGTTCGAGCAGATGCAGCGGGCGGCCGCTGGGGTCCAGGACCGCGATGCCCAGGATCTCGGCGCGGCCGTCGCCGAACCGGTGGTCGATGTTCGGGATGCGGTCGGCGATCTCCGGCGCGATACTCCGCGCGGCGCCGCTCGGGACGGTCCGCTTGCGCAGCGTCAGGTAGGCCGAGTCCTTCTCCACCATGGCCGCCAGATACTTCGCCACCACGCGGTCGGTCTCGCCCAGTTCCCTGACGTGCCCGCGCTCCAGCCACATGGCGCGGTCGCCGATCGCCTTGACGTCGCCGATGGCATGCGAAACGAACAGAATCGTGATACCCTGCGAGCGCAGCTCGTGGACCTTTCTCATGCATCGCTGGCGGAAGTAGATGTCTCCCACCGACAGCGCCTCGTCCACCAGCAGAATCTCGGGATCCACGTGAATGGCCACGGCGAACGCCAGCCGGACCACCATTCCGCTCGAATAGGTTTTAACCGGCCGGTTGATGAAATCGCCGATCTCGGCGAACTCCTCGATGGCCTTGTATTTCTGGTCCATCTCCCGGGAGGAGAAGCCGACGATGGCCCCATTCAGGTAGACGTTGTCGCGTCCGGTGAACTCGGGATTGAAGCCGGAGCCGAGCTCGAGCAGCGCGGAAACCCTTCCCTGCACCGAAATTGAGCCGTGGGTGGGCTGGAGGATGCCGGCTACCAGTTGCAGCAGCGTGCTCTTGCCCGAGCCATTCTCCCCGATGATGCAGAAGGTCTCGCCCTTGGGAATCTGGAAGGAGAGGTCGCGTAGCGCCCAGAAGTCGCGATGAAATGGATACTGGTTGAGAGTGAGGAGCTCCTTCAAGCGGTCGCCGGGCGATTCGTAGATGGCGTAGCTCTTGGAAACTCCTTCAAATTCAATCGCATTCACAGGTTGCTCGCAAGGGTGCGAATAAGGAAAAGGGCGACCGCCGGCTCCCCGCTGGCACGATCCTCGAAACCCGCCTACGCCTGGGCGCAGGCCAATCCCGTTCGTGGCTCTGGCCGTACTGTGCCTTAATTCGCGGTGCAATGTTCCGCGGCGCGCTGGCGCGTTCGGGTACCAGCAGGCGTCTAAGGGCTACAGCCAGTCAGTCGGGGAAGCAGGTAGCCGCCCATCATGTGGACGTTCGATATTGACTTCCTCCTCTTGGCTACGACCTCCTCAACAACGAGCCAGGCCGTGAATGGGTCTCCATCTCTTGGAGCCCGGAAACCCGAGTGAACCTACCACCCGCGCTATCCACTTCCACTATGCACCCGGAACGCGAAGCTGTCAAGATGCCGGGAATAACAGGCGTGTGTAGAACAACTTAGGTGCGACTCGGCATTGAGATCTGGTTGGAATTTCCGACGGTGGGCGAGGACACGAGTGTTGGGTTCTGGGCGGTCCCGGCGGTGGAGTGAACCCTCCCGATCCGTCCTGACCGCTCCGGTTCCTGCGCTCCCAGCTCCTTGTTGAGGTACCGGTTGATCCAGGCGACGAACTCGGCGAGCGGGAAGAGGCGCAAGATCACCAATTCGATGTTGTGCAAGAACTCCACGACGAGTGTCATCACGCTTCCGAACGACATATCCGGGTGCAACCCCAACTGCACTATGCACCCGGGATGGGTATGTGTCAACACCGGTAGGTTAACAAACATTAATGACCGGGATTCGCTGTGTTGGAGGGCAGTTTGACAACATCGCACGGAACCGAATAGCCTGAGAGAGACGCTACTCTTGCCGGTGTAGCTCAGGTGGTTAGAGCGTGGGTCTCATAATCCCAAGGTCGCTGGTTCGAGTCCAGCCGCCGGCACCAGCCTTCAGGTTCCCTGCTCGCCCACGATAAGGGTGTAAATGCGGTCGAGATCCTCGGGGGAGTAGTAGTCGATCTCGATCGATCCGCGCTTCTCCGGTTTGCCCGTGATGCGCACGCGCGTGCCGAGGACTCGTTCAAGTTCGGCGGTGGCGGCCTTCACGTTGGGATCGGCAACCTCGTCCGGGCTTTTTGCCTCACGCCCGGTGGTCATGCGTTGAATCAG
>Ga0182017_10000834_pt1 | contig 24308 bp, 18 predicted proteins | sample 712E3DmetaG_FD_120492 | JGI IMG/M metagenome (GOLD analysis project Ga0182017, IMG submission 120492) | Permafrost microbial communities from Stordalen Mire, Sweden - 712E3D metaG | ecosystem: Environmental > Terrestrial > Soil > Wetlands > Permafrost | place: Sweden: Stordalen | collected... | reverse complement strand
CGCCTACTGATTCGCCAACTTAAGGGGCGACTGCTCGCCAAAGTGGGTCAAAACCTTTTGCGGTTGTTGGCTTCAATGATACTAGACGTCTGCGTCATGGAATTGCTGGCTACAATCTAGGTGGCGCAATTTGATGATCCCGTCCGGCCGCAGAAAGTGCCCCCTCCTGGGCACCGCAATGACCCGCTTTGCTGAGTAGCTGCCCCTTAATGGCCGTGGAGGGCTCCGCACAAAGCAAAGACTCTCTTCCCGGCATCGTCGTGCGAGGGATGGAACGCGGTGCTCTATTGGCGTTGAGGACGTTGCCTGTGTGGCTCAGCGGGACTTGGGGCGAATGACCAAGGGTGAACTCGACCAGGGCTGGCAGCGGCTGGCGAGCCGGCTCGCGCGAGGAGAGCACCGGGAGCCCCCGATCGCCCTGCGTCGCCGGTTTTCATGGAACAAGTGGGCCGTGGCAGGAACGACCGCCGTCGCGCTGGGGATCGTAGTCTATCGCCTGCCGCTTTGCCCATTGGATAGACCCTTGCAGTACATCGTCGAGGGAGCGACGGTCGGACCGGCTGAGACCATCACCGCCACGTCGTCGGCACGCGTGGTTTTTTCCGACGAGTCCCACCTGGGAATCGAACCGTCAACCAGAATTAAGATGCTGGGCACCGACGCGCATGGTGCCCACGTCGCCATTGCCGACGGGTCCATCGACGTGTTCGTCAAGCACCGCAAGGACTCTTCCTGGCGCTTCGAGGCCGGGTCATTTTCGATTCTGGTGAAAGGGACGGCGTTCCGTCTTGGCTTCGACGCTGCGAAAGGCCGACTGGACTTGCACATGCAGACCGGCGCGGTTGAGGTGCGGGGTCCACACCAGGATCGCGTCTGGACCCTGGGTGGAGGCGAGTCGCTAGAACTGTTGGCGAACCCGCCGCGCGAGGCGCCCAGCGTCGCTCCCGTCGAGGTCACACCCACGCTGCCACTTGCGACGCCAGTGGAAACCTCGCAAGCCAGCCGGATCGCGGCGAGGCACGCCGCCCCTGGCGGCCCAGGCCGGCTCGCGATACACGATGGGGAGTCCGCAAGCCATGCAGTGCCCTGGTCAGACCTGATCGCGAAGGGGGACTTTTCCGAAATCGTGCAGGACGCGGAAAGACGCGGTCTGGATGTGACCCTGGCTCGCGCCTCGGCCCTAGATCTCACCAACCTCGCGGATGCGGCTCGCTACATCAAGAAGCACGAAACGGCCCGCCAGGCCCTGCTGGCCCTGCGTGCGCGCTTTGCCGGAAGCGAACGTGCGAAGGATGCCGCCTTTTTCTTGGGCCGCCTTTCCGAAATCGGGCCCGCGTCATCCGACGCCGCTCTGACGTGGTATGACACGTACCTCACAGAAGCCGGCCGGGGACCCTATGCCTCCGAGGCACTCGGCCGAAAACTGACCTTGCTTGTGCGCAAGGACGCCGAACAGGCGCACAAGGTTGCACGGTCCTACCTGCAACGGTTTCCCCAGGGGAATGAGGCCGACCTCGCCCGCTCCGTTGTGGAATCACCGGCCGAGTGACTGCTCTTTTTGCCCCCTTGCTTTTCGCCGTAGGGTGACCCATCCGAGTTCCGGTTCGCACTGTGTCCTCCGTGGTCCAATTGAGCATTGCTGCAAAAGGCCTTGTCGCTTCCCCAATTTCGCACTGGAGGGCCGAGGACCTTCGGCTCACACATCGAGCGGCACCTCCGGTCATCAACGGACGCAAGGCCTCCCGGTGGGCGATGGTGGTGCTTGTCCCGCCAAACAGAAAGGCCGTGGTTCCGGCCGGGAGGATGCAACCGGAACCACGGCCTGTCAAAGAGACTCGCTGCGAGTCTACTTCACGTGCATGTTGGGCACGGGCGGATCGGGCATGTTGGGGCTGATCTGGAACCCCGTGTGGGGCGGCTGGTTGTAGCTTGCCTGCTCAAAATTCACCTGCGCCCGGTAGGTCGGATCGTGCATGAGCGTGTAGATCCGGCGCTTGGTCACGTCCGTGGTCGTGTACACACGCAGGTTTGCGCTGCTCGTGTCGCGGTAGACGATTTCCTCACGCCAGTCGCCCAGGAGGTCCGCGGTGAGCGTCGGGACGCTCTTCGTGCTGTTGTTCGACGCGCAACCGCTCGCGTTCAGCAAGGTCCCACCGCCAACCTTTGTGATCGACGTCCCGTTTTCAAGCTCACGCCATTCATCCTCGTCCCAGTATATGACGAAGTTGCTCCCAGCACCGGGGCCACCCGACGCACCGGTAGCGCACAGCACCTGACCTGGGCCTGAACACGATGCGCTGGTTTCGTCGCCCGTGCCGACATATTCGGCTCGGCCACGCCCGGCGTCGACACCGGGGTTCGTAATCTTGAAGTACATGCTGCAGGTGGCAGCGTCATGAGCATCCATGCCCCCGAGAGACTCGTGAATCGAGAACGTGACGAGAGGCTTGCCGGGAATTAGCTGCGCGATGTCCAGGGCATCGCCATGGCCCATCCCCGAGTCGCACATGAACTTGCCATCGCTGCCGATGGTCCTTGCCCCGGGGATTATCTCCTGTCCCAGGTCCCCGTCCGCATCCCCCGCCATGCATGAGTGGTCGCCGCCGCCATTGGGGATAGCTGTGACGCTGTCGTAGATCCAGTTCTGCGCCAACACCCCATTCCGGAAAGTTAGCGCCGACACCGTCAGACGCGTGTAGTAGCCACGCTGCTGGATAATGCTCGGCAGCCCTGTGGCAACCCCATTATCCTTCACGAATGCAAAGCCACCGTTGAAGCGGTCCACTCGGTTGCCGTAGGCGTCGCCCCAAGCGGAGACGCTGCCTCGGGGCACAGGATAGTCGATCGTCGCCAGTTCCTTGCCCGTGTCGCCGGCGAACACTGTGATGTACTCGGGCCCGGTCAGAATGTAGCCGGAGCTGTTGCGGTACACAGCGCTGTCGTCATCGCTAGCGGCGGGTCCCGTGCTCAGATACGCACCGGTTCCGTCCTTGGTTCCTGGCGCGGTCTTGACCGCCAGCTCCGCCTTCCCGTCCCCATCGAAGTCGTATACCGACATCTGCGTGTAGTGCTGGCCGGCGCGAATATTCGGTCCCAGGTCGATGCGCCACAACTGCTTACCAGCCAACGTGTACCCGTCTATGATGACGTCGTCGGTGACGCCCGATTGGGAATTGTCATGAGAGTTCGCCGGATCCCACTTGAGCACAATGTCGACTATGCCGTCGCCATCGAGATCCCCTGGGCTCCCATCGTTCGCGCTCGAGCCGGATACCGCCTTAAGCGGGATGCTCGTGTAGTTCTGCGCCCAGGGCGTGACCGCAGGAGACTGCGTCCCCTCGACCCCTTTGATCACGGCAGTCACCGTATACTTCGAGCTGGTGGTGCCCGAGGCGTCCAGGTAGTTGGTGCTATCGGTCACGTTGGCCACCTTGGTCCCGTCCCGGTAAAGGTTGTACGAAACGTTGCTGGCCGTGGTGTCGTACTCGTAGCCAAACATACGCCATCCAACATAGACGCCGCCTGTGACCTTCACGGCGACCACGCCGCGGTCCAGGTTCTCCATCTGATAGTGGCCGGTCCCCGCTGGGACGGTCGTGTTTCCACCCGAGGGCGAAACGCCGCCGGTGCTCGCCACACCGCCGCCGCTCGTCGTACCACCGCGGCCGCTTGTGCCGCCGCGGCCGGTTGTGCCGCCGGAGGCGGTTCCCCCGCCGCGGCCGGTTGTGCCGCCGGAGGTGGTTCCCCCGCCGGTGAGGGTGGCACCGCCTGAGGTGGTCTCGCCGCCGGTGACGGTTGCGCCACCAGAAGCGGTTTCACCGCCAATAACGGTTCCGCCGCCGGAGGTGGTCTCACCGCCGGTGACGGTTGCGCCACTGGAAGTGGTTTCGCCGCCAAGACTGGCCAATCCTCCTGAAGCCGTGGTCCTGCCCCCGCTTGGCGCCGAGCTACCGCCGCTCGACGCAGACGAGCCGCCGGTCGGACTGCCGGCCGCGGCGGCGACGCCGCCTGAACCTGGCGCCCCGCCGTTCGAGCTGGAGCCCCCGGTAGACGAACTGCAGCCTTGGACCAAGACGACGGTACCGGCAAGTACCAGAGCCACGCGGCCTCGCACGAGAACTTGTATTGCATTCCGAATTCTGGTTCGCATCGCATCCTCCATGGTGCAAATTTTGCGCATTTCTTGTTCGCGAATCCCTTTTTGTTAATTCTTGTTAAGATTTGTAAAGTTTTGTTAATTGCTCGTCCGTCTTCAGTTCCAACTCCGGCAGTGAAGCGCCAAAGACTATTAGCTCACACAATCGCGCGAAATATCCGGCCACAGATGGCTGCAGCAATTCGGTCAAATGTGTGGCCGCAAAGCCGGCAACCTCCTACACTAGGACCTGTGTCCGACGGGCTCATTCGCGACATTGATTGCGATTCCACCCGGCTGTCCGCCCGAGAGCGGAACAGGGCCGCCCGCGCACGCGAAGAGCGAGTGGGTGCCGATGCCGATGACGCCGTTTTGGCCCGGGCAGCCATTGTGGGCCAAGTTTGGGCCCAGCGCGAGATTTGGTTCCGGTTCGCACCCATGGTGTACGGCCTTTTCCGCCGAGCGCTCGGCCCACGCTATGACCACGACGATCTGACCCAAGAGGTCTTCCTCCGGGTCTTTCGCAGGCTGCAGACCCTCGAGAAGCCTTCGGCCATTCGCAGCTTCGTGTATTCCGTGGCGGTTCGCGTGGTGAGTGAGGAAATCCGCCGGTTCACCTGGCGTCGCCGGATAATTGAGCAACGGCCGGAGCTCTCGACGCCTTCACCGGCGTCGCCGGCAGACTTCGAGGCCCGCGAGACTATGTTATGTGTCCAGCGGAGTCTCGATGGGATGCGTGAGAAGTACAGGGCCGCGTTCATCCTCCGATATGTGGATGGCATGGAATGGAGGGACGTTGCCCTCGGGCTCGGCATCTCGCAGGCCACAGTGAAGCGGTACCTGGCCAAGGCCTTGGCTTCCATCTGCAAGTCCGTTTCCAAAGACGAAGGCAAAGCGGCTTTCTGGTGATCGACGACCGAGCCAAAGACCTCCGATACGCGCGCGCAGCGAGTTTCTTGGCCGGAGGACAGAAACCGAGAGGCGGTGAGGCGCCAAGGGCCACCCGCGCCGAGCGGGATCGCCCCTTTCCGAAGAAGTCAGCCAGCTCGCCCGCCGGGCCTGGGCGTGCTGCTTGGCGTGCTCTTTGCGTCGTTGCTGGGGGCAGGCTGCGAGGACTTCGATGGGATTCCTTGGCGCAATTTGTACGGGTACCTGCGTTTGTTGGAGTTCGACAAGGCGAAGCAAGTCCTTCGCGTCCACACCTATCCGCCGTATCTCAACCAGTACATCGCTCAGGACGACGCCGAGGACTTCGTGCTGCCTTGGCCATAGACGACAGGCGGCCAGGGACATTCGCTGCCGCCGGCGAGTTCTTCTCGACAGGAGGGTTGACATCGGCCATGGGATCGGCTCTACTTGCGACGACGTCGCAATATGATCCTTCGCCGAAGCGCGCTGTGGAACCGGCACTCAAGCAATTTCGAAGCCTTCCTTCATCAGCATTCGCTGCGCGCCACGGATGTACGGAAAGCCATCGTGAAGGCGATCCTGGCGCACGAGGGGCACTTCGACATTGAGACGCTGGTGCGCGATCTCCGCGCCAAGGGGATAGACGCCTCGCGGGCCTCGGTCTACCGATCCCTGCCCCTGCTACGCGAAGCAGGGATCATCCACTCCACGGTTCAGGCGGGCGAACGCCGCACTTACGAGTCGGCAGTCGGTCACGATCACCACGATCACCTGATCTGCACCCGCTGCGAGAAGATGGTGGAGTTCCATTTTGAAGCCTTCGAGGTTCTGCAGCGTGAGGTAGCCGCGAAGTACGGCTTCACCTTGACCGATCACTCGCACGAACTATATGGGCTGTGCTCAGTTTGCCGGCGGAAGGGCAGGCGGAGTTGACTGTTTGCGACGATCGCCTGCCGCGGCACAAATTGTTCATGCGACTCCGTCGCAGTACTAGGAGATGTGATCCCATGTTCGCGCACCACCGTCCTTCGGCCCAGATTCTTGTCCTGTTCCTGGCGACCGCGTTCGGCAGTGGGTGTGGCCGCAGAGCAGGCGCCTCGTCCGATGGCGACTTGCCACGGCCGGTGCAAGAGTTGCCGCAAGGGTTGGTCATCCCCGAGGGATCGCCCATGCGCGCGAGAGTCAAGGTCCAGGCGATTGCGGCCAGGCCGGTGCGCCACGAGATGAACGTGCCGGCCACTGCCGAGGCCGATCCTGCCAAGATGGCCAAGATCTCGCCACCGCTGCCGGGCCGCGTGGTCAAGCTGTTGGTCCGCCTGGGCGAGGCGGTGAAGCAAGGCGCGCCGCTGTTCACGCTTGATTCGTCGGATCTCGTGGCGGCGCAGACAGACTATCTCAAGGCGCGGTCGGCCGAGGCACAGGCTGACCGCGCGCTCGCGCGCCAAAAGGATCTGTGCGATCACGGCATCGGAGCCAAGCGGGAACTTGAACAGGCGGAGACCGAGCGCGAGTTGGCGCACAGCGAGCTGGAGCGCGCGGGCACGCGGCTGCGCCTGCTGGGCATGGATCTCGGCCAGGTCGGAAAACCGTTGCAGGTACGGGCTCCGGTTTCGGGCCGCATCATTGACCTGGCCACGACCTCGGGCGAATACCAGAACGACCCGGCCGCGGTGCTGATGACAGTGGCCGACCTTTCGACCATTTGGGTGACGGCCAATGTTCCAGAGAAAGACATCCAGCGCGTCTCCGTGGGCGACGAAGCTCTGATCGACTTTTCCGCCTATCCGGGAGAACGATTGATCGGCCGGGTGCAGTTCATAGGCGAGGTGCTGGCCCCGGAAACCCGCAGCGTAAAGGTGCGCATCGAGCTGAACAATGGCCGTGGCCGCCTGAAGCCGGGCATGTTCGCGCGCGTGACCCTGCGAGGGAAGGAATCGCCTGAGCTGCTGGTGCCGCCCGCGGCGCTCGTGGTCCGCGCGGACAAGAGCTATCTATTCGTCGAGAAGGCGCCCTGGACATTCGAGCGCCGGGCAGTAGAGGTTGGCGACGCCCTGCCCGAAGGAACCTGCATCTTGCGTGGCCTGGCTCCCGGTGAGCGCGTCGTTACCGCCAACACCATCGTGTTCCCGTGATCGAACGATTCGTGACCGCCTGCTTGCGCAAGCGCTGGCTGGCGGTGGCCGTCTTCATTCTGTTTTGCGTTTTCGGGTACTACTCGTTCACCACTTTGGCCATCGAGGCCTACCCAGACATCACCGACACCACGGCGCAGGTGATCGCCCAGCACCCAGGCCATGCCGCCGAGGAGGTGGAAGAGCAGATTACAGTTCCGCTTGAGCGCGAGCTGAACGGCATTCCTGGCCTGCAAGTCATGCGTTCGCGCAGTACCTTCGGTCTTTCGCTGATCACTCTGGTGTTTCGCGATGGCGTGGACGATTACTTCGCCCGTACGCGCATCCGCGAACGCATCGCGAGCGCGAGGCTGCCCGATGGTGTGAGCCCGACCCTGGACCCGCTGACCTCCGCGGTGGGTGAGATCTATCGCTACACGCTCGAGTCCGGCACTCGCACCGTGCGCGAGCTGACGGCGATCCAGCAATGGGTGGTCATCCCCGCGCTCAAGCAGGTGCCCGGTCTCGCGGACGTCAGCACTTTCGGCGGCGAGACGACCGAGTTTCAGCTCGCCCTCGATCCCTCGAAGCTGGCGCAATACAACCTGTCGCTCCAGCAGGTCATCGGGACCATCAAGGCGAACAACGCCAATGCGGGCGGCAGCTTGCTGGTCCGCGGCGAGCAGGCGGCGGTCATCCGCGGCATCGGCTTGATTCGCTCGCCCGAGGATCTGGGCAACATCGTGGTCAGCTCGGTGCGCGGCACGCCGGTGTTTCTCAAGGACCTCGGCCGGCCGCAGTTCGGTGTGCTAACCCGCAAAGGGATAGCGGGCAAGGACCAGGTGCCCGACGTGGTGACCGGCATTGTCCTGCTCCTGCGCGGAGGTAACCCGTCGCAGGTCCTCGAGGGCGTACACGCCAAGGTGCAGGCGCTCAACCACGGTGTCCTGCCCTCCGACGTGAAGATCATCCCCTACCTCGACCGCACCGATCTGGTCCACACTACGGTTCACACCGTCTCGCGTACCCTGCTCGAGGGCATGGGGCTTGTCGTACTGATCCTGCTGGCCTTCCTGGGCAGTCCACGCAGCGCACTCATCGTTGCACTCACGGTCCCGGTTTCGCTGCTCTTTGCCTTCGTTCTGATGGCGACGACCAACATCCCAGCCAATCTGCTGTCCCTGGGCGCCATCGATTTCGGCATCCTGGTCAACGGGGCCATCGTGGTGCTTGAAAACGTTTTGCAGCGCCGCGAAGAGCGGCCCGAGGCCCATCTGACCGAATCGGACGTGCGCGAGGCGGCGGTACAGGTCGCGCGTCCTATGTTCTTCGCCACGGCCATCATCATCACGGCGTATCTGCCGCTGTTCGCATTCCAGCGCGTAGAGCGCAAGCTGTTTACGCCCATGGCCTACACCATCGGCTATGCGCTGACCGGCGCGGTGCTGGTGGCGCTCGCTCTCATTCCAGGACTCGCACTGTTTTCGTTCGCCAAGCCGCGCAAGACATTTCACAACCCCTGGCTTATTTGGCTGGACCGCCAGTACGAACGCGGCCTGGGCTGGCTGATTCTCCGGCCCCGCCGGGCACTAGTCTCGGGTGGCGTTGCTGTGGCACTCGCAGTCCTTCTGGCTGCCCTAGCCGGCCGTGAGTTTTTGCCCCAACTCGATGAAGGCTCGCTCTGGTTGCAGGTGATCCTGCCGCCCGGCATCTCGCTGGAAAAGGCGAGCGAGATGGCCGGTGAGCTACGCCGGGCCACCCGCGAGTTTCCCCAAGTGAGTTGCATCGTCACGCAGCTCGGCCGTACCGACGACGGCATGGACCCGTGGACATCTTCGCACATCGAGTCCTACGTGGGCCTCCGCCCGTACGACGAGTGGCCATCGGGAATGCGCAAACGCGACCTGATTACGCAACTGGGACGTCGCTACAAGGCGATCCCGGGGGTCAAGGTCAGCTTCGCGCAGCCGATCATCGACATGGTCAACGATAAGATTGCAGGCGCGCACAGTGAGTTGGTGGTCAAGATCTTCGGCCGTAGCTTCGGCGAGATGCGCGGGGTGGCTGGGCAGATTGCCGCTGCCCTGGAACGGGTGCCGGGCGCCACTGACGTCATCGTCGACCAGGAGCCGCCGCTGCCCCAGCTACAGATCGAGGTGGATCGCGCAGCTGCCGCCCGCTTCGGCATCAACGTCTCAGACATCGCCGACCTCATCGAGATCGGGATCGGAGGCGAGTCCATCGGCAACGTCTTTCAAGGCGAGCGCCGCTATGAAGTCACCGCGCGCTTTCTGGCTGAGGCGCGCAGCAGCCCCGAGGGCATCGGCAACCTCATGCTGACCGCGCCCAATGGCGAGCGCATCCCCCTGTCCCAGGTGGCGCACATCGCGCTTCGCGACGGGGAAAGTACCATCACCCGCGAGATGAACCGGCGCCACATGACCGTACGATTGGATCTGCGCGGCCGCGACCTGTCCAACTTTCTCGCCGAGGCGCAGCCGAAGGTTGCTCAGATCATGCGCTCATCGGCGCCTGACCTGCAGGTGGTCTGGGGCGGGCAGTTCGAGAACCAGCAGCGCGCCCAAGCTCGCCTGGCCGTGATCCTGCCCATGGTGCTGGCGTTGATCTTCTTGCTGCTCTACGGTGCCTTCGGCACCCTCCGGCATGCTGCGCTGATCTTGATCAGCGTTCCCCTGGCGCTGCTCGGCGGAATGGTGGCGCTGCATCTGCGCGGGATGACCATCAACGTCTCCAGTGCGGTCGGCTTCATCGCCTTGTTCGGCGTGGCCGTGCAGAACGGCGTGATTATGGTTTCCGCGCTCAATCGCGCCCGCGACTCGGGTTTGCCCTTGCCCCAGGCCGTCGTGCGCGCGGCCAGCGAACGACTGCGCTCCGTCCTCATGACCGCCAGCGTGGCCACCGTGGGCCTGTTGCCGGCGGCCTTGGCCCGCGGCATCGGTTCGGACGTGCAACGTCCGCTGGCCACGGTCGTGGTGGGCGGGCTAGTCAGTGCCACGCTGCTGACCTTGGCGATCCTACCGGTGCTCTATCTCACCATCGAGCGCCACTTCCAGCCAACCAAGGAGGGAAAGGAATGATGGCCCGCGCACGAGTGGGGTTGGTCGCCCTGTTGCTGCTTGTCGGCGCAGGGGCGGCCGCAGACGAATCGAAGGATGCAGCGCCTCGCCTGGAATTCGGGGAGTATCTGCGCCGGGTGTTGGCGGCCAACCCCGATCTCCGGGCCGCGCGTGCGAGCATCGACATTGCCCAGGCCCAGATCGACGTGGCCAAGGTCTTTCCCGATCCGGAGGTCACGGTCGGGGTGAGCCAGTACGACGTTACTCGCCGGGGCAATCCTACCATGGCGGGCGCGCAGTTGAGTGTGCCCATCGAGCTGGGCGGCAAGCGCCACTCGCGCGTCGCGGTTGCGCAATCCGGCCTGGGTGCCGCTGGCTGCGACTACGAGGACGCCACGCGCACGTTGCGTGGCCTGGCGGCCGACGCCTTTGTGGATGCGCTCTATGCCCGCATGGTGGTTGCGCAGAAGGAAAGCGCGCTTTTGCACCTGCAGCGCTTGGTGACGGTCAATGAACGCCGCCTGGCGGCAGGGGACATCGCGCAGGTCGATCTGTTGCAGTCCCGGGTGGAGGCGCAGCAGTTTCAGGCAGACGTCATGGCTGCGCAGGGCGAGTTGCGCGCGGCCGAGGTGGCCATGGCCCAGCTCCTCGGACCCGAGGCAGAGCCGACCTTCGATGTGGTCGGCGATCTCAAATCCGCACCGCTCGCCCTGGATGTGCCACGACTGCTTGCCGCGCTCGAGCAGCGCCCCGACGTTCGCGCCGCAGCCACGCGCGTGCAGGGGGCCGAGCGGCAGATCGCATCGGCGGAAGCCAAGCGCGTGGTGGACATCTCGCTCGGCGCGGGCTGGCAGCACAGCTTTGCGGCGAGCCTGGATGACGGGTTGCCGGCCGCGGACTTCTTGTCCGGATCACTGAGCGTGCCCCTGCCATTCTCACGCATCTATAAAGGAGAACTCGAAGCGGCGCGGCACACGCATCGCCAAACCCAAAGCCAATTGCAGGCCGTCCGCGCCCGCGCCCAAGGCGAGTTGCGCAAGGCCCTTGCCCATTTCCAGGCAGCCTCCGGGCGAGTGGCCCTGTACGACCAAGGAACCCTGTCCGATTCGCTGTCCGTGCTGGAAAAGATTCTTTACAGCTACCAGCACGGCGACGCCACGTTGGTTGAGGTTCTGATTGCACAGCGGACTGCATCGGCTGTCCACCTCGCGTACCTGGACGCCCTGGCCGACCGAGCCCACGCCCTCATAGCCGTGGGCCAGGCAGCCGGCCTGACCGAGGACCTGCTCAAGCTCTGAGCACAGCCCGACGACGCGGATGAAGCCAACCGATGCCTGAGTTGTGACGCCCGCAGGCGCAAGAACTCCCGAAAGTCCTGATTTGCAGCAACGCGATGAACGGGAGCCTTCGGCCGGATCCGCATCGAGTTGATGATTCGCACCTGGTCGAGCGAGAGCCATCCGGGCCCCCTTTCCCCCTTGCGCGAGGCCTCCTCGTCAAGGCACGCTTGGGAAAGGCTGGACGGAACAGAAGGGCTCGGCGGGGGAGAAAACAAAGGAGCAACATGAAATCGCCGAAAGCGCTGTGGACCTGCGGTCTCTTTTTCTTGGCGGCGGCTTCGTGTACGTCGCCCGGTGGCTCCCCCACGGACGCTAGCGCGCGCGCCGGAGCGGGCGGATCGGGGATCTCCGGTGGAAATCCGGGGACGAGCGGCGGCGTGAACGCTGGCGGAGGGACCATCACCGGCGGGCGGCCTGCAACCGGAGGCGCGCCGGGCACGGGCGGTTCTTCGAACGGCGGCGCAGCGCTGGGTGCGGGAGGTTCCTCGAACGGTGGGACAACGCCGGGTGCGGGCGGTTCTCCGAATGGTGGGGCAACGCCGGGCATGGGCGGCTCTTTGAACGGTGGGGCAACGCCGGGCATGGGCGGCTCTTTGAACGGTGGGGCAACGCCGGGCACGGGCGGCCGCAGTGGAACGTCAGGGGGGGCCAGCGCGGGCGGCGGCAGTAGCGGGGTTGGTGGCAGCAGCGGTGGCGGGGCCGGCGGCGGCGGCAGTGGCGGGGCCGGCGGTAGTGGCCGTGGCAGTGGCGGTTCTGGTGCCGCCGGGGGTCTGGGCGGAGGAATCGCGGGTTCTGGAGGCGGCTCTGGGGCCGCGGGCGGCGCCCCGCCTGCCTGCACTGGCGCGGCCGTGAAGGCGACACTTTCGGGTACGACATACACACTCGACAACGGCCTGGTTCAGGCCAAGGTCGACACCTCCGACGCCACTGTGCCCAGCTTCATCATCAACGGCGTGGAAACCATGACGACGGGAGGCTATTTCTCCTGGGGAACCAACGTCTATACCGCGGGACCGTTCACGGGCTCGCTGTCCGTTGATCCCAGCAAGAACAGTGGCGCGGTCGCCGAGGTCGCCATGACGACGACGTGGGACAAGAGTTCCGGAAAGATTCCGCTGGATCTCGAGGTCCGCTTTGCCCTGCCTCGCTGCTCGCAGGGCCTCTACGGGTATGTCGTCCTGACCCATCCCGCCAGCTACCCGGCTTTCACGCCGGGCGAGTTGCGCGTCAACCACTACGTCCAATGGGATGCCGTCTTTGATTGGTACGCCGTCGATGACGTCCGCCGCGGGGTCTTCACGTCAGTGGCTTCCTCGGAGGCCGCCACGGCAGTCGCGGGTGCGCCCCAGGAGGTGCTGAAGTACCCGTCGGGACCATTCGCCGATCGGCCGGGCTGGCAGAAGTACGACAACAGCATCGAGTGGGGCGAAGGCACGGTCTATGGATGGAGCAGCACCAAGAAGAATATCGGTCTGTGGCTGATCAATCCGTCGAACGAATACCTGCCGGGTGGTCCAATGAAGACCGAGCTCACCCTGCACGATGCTCCTGGAGGCAAAGCGACCCTGCTCAACTACTGGGGCGGCACCCACTTCTACGGAGAGCTGGAGGACGTGAAAGCCAACCAGGTACGGGAGAAGGTCTGCGGGCCCTGGCTGCTGTATGGCAACTCGACGACGACCGCAGGCAGTGCAGGACAAGACGCCCTTTGGGCGGACGCCAAACAGCGCCTGATCGTGGAGAAGGCAGCCTGGCCCTATAGCTGGGAGACGGATTCGCGCTATCCGCCCACGTCTGCTCGGGGCACGGTCAAGGGACAGCTCACGTTCACCGACGCCAACCAACCGACAGCGTCGGTTGCCAATGCATGGGTGGGACTGGCGGATCCGCCGGTCAATGGCTTGCCCAATTTCGAGCATCAGGCCTGGGACTATCAATACTGGGTTCACGCCGACGGGCAAGGCAACTTCTCCCTGCCCAATGTCCGCCCCGGCAGCTACACGCTGCACGCCTTCGTGGCGGGAATCCATGGTGTCTACGTTGGTCAATCCAACGCGGTGGTAGTGACAGCGGGCGGTACGACCGACCTGGGCGCCGTGACCTGGACCCCGGATCGCAAGGGACCAACTGTCTGGGAGATCGGAATCCCCGACCGTGTACCCGCGGAATTCTACCGCGGCGATCAGGCGTGGCACTACGGGACCGCGTCGCTTTTCAGCAAGGACTTTCCCAGCGGGATCAACTACACCGTCGGCACGAGCACCCCGGCAAAGGACTGGAACTTCCTGCAGCCGGGTGGAACCTGGAACGTGCAATTCAATGTTGCCTCGATTCCAACCGGAGCGACGGGGGCGTCCCTGGTTCTCGATTCCGCGGGGTCCGACGGGGTGACCCTGAGCGCTTCATTCAACGGCACGAAGGTCGGCTCCGCCAGCATTTCCTATGACGACTCCTCCATCGCTCGCGACCAACCCCACGGGGTGTGGCTAAGCGGGCGGATTGCCGTACCGTTGGCTCAAATCAAGACCGGCTCGAACACCCTAGCGATCGCTTCCAGCGGCAGCTTGATGTGGGACTACCTGCGGCTGGAATGGGTGACGCCGTAGCGGCGTGACTGAGCTTCTTCTCGGCTGACTTGCCTGGCTAGTGGCCTACTCGGGTTTGTTCGGCCGGCGCAATCTGGCGTAGACTACATCTCGTGAGGAGTCCATTCTGCCGTCATTCGCGCTTCGTGTCCGGCGCTGCCTTGGCCGCTTTCGCGTTCCTTGCGCCCGGCTGCCAATCGAACGGCGGTGCCAGCAGCTCCACCATCTCCGGCGGAAAGACCGGAAGCGGCGGCGTCACCAGCCCCAGCGCGGGTGGCGCCACGGGCGGCGGAGGATCTGCTGCAACCGCCCCCGCCGCAGGAGGTAGCGGAATGGGTGGCGGCAAAGCAACTGGGGGCGTGACCGGCACCGGTGGTGTTTCTGCGTCAGGAGGAACGAGCGGAACAACCTCTTCGGGTGGTGCTGGGGGCACGCTTCCCGGCAACGGTGGCGCGCCTTCGAACGGCGGCACCGCGAGCTCGGGGGGCAGCAAGGCTTCGGGGGGCGCGCTTCCTGGCACCGGTGGTGCGACTTCAACCGGCGGGACCACGAGCCCGGGAGGCAGCAAGGCCACTGGGGGTACGACAGGCGGCGGGGGCATCATGGGCACGGGCGGCACCGGCGCGGGTGGCGGAGGCAGCAACGCCGCGGGAGGGACGACAAACAGCGGGGGCATCATGGGTGGCAGGGGCGGGAGCGGGGGAGCCGGGGGCAAGACCGCGACCGGCAGCACGGGTGGAACCGCGGGCTCGGCCGGCACCGGCTCCGGTGGCGGCAGTTCGGGTGGAAGTCTCGGCTGGGCGGTGCGGATGGCCAATTCTGTTATTGCGCGTCACCCTGATCCCGACACTATCGCCTCCTCAAGCTTTTCTTGGGAGGTTGGATACACGATGTGGACGCTCGAAAAGGTGTGGCGGTCCACCCAAGACCCCAAGTACCTCACCTACATCAAGAAGTATGTCGACCAGCATGTCAACGCGGCCGGAAATGTTTCGGGCTTTAGCGGAGGCAATTTGGACAATTTTCTGCCCGGCTACGCCATCTTGCTTCTTTACGAGCAAACGCAGGGGACGCAGTACCGCAAAGCGGCCGACACCATGCGCCAAGCCTTCGCTACCTACCCGCGCAACAGCGATGGAGGCTTCTGGCACAGTACCGACAAGCCGAATCAGATGTGGGTCGACGGTGTGTTCATGGGCGAGATGTTCCTCGCCCGTTACGGGCATGCGACGGGTGATAGCACCGCCTTCGACGAGGTCGTCACACAAATGACCGACATTGTTAACCATTGCATGAAGACCGACGGGCTGCTCTTGCATGCCTATGACGAAAGCAAAAAGGCCTCGTGGGCCAATCCCACCACGGGTCTATCGCCCGAAGTGTGGAGCGAGGGCCTGGGCTGGTACGCGGTACTCATCGCCGACGTATTCGACTTTCTGCCCGCAGACCACCCCGGACGACCGGGCCTTATGACCATCCTCGGCCAGCTTGTCGCTGGGCTCAAGGCAAACCAGGACGCCCAATCCGGCCGCTGGTGTCAGGTGGTGGACAAATGCACGCTTTCAGACAACTGGGATGAGTCGTCGGGCACCGGGATGTTTCTCTATCTCATCAAGAAATCTATCGACCAGGGCACCATCGACGCCACCGCATACGGCCCCGCGGTCACCAGCGCCTACCAAGGTCTGGTGCAAAAGGCGACCGCCAACAGCGACGGTTCCGTCGACATCAACGATTGCAGCAGCATCGGGGTGCAGGGTAGCTACAGTGCCTATGTCAGCAAACCCAAACAGGTTAGTCCACCCTCGTGTGTGAGTTCGTTCATTGCGGGGACATTGATGGTTGAGAATCCAGGTGCCGCCACCCCGTAGCGCCGACCGATCTATTCCGATCGACACGGGCAGGATCGGCGCTAGGATTGCGCATCATGCGCAAAACCATCCTGCTGGTCTTCCTATTCTCTCTCTTGTCTGTCACAGGCATGGCCAAGGGAGGTGGAATCACGGTCGGGGTCAAGGATGCCAAGGGCGGCGATGTTGGAACCGTCAAGATCAAGTCCCTTGCAGCCGGCGTCGAACTCAAACTCAATCTCCGCGGATTGCCTCCTGGCCAGCACGCCATCCATTTCCATCAGAACGCAAAGTGTGAAGCACCGGATTTCAAGTCTGCTGGTCCGCACTTCAACCCTGAGGGGAAGAAGCACGGCCTGGAGAATCCGCAGGGCGCTCATGCCGGCGACATGCTCAATTTCACGGCCGACGAGAAGGGCAATGCCAAGGCCACGATCGTCAACAAGAGCGTCAATCTCGGCACAGACGACCATTCGCTCTACAGCAACGGGGGAACCGCCCTTGTCGTTCACGCCAAAGCGGACGACATGAAGACCGATCCAGCCGGCAACGCGGGTGATCGCATTGCCTGCGGCGTGATCGTGAAGTAGCGGCTTGGGAGGGGCTACTCCCAGCCCCGGAGAACTTCCGAGGTATCCGTACCGTCGAACGCGACCCGCCCATCTTCAAGCATGATGAATCGCGTGCACAGTCGCGCGGCGAACGCGACGTCATGGGTCGCGATAACCATCGCCGCATCCAGTCCGGCTAAGAGGCGAGCCAGCACGATCTTTCCCGGCGGATCAAGGCCAGCGGATGGCTCGTCGAGCAACAGCAGCCCGGGCGCGGCCACGAGCGCCCCCGCAAGCGCCACGCGTTGCTTTTGACCGTGCGAAAGATGATGGGCCGGGGACTCGGCCAGATGGCCGATACCGAGTGAATTGAGGACTTCCGCAGCCCTTGCAGAAACCTCGCCCCTCGGCCGCCCCTGGCGCAAGAGCGCAAAGGCAACGTCGTCGATGACCCGGGGAAACAGAATCTGGTCCTCGGGGACGTTGAACAGAAAGCCAATCCGCTCTCGGATCTTTGGCAGCGTCTGTCGTGCCAGGACAATGTCGCCAACACGGATCTCGCCTTCGTGCGGGACGAGGCCGACCGCGCTCTTGAGCAGGGTGGTCTTGCCTGAACCGTTCAGGCCGAGCAGGGCAATGCGCTCGCCTGCCGCCACCGAGAACGAAACACCGGAAAGAATCGCTGCGGCTCCCGGTTCGTAGCGGACGCTGACGTTGCGAAACGCGAGAGCAGGCTTGCTCATGCCACACCTCGCACCGCTGGCTCTTGCCGATCGTGTTCGCGCCCTGCTGACCGCGTCGCGTGGGGAGCCAGCCGGCTTTTCGGGACGGACAGCCCACCCTACCCGCCCCGCGCGCTCCGCGCGCGCCCTCGCCGGCGGCGCACCATCGTGGGAGGGCATGGGAACCCGCTCAGGGTTCCCATGTCAACGGTGTGGTTGATGGCCGCGCGCTCTCTCGAATGATAGGGTTGGTTGCTCGCTCATGCACATTCCTGACGGCTTCCTCGACGGAAAGACAGCGGCCACGGCTGCCGCACTTTCTGCCGTCGGTGTCGTCCTGGCGCTGCGCCAGGTTCGCCGCGAACTTCCGCCCCGTCGTATGCCCTTGCTCGGTCTCTCGGCGGCGTTCTTGTTCGCCGCACAGATGGTGAATTTTCCCGTGGCCGGCGGAACCTCAGGCCACCTCGTGGGCGGTGTGCTGGTGGCAGCCCTGCTGGGCCCAAGCGCGGCGATCATTGTGCTTGCGGCCGTGCTCATTGTTCAGTGCTTTCTGTTCGCTGATGGAGGTGTTTCAGCGCTCGGGGCGAACCTGTTCAATATGGGCATGCTGGGTGCCGGCAGCGGGTATCTGGTCTATCGCCTGGTTTCGAGCCGGCTGCGGGGACTGCGCGGGCAAGTGACGGGCGTGGCCTTTGGCGGCTGGATTGCCACCGTCCTCGCGTCCATCGGATGCGCCGGCGAGCTCGCCTGGTCGCACACGATTACGTGGGCGGTGGCTTTCCCGATGATGGCCGGTGTGCACATGGTCATCGGTATCGGCGAGGGCCTGATCAGCGCGCTGGCGTTTGTGGCCATTGCGCGCACGCGTCCCGAGATCGTGGCCGAACGAACGCCCGCATCGGGAGGAAGCCTTCCCGGGGGAGTTCTGCGCTATGGGTTGCTGGTGGCGCTGGGCTTGGCGGTGTTCGTGGCGCCATTCGCCTGTCCTTGGCCCGACGGGCTGGAAAGCGTCGCAGCGAAATTGGGTTTCGAAGGGAGGGGCGCATCGGCGATCGTCCATGCGCCCGTGCCGGATTATCGGTTGCCGGGCATCCATTCGGCCGCTGGCGCGACGGCGCTCGCTGGCGCACTCGGCACTGTGGTGGTATTTGGGTTGGCTCTCCTGCTGGGGCGCATACTGGTGCGCAAGCCCGTGCGAGAATCGACGAAGGATCCTTCATGCTGAGAGACTGGCTCGGCCATCACCACGGCCGTCACGACAGTCCCGTGCACCGGCTGCCTGCGGCGGCCAAGCTGTGGACAGCTCTCACGATCATCGCGGGCACGGTTCTTGTGCCCTGGGAGTGGCACGCCTGGTTCATCGCTGTGGTGGCGTTGTTGTCGCTGGCGGCCTTGCTTAGCCGGATCGCAATCTGGTTTCTCCTTTGGCGACTCCTGTTGCTTTCGCCCTTCGTCTTCGGTGTGGTCCTGGTCAATGCCCTGCAAGCCTCTGTCCACGGAAGCTGGCTTGCGCTGGCCGCTAGAAGCGGAATCTGTCTCTTCACCGTGGTGCTGCTCGCAAACACCACGACCTTTGGCAAGATCCTGAGTGCGCTGCGAAGCGCCCGCGTGCCGGCCCTGCTGGTCACGACGCTTGCGCTGATGCACCGCTATCTCTTCGTGCTCCTCGACGAATCCGAACGCATGCGACGCGCGCGTGCCAGCCGGACTTTTCAGCGGCAGCGTCGCGTTCGCTGGCACCTGCTCGGAACCGTGGTTGGACAGCTCTTCGTGCGCGCCTCGGAGCGCGCCGAACGCATCTACGCTGCCATGTGTGCGCGGGGGTGGAAATGAGCGGCGCGATCGCCGTTAAAGGGTTGCGCTTCCGCTACCACGACGGGACCGAGGCCCTGCGTGGGGTGGACTTCGAGATTGCGCCCGGCGAATGCGTCGGGCTTCTGGGTCCCAACGGTTCGGGCAAGTCCACCCTGCTTCTGCACCTGAACGGAATCCTGCCGGAGAAGATCGCGGGCGACGGGGCTATTCGCATCGCTGGCCAGGCCATCACTACGGCGAATCTTGAATCGATCCGACGGCAGGTGGGTCTGCTGTTTCAGGATCCCGACGACCAACTCTTCTGCCCGACCGTCGAGGAAGACGTCGCCTTTGGCCCGCAACAGCTCGGACTCAGCGGCAATGAGCTCTTGGCCCGGGTCGAACGCTCTCTCGGAATGGTGGGCCTATCGGGATACGGCCATCGCGCCACACACCATCTGAGCCAAGGGGAAAAGCGGCGCGTCTGTCTGGCCGGCGTGCTGGCCTGCGAGCCCACCGTCCTGGTTCTCGACGAGCCCACCAGCGGCCTTGATCCCCGCGGCCGGCGCGAATTCAAAACCCTCTTGCAAGGGATCCCCGCGACCAAGCTCATTGCTACCCACGACCTGGAATGGGTAGTTGAGCTGTGCTCACGGGTGATCGTTCTCGATGGTGGGCTGGTCGTGGCGGATGGGTCCACGACAGAGATCCTGAACGACGAGGCGCTGATGGTGGCGCACGGCCTGGAGCGGCCGCACAGTCTGCGCCACCAGCACCCCCATTAGCGACCGACTCCTACTGCGCGACGGACTTCGAATTGCAAGAACCCTCACCGCGATAGTGTCCAATCGTGCGCGACAATGTGCGCTCGTAGTCACCCAGGGTATTGACATTCCCGAGGGCACCGGTGCCATAGCTGCCCTTGTCGATTGGGATCGTATATAGCGGCACCTGGTCGAGTTCTTGCAGCGTAATGACCCCGTCATTGTTGGCGTCCGCATCCGCGAGTGCTTGAAACCGAGGCACTGCCTCTTCGGACTGCAAGTCATCGTAAAAGAGGTGATCGCCGTGGACCGTGAGCTCGACGTTTTGAGTGCCACCGTTGGTGACGATGACGCCATCGACCTCCTTGCCGTCCTGTTCGCCGTGACAACCCTCAAAGAAAGTCGGTGTCGGGAAACTCCAGCTGAACGTCTTTTGCACGCCATCCGGTGAAGTGCCGGTGCCCTCAACGTGGACTGTTGCCTGGTCATTCTGGAGTAACGCGACATCATCCGCAGTGGCGAGATCTCCGGCTGTGGCATCGCTGGTAATCGGGCCCATCTGGTAGCTCACGTTCGGCCAAGCCTCGGCCTCAAGACTGTACGTTCCCAGAGTCTTGGGGGTTCCCTGGGCCTTCTGCGTCATATCAAAGACCAACGGATGGTCAAGTTGCGCCCCTACCTTGTTGTTCGCGTCAGCAATGGTCACGCTGTGATAGACGAGCAAGAATTTCGAGTACTTCACGCTCCAGTGATCCTTGGGGAAGATGTCGCTCGTTAGGCCATCTTCGATCAATAACTCGCCCCAAGTGGTGACGGTCACTGTTCCACTGCCCGAATCGCTACAGGCCGGCGCAAACAGCAAAGCCACGCCCAAGACGAAAAGGGGAAGAACTCTCGGCATCGGATTGATTCTTGTCATGGCCATTCCTCACTTCGAGTACGAGAATAGGTAAGCAGTGCCCTTCTTGACGCCGCGCACAAAGCCGGCCCAGGCGAGCGTACCTGCTATGTCGACGACTCCATTGGCATCGGGCGTGGGCGCACCGGCGGCGCCGGGGGTGACGTAGGAGAAGTCAACCTCGTCAAACCAAACACTGGGCACCAGCGTCAAGGTCACAGTGCCGTCGCCGTCCATATCGACACCCACCTGACCGGGCACCGCCCCGAAGGAACAACCGGCCACCTCGACCTTGTTGTCACCGTCAACCACCTCAGTGGCGTCGGCCTTGGCGATGAACAAGATGGTGACCGCACCTTTGGTCGCCGTTCCCTGGGCCAAGACGACGTGCCCATTGAGAGAAGGTGCAAGGTCGCCCGCCGGGGGCGTTTGCCAAGTAAATTCCGCAGAATTGGTCATGCCGGTGACGCCATTGCCATCGGGAAGTGCAACCGATGAGCCAAGTAGGTCGACGGTTGTAGCCCCTACCATCTGTCCCATTGCCGCGCCTTCGATGTAGTGGCCGGGGTGTGCATAGGCAGGTGTGGCGAACATGTCACCGATCCTGACCAAGGCGCCCCGCCGCTTGTTCTTGGGCAGCAGGCGCTGCGAGAGGACTGGATCTCCTGTAAAGTAGTAGAGGGGCCCGACCGAGAGATATGCCTTGGAAATGGTAATGCCCCAACCAAGGGCGTTGGTCTTTGACTGAGTCAGATCGTCCGCGATGTTGACCTTCGTCTTGAGGGTGATGATGCGACCGGTCGTCCCGCTGCCGCCATCGCCCGATGAGCACGCGGCTGCAAGCAGACCAACCAGAACCGTGGTTCCAGCGCGGTGCCAACTTGACATGTAATCCTCCATTTCTTTCTCGTCGATTCAGTTAATGAACAGGCTCAAGGTCGCCAGCAATGTGCGAGGCGCCCCAACGGTCACGTAACGCTCAGGAACAAGGCGGGCAGCGGCCCCCGGGTTCCAGTTGGCGCTGTAGGTGAACTCACTGTCGTACCAATGCGTGTCAAGCAAATTGAATACGTCGATGCCCAAGGCGACTTCCTTCAGACGCAACTGGGCGAGACCGTCAACCAAGAAGACGTTATGCCCAAACTGCCCGTATGGCTGGGGTCGGTTGAACATACCCGTCAACGCAAAGCCGAACCGCCCGGTGAGGTTGCGCGACCAAAGGCGGCCGAGCGTCGGCATGAACGCCGAGTCTTCTCGAATAATCCACTCCGGCACGTAGGGCAACTTGTCACCTGCGTTGAATTGGCTATCCGATCCCGTGAAAGTCGCCCTTGTGTAGGTGACGCTGCCGCTTGATATGAACCAAGGCACGGGATCGATGGTGAACTCGAGCGCTCCACCAATACGCGCGGAGCCAGGAACCGCCTCATTTCTCGTGGTCGCAGCGTCAAAAACCAGATCGCCATTCAGCGTCGTGCGGAAGGCGGAAAGTGAGCCGCTGATAATTGGCGACGCGTAACGCATTCCGGCTTCCATCGACCGCACCGTGGCGAACGGGGTTCTTTCCCCATCGCCCAGGCTGCGCGCCTGTGGCGAACGAAAGCCCTCGCCGTAGGAGAGCATCGCGTGCAGACCCGGGGCGACAAGACCGTCAATGGTAGCCCGAGGACCATAGTGCGTGCCCATCGCGGTCCGTGCCTGCCCGCCGGGACTCGGGGGCCGCAGCTTGTTCGAGAAGGCGTTCGGATCCGTACCCGCCCGGGTGTCGGTTGCTGGCGTGTTGTCTTGCACGTGGTAGGCGAGGCCGTCGACTCGAAGCCCGCCGCGGATCCTGAGACGTGAAATGGGCGAGACCGCCAGGTCAAGCCAGCCCGCGGCGTCCATGGCGCGGATCTTGGCGTCGACGACCGTGCCAAGAACACGTTGATCGGTGCCGATGTTTAGTTGACTCTGGCTTATCCAGTCGTTGCGAACCGAGATCCCGGCTTCGATGGAGTCCTTGTCCGACAGCCAATGGACCACGCGATGGTAATGCCCCGTGAATCCAAGCGTGGTCGATTCGTTGATCAGTTGGGTGGTGTCGCCATTGATCGGGTCGACAAGGTAACCCGTGTAGTTCTGTTTGAGCTTGAGCTCGCGCAGAATGGCAAAAGGCGCAAGCGCCCAGTCAGAGCTGACGCGACTGCCACTGTATTCGGTGACCAACTGATACCGGGAAGAGAAGCCGCCTTGATTGACTCCGTAGGTATCGAACCGTCCGATCGTGCCGCTCTCGATGTCCGCCAACCGCACCACGCCTGGCGAATCAAAATTGGCCGCGTATCCCGTGGCCAGCAGGCGCAATTTGTCATCACCCAAATTGAAGACCTGCTGCGCAACCCCCGAGGTGCGACTTGCTGCACGCGCTGGGCCGAATCCGTCCGTGGACTGTGCCTCGAAAGCCGCAAAGGATTTGGGAGACGCGTCCTGATCGTGATAGGCAAGGAACAGGCGTCGTTCGCCAAATGATCCATATGTGCCTTTGGCGGTGATTCCGGGTTCCGTATAGCCGAGGTCGTAGCGAATCGTTCCGGCGACGGCAAAGTCGCCCTGCTCGGGGCTGTAGTTGCCAGGCAGCACGGTCACGCGTGAGACCACTTCCGGCATCACGAAGTGCAGGTCCGCATAGCCTTGACCGTGAATGTTCGAGACTTCGTTGACCGGCGCACCACCCACCCAGAACTCGAGATCTTGACCATGCACGGCGTCGAAGCCGCGATAGAAGACCTGGTAGGCCTTGCCCTGCCCGCTGTGCTGCGTGATGAACACGCCGGGCACAACCTGAAGCAGATCACCACCGGTACGGTGGGGCGCGGCCTGAATGACGGCCTGATCGCGGGTGGTCTCAGAGGCGCTGCTCGGCGGCGCCACGCGTGCGCCTGTGATCTGGATGTCGACGATCGGCGTTTCCGCAGTCTCGGGAGATTGCGTTGCAGCGTCGGGTTTGGCATCCGTCAGGGCAGGCGGCTCGGCTTCGACTGATCCGATGGGTGCTGGCTTGACGGTCGCATCGGCGTTCGGTGTCGCTCCGGCATCACGCGGCGACACCCGTTCGCCTGCCATTTCGACGCCGACGCTCGGCGCTTGCGCAGTCTCGGGAGATTGCGTTGCAGCGTCGGCTTTGGCATCCGTCAAGGCTGGCGGCTTGGCTTCGACTGATCCGATGGGTGCTGGCTTGACAGTCGCGTTCGGATCCTGGGCAAGGGCGTTCTTTTCGGTCAACCCTGCGAGAACCAGGATGAATCCCACGGAGAAGCGGGTTCGGGATGCTGGTCGGGGGTGACGCGGGGTCATTGGATGGTGGTAGCTGGGTATGACAACCGGATGATTCGTATTACTAGACGCGACCCGGGGTGCGTGGCAAGGGAAATCCGACGTTCAAGGCTGGGGTGCCTGCGATCGGGTTGCAGCCGTAGCACGACTTGTGTATGAGTATGCTTCGACCAGCAAGGCTTTCACGCAAAGGAACACGAAACGATGGATTTTTCGCTCTTTCACATGTGGCAGCAGATGGGGGTGGTGGCCAAGGTCGT
>Ga0182017_10000833_pt1 | contig 24334 bp, 13 predicted proteins | sample 712E3DmetaG_FD_120492 | JGI IMG/M metagenome (GOLD analysis project Ga0182017, IMG submission 120492) | Permafrost microbial communities from Stordalen Mire, Sweden - 712E3D metaG | ecosystem: Environmental > Terrestrial > Soil > Wetlands > Permafrost | place: Sweden: Stordalen | collected... | reverse complement strand
TACAGGCACCCTGTTTATGTCAAAGAACAATATTGGTATGAATCCTGCCATGAATGATGTCAATAAAGATATTTTCGGGCTCTTTGTTATGCGCAGCGATAGGAAATAGACCACTATTATTATCAATGATGCGAATATATTAGGCAGGATCTTTGCCACTATATCAATCGGCAAAAGGAAGCTGAATACCGCAAGGATATAGTATTGGAGCGGCGCAAACAGCCCTGTCTTTCCTCCATAACTCAGCGGATCATTGAATAATGGCAAGCCAGTATTATGGATATTCTCTGCCTGCCTTAAGCTATAATACGCCTCATAATTGAAATATGGCGTCTGGAATGCAATATATAATCTTATAGCCAAGACTAGCAAGAATATTATTATCAGCCATAGTTCGATTATCCTCCATAGCCTCTTAAACCCCATACATAGATAGTCGTGAACGAATTTAAAAAGGTTGCTAAGAATAAGGCGGTATCAATAATTCCGTAAATTATGGCATAATCAAACCTATAAATTTTTAAACCTTCTTCGAATACTCTAATCTATGAATATTTCCTCTGGAGTAGATTTCATAGACAAATTGCTTGATGGAGGATATGATGATGATGTCATAACGACCATCTACGGCCCTCCTGGCGCTGGAAAGACCAATTTCTGCCTGCTTGCGATGGCAAACCTCAAGGAAAGGAAAATATTATATGTCGATACTGAGGGATCGTTCTCTTTATCTAGGTTCAAGCAGATCTGCCCAGAATTTGAGGAAGTCCTCAATAGGACAGTATTTTTGACACCGACAACCTATGCTGAGCAGAAAGATGCATTCGAGTTCTTGAAAAAATCTGTTGATGAGAAATTCGGAATTATAATAATCGATAGCATAGCGAGCCTGTATAGATTAGAGCTTGGCATCTCAAATGATGTGACCAATGTGAACAGGGAATTAGGCATGCATATGGCAATCCTCACTGAGATTGCAAGAAAAAAGAAAATCCCTGTCATAATCACAAACCAAGTATATTCAGATTTTGAGGATAGGGAAAAGATAAAGACTGTAGGCGGCGATGTCATAAGGTATTGGTCAAGGGCATTGTTAGAATTGCAGAAGATGCGTGGAGACTTGAGAAAAATGATCATCGCAAAGCATCGCTCAATAAAAGAAGGAAACTATGCAATATTTAGGATAGTGCAGACTGGATTAGAGGAAGTCAAAGGATAATAAATATATAGAAAAAAATAAAATATCCTAGCCAGCCTATATCTCATCAGAGAAATCATTCAATGTATACTTGAATTCCTCTGGCTTTTTTATAAGGTGCTTTGCAAGCATATATCTCTGGGCTATTATCATGAATAATAATCCGAGGGATTTCTTTCCCTTGTTGTTGCATGGTACGATGAGATCAAGATAATTCGCATTATTGTTCGTATCGCATAATCCTATCACAGGGATGCCTACTTTGTATGCATCTAGGACCGCATTCTTGTCTGGCCATGCATCGACGACCAAGACAATCTTTGCCTCAAGAAAATTCTTTAGCGAAGGATTTGTCATAAGGCCTGGAGTGTATCTTCCTGCAAATACCTTGCAGCCGGTCAATTTGCCGAACATCTTGACTGCCTTCCATCCATTTTCCCTACGGGAGATTATCACAATATCTTCTGGCGCAAACCTGCAGAGCATATCAGATGCGATCCTTATTCGCTCATCTATCTGCTGGATATTCAATACTGTCAAGCCGTCTGGCCTTGTCTTATAGATGAATTTCTCCATATATTTCGTCTTGAACTTTGTTCCGATATGTATCCCTGACTTCAGGTATTCATCAGTCGGGACCAGTAATGATTGCTCTGCCATTTTTTACCTCATATTATTCTTATTATAAAATATAGATTACCAAAAACTTAGAAGATGAAATCTTCTCCGCCACTCATTTTAACCTCAGACGGCAATCCATGCCTCTACAACGAGGCAGGTTTGGTAATATTCAAGGGAACAGTATATCATTTATAAATGTTATCGTGTGGCGGGCTCTGTAGAAAATCTTAAAATTTTTCAATCTTCAATATAATAAAAAATTATTGAAAAATATATTGCAAAATAAGAATGAAATGACAAATAAAAAGATAAAAGAAAAAAAATAAGCTTTTATTTAGGCAATTCGCATCCTGTCAACTTGGCAAGATTTTCTAATGTCTGCTCTCCGGCAAGCTTTTCTCCATTGACTATCCATGTAGGATATCCGCTGATCTGTGCATCCTGGCATTGCTGGGTCTGCAATTGGACATTGCCTTCGACACCGCACTCAATATAATTTACATATTTGAATGAGTCGCCGAACAATGCTTTATTATTCTGGCAATGCGGACACCAGTATGCTCCATAGAACACTACGCTCTTATTGGTCAGGCATTGTGCAAAATCATCAAGATTGATTGCCGGCGGTGTTATTAGCACAGGCGCAGTCACATTGAGTGTCTGCACTGGTTTTGCAAGATAATTCACGATATTTGCCTTGCTCCTGAGGACTACCATGAATGCATCAAAATTCACCTGCGCCTCTTGGTCATGCAATGTCTGGTTGATCTGGCTTGATACGTCGCTGACAGGACTTATGCTAGTGGGGATATATGCTAGCTTTTTGATAAGATGATATCCATATGTGCTCCGAACTATTGCGGTCTTGTTGATGTCGAGGCTAAATGATGCATTCTCGAACTCTGGCACCATCTCACCTCTTCCGAATGTATAAGTGCCGCATGTCGCATTGCTGCCCTCATCTTGGGTGTATTTGCTTACAAGCTGGCAGAAGTTCGTGCTATTGAGCTGGTTTGATATGTCCTGGATCTTTGCCTTTGCGATATCATCAGTCACATTATCCTTCACAAGGATCAGTATATGCTGTACTGTGACCTTTTCCGGCTCTGTGAACATATCAGTATTGTTGTCATAATATTTCTGAATATCATCCTGGCTGATTGTGATATTTTGCAATATTGTATTGTTCAACAGGTCTCTTACAAGCAATTTCTTCTCAATCAGATCATCAAGATATGCGATCGTAAGGTTCTGCTTTGTCAAGGCATCTGCGAGTTGCTGGTCATTGAGTTGGTTCTGTGCCTTGAAATTTGTCAGCTCGACAGATATTTCATCAGCAGAGACCTTGATGCCGGAATTCTTCGCTTCCTGGAGCAATAGCACTTCATCGATTGTCTGGTTCAGTATTGCTTCCTTTGTCATCACCTGCTGCTGCTGCGGGGTATACTGCGCATATTGTGTATCAATATTATCGACGGTAATAGCCTCGCCATTGACTGTCGCAGCTATCTCGTTGACTGTCTGATTGGTTACAGGCTTAACATAATTTGTCCTAAACAATAGGAAAGCTCCTGCTGCAAGAATGATAACCGCAATTCCTATCCATACCCAGAACATCTTGGATTCTTTCTTGGCCTCACCTTTTTTATGATCAATCTTATGCTTCACCATTTTAGGCCTCTCCAATTTTTTCATTGGTTTTTTAGTAATTATTTTTTTAGCAGCAATCTTTTCAGCCATGTTTGCCTTCGCAGGCTTATCATCTGCCTTCGCCATCCATGGTTGTTTTTTTTCAATAGACTTGACTTTTGGCTTTACAATAGGCTTATCTTCTGATTCTTCAGCTGCTGCCTCATCAGTATTCTCATAATTATGGTTGTCTTCTTTCACTTCAAGTTCATCAGAGTCAGTTATGAGCTTATTGATGTGCTCGATGTTAGAATCAGGAGCATCATTTGCATCAGGAGCATCATCAATAACATCTTTTTTAGCCATAAAACATCACCTTAAACTTCGCTATGTTCATGAATCAAATAATCCTCAGGATTATATGACTCTTGAGTAGATAACCTAGAATAAGATGAGAATATATAAATTTGATGGTTTTCATATTGGTTAAAGCCAGAATAATTTATGCTTGCTGACTTGAGAATGCCAGCATAAACATTTATATATATGTTATTTCTATGTTGTGATAATGTATGATATAATCATTGGCAGGAATGCTAAGGATCTTGAAAGTTTTGGAGACAAAGGGACCATATTTGTAGGCAGGCATTATGTTAAGATGGGACGAACAGTAAGTCTGAGCAATAATGTATATCTTGACGTGATAAGGCCGCATGTATTTTTTATCGTGGGCAAACGCGGAAGTGGCAAGTGTGTAACTGGAGATACGCTTATTAGTCTTCCTGATGGCAGAAGATTGCCTATCTCTAAAATTTCTGATGATATGGATATTACGTGTTTAAATAAGTCATTAAAGGTGTGCACTGCACGAAAGGAGGGATTTTTTAAGCGATATGTTGACAAGATTGTGAGGATAAAGTTAAGATCTGGGAAGGAGATAAAATGTACACCAGAACATCCTTTGCTTACATTATTAGGATGGCAAGATTGCAAAGATATTCCTATTCATGGTAGGATAGCTACTCCGAGAATAATGCCGTTTTTTGGTAATTCATCGATTACAGAATCTGAAACAAAGATACTTGCTTATCTGATTGCTGAGGGCCATATAAAAAAGTCAATGTTCTTTACAAATAGTGATGATTTTATTGTCAAAGACTTGAAAGATGCTCTTACAGAATTCTGTCCTGATATGGAATTGACATATCTCGGTAAATATGGATACAAACTAAATTCTAGGAATATTAAAAGAGCTTTCTTAGGACATAAGATATTAAGAGACCAAAATGGAAGATTTGTGAAAGGTACATCAGTAAAATGTGAAAAGATATTTATCAGAAAATTTTTAGAGGAACAAGGATTATACGGTCTATTAAGTGGTGAGAAGTTTATTCCAGATTCTATAATGACACTTCCAAAATATAAATTATCCCTATTTTTAAATAGATTATTTAGTTGTGATGGTAGTATTTACAAGAAAAAGACATCTCATGGATTTTGTTGGCAGATATCTTACGCATCTAAATCAAAACAAATCATAGATTCAGTGCATGACTTATTATTGCGATTCGGGATACATTCCTGTATTAGAGACAGACTAATTCTTTATAGGGGAAATAGGTATCTAAATTATGAAATAATTATTGATTCAGAAAATGTTTATTCATACATTAATCAGATTGGATTCTTTGGAAGAAAAGAACTAAAACAAAAACAGTGTTTATCAGAACAAAAAAATTCTAACCCGAATATCGATACAATCCCTAAAGAACTATGGGGTATATATAGGCCTAAAAGCTGGACTCTGGTGGGAAAATATTTAGGATATGCTTTTCCCAAAGCAGCAAGGGAATCGATAAAATATTCGCCATCAAGACAAAAACTACTTCAAATAGGTATTGCAGATGAGAATGAAGAAATACAATTATTAGCTAATTCGGATATATTCTGGGATGAGATTATTCAGAAGGAAGAATTGAATGGAAATTTCGAAGTTTATGATATATCTGTGCCAACACATCATAATTTTATTGCAAACGATATCATAATACATAATAGTTATACATTAGGGGTCATTGCAGAAGGAATCTCTGATTTGCCTGCTGAGATAAAGAAAAATATCTCTGTAGTGCTGTTAGACACTATGGGAATATATTGGACGATGAAATATCCTAATAATAAGGAAAAGGGTATATTGAAAGAATGGGGGCTTAAGCCAAAATCCCTTGATGTCAAGATATTCACGCCAATAGGATATTTTGATGAGTATAGGAAAAAAGGTATACCGACAGATTATCCGTTTGCGATAGATCCTTCAGAGCTTGATGCGAGCGATTGGTGCGTCACATTTGATGTCAAGGCTACAGAGCCGATAGGTGTATTGATAGAAAAAATAATTTATGACCTCAAAGACAGGAAAGAATCATCTGGGAAGGATTTCGCAATATCAGATATACTCTCGAGCATCGATATAGACAAGGGTTCTGATGCGCAGACTAAGAATGCAGCAAAAAACCTTTTCTTCAATGTCAAGAACTGGGGGATATTTGAAGAAGAGACATCAACAGACAAGAAGTCAAAAAAACCAGGATATAAGGCCACGCAATTATCAGAACTGGCAAAAGGGGGACAAGTCACAGTCTTGGATTTGAGCTGCTATGCAACGATGCCAAATTCTTGGAACATAAAAAATCTTGTCGTAGGCCTGATATCAGAAAAGCTTTTCATACAAAGGATGGAAGTCAGGAAAAATGAGGAATATCAAGAGATACATAAGGCGATAAATATCTTTGGGGACCAGGAAATAAAGAAATTTGATTATCCGCTTGTATGGCTAGTTATTGATGAGGCGCATGAGTTCTTGCCTAGTACTGGCAAGACCCTGGCTACAGACCCGTTGATCACGATATTGAGGGAAGGCAGGCAGCCTGGAATATCATTGATACTTGCATCCCAGCAGCCAGGCAAGATAAATACTGATGTGATGACGCAGGCAGATGTGGTCATAGCTCATAGGATAACAGCAAAGATCGACACAGAGGCATTGGGGACATTGATGCAATCGTATATGAGAGAAGGCCTTGTAGAGCAGCTTGACAATCTTCCGAGAAGCCAAGGAGCAGCGATAATATTTGATGACAACAATGAGAAGATGTATCCTATAAAGCTCAAGCCAAGACTTACATGGCATGGCGGAGAGGATCCTAGCGCAATACAAATCAAGGATAAGGATTTAGAGGAAGAATTCAATATTTTATAGAGTTAATTTATTTGACTTAATTTCATCGAATAAATTTTTAAATAAGACTCGTCATAGTATATTATTATTTATTATTATATATTATTTATTATTATTATTTTTTTTATTATTATTTTTTTAATTTATTATTATTTGTTATAATTTTTGTTATTTATTATCATATATTATTTAATTACAGCATAAAAGCGATAGAAAATGGATGATGCAAAAAAGAGGTTTGAAGAACAGTTAGCACAATGGTTCAAGGTAAATGAGGCTAAAGGGTATTCTGAAGATAGCCTCAAGCTTTATCTCATAGAGCATGGGTATCATGCATTGGATATCACTGAGGCGATCACATCATTCAGACGTCCAGCAATATCGGTTAAGAAAAAATATTTTGATTTCAAGAACTTTAATTATAAGAAATTTTTCATGCCGACATTTTTGAAGCTGTTCCTGCCCGGAGCATTGCTGCTATTGGTATTGCTGTCTTTTATCGTCAACTCCTTAGTATACCCGAAGATCGGGAATCTGGCATGCCAAGAGACCGAATTGCAAAAGCAGCAGCAGATAGATGCTGCATCACTGAGCAGCTACTCTATGCAATTAGATGCTGATCCAGGATTATTGATCGGCATAATCAATAATACAAAAAAGGATCAGGCATCACAAGATGCGTTATATTCCAAGAACACAAGGACATTTCGTACTGTCGCGCTCACAGATTTTTATCTATATAATTCAGGTATCTATCATCTGAACTTTCTATTTCCAGTGCCATGCAATACAGATAATGCAGGTACTGCCATGTTCTGCTACAATTATTATTCTGAAGCAACCACAGGATGTCTGGCAAATTTTGCATTAGATGCAGATACGAGCCAAAGAGGAGTGCCTGTAGGATTTTTTGTATATCTTATAAACGCATTATTGTTGATTGCAATACTCTATGTTCTAGCCTGCATATTTGTCTATCTTCTTGAAGCGCTAGAACATCTGAATAATGAACGTAAGATGATGATCATTGCCGCTATTGCATTATTGCTGATAATCAGCATCGTGATCGGAAGCAGCTTCCTCATAACCTTGATGATAATAATGCTATTGTTTGCAGGCATGATTTATGTGAAGGGAATAGAGTTCAAGGAATTGCTGCTCGCCATGTTCGCATTCATATTGCTAATATTCATGTTCATACTGTTCTTTGTAGCCAATACCAAAGAAATACCATCCAATGGAGCATATTCTATTATGTCGCATAACTGCAACACGACAGCATCATTGTCTCCAGATGAGATATTGGTCTTGCTGCATTCAGAGTTCCCCTTGAATACTACATTGTCAGAATATTATCTGACTGATATAACCGCCGACCCTTATTATCAATATTCCCAGCAGGCATTCAATGTCTGCACTGATTGCAATGCAGATTGCACAAGCATATGCCAGGCCCAAGGCCAGTCTTCAGTAAATCCATATAGCTTAAGAGGGGCCAATCCTTCATGTGTATGTACATGCCAGACTGTTTGACAATCAATATAATTCTTAAGAAATTATTTGAAAATTAACAAAGCAGTAATATATATTTAATCACGGTATTAATATATATCTAATAAATATACTCCCCAATCATTTATCCTTGGACTTAGAAATAATGTCTCTCATCTCTTCAGGTGTTGTTGCCCTTCTCATCTCATGCGCAAGCTTTTTCTCATCAAAAATGTCCCTTATCCAGTTGGCAAAATCATTCTTCTCATTTGTGACATGATAATAGAATATTTCAGGAGGCATGCCTGCTAATGCATCTTCCAATTCCTTAATACTGTGCAAAGCCTTGCCATTTATGACAAAGAATGCCTTGTCAGCAGAAACGCTCATTTCAGGCTTAGGATGCATAGGCTTGGCTTCATATTTTTTGTCATCCTCTTGTTTTTCTTGTTTTGGAGAATCATGTTGATTATCTTCAGGATTGACATCGTATATATCCTTGTGATCTTCAATCTCCTTATCTTCTTTAAGCTCATGCTCTGCACTTACAATCTTATTATTTGCTGATAGGATATTATATTCATTTAATGTGATGAAACCTTGGTCTAAGCTTTTTTTCAGAAGTATCGATCTCTTGTCAGTCGCATCGATATTCTTATTTTCTGGGACCGCGGATTTATGCACTTTTATTTTTATTATATCCGGTCCTTGCGACTTATTCCTATTACGCTTATAGCCGGAATATATATTGACTATCAAGATGATTATAGAAATAATCCCTATCAGTATTATTATCTTATCTGAGAGCGAGAGGTCATACTGTATCTTCTCTGGCTTTTCGAAAGTTATATGATACTTGCTCTCAGAGAGCAATGTCATTATCTTGTTTTTTGTGACGCTGGTCTTGCCGTCAGTTATAGTGGTAGCGATGACATAGTAGCCCTCTTTTAGTTCACCTTGCAATGCTATTGACTGATTTTCTTCAAGGTCATTGAGATTATCTGTCTTATCATATATTATGCTGCCAAAAGAATCAGTTATGGTGGTTGTGATATTGAACGCATGGAGATTGAAATATTTGCTGTAACGCTGCTTATCAAAACCTATAGAAAAGTTCAGATAATTATCAATACCGATAAACTCAAGCCTAGAATCCAAGAGGATATCAAAATCCATGTTCGGTCTCACGAGCGGATTGATATTGATAATTGCGGTCATGTTTTTTGTGTAATGCAGGCCGCTTATCTGAATAGGCAGTACGTATGTGCCTGGCGTCATATTCAATGTGTCGAAATATATTGAAACTTGGGATACATCATTTTTAGATACTGAAAGCTTGCTAGGCTCTGCTTTGATAAAATCAGCGGTTCCTTGCGGATATAGGATATTCATGGTTATATTGTCGTCATCAAATGATCTTATTGTGATGATGCTTTTGGTCATCTGGCCTTCTACCAGGTCGAGATTCAGCAAATCAGAGCTTATGGTGAAGTATCCCTGTGGATAATTGCTTATGATCTGAGGCATATTTCCAGAGCCGCCAGATGGTGGGGGGCAGGGAACGATTTCTGAAGGCTTCCCATCATTGATGCCGCAGGCGTTGACGTCAATGCAAGACCTTAAGCCGCAACCTGACTGCGAATAATATGTACAATACCATGCAGGTGCACAAATCACGGTCTGAACATTAAAGCCTGTGTCTGCATAACAAAATCTCAGCATTACAGCCAATAGGAATATGCATAATATTGCATTCTTCAATCCGCCCTTAATATTGTTAAATCTCATTCTTTTATCATCCCAATGATATATTTTTTGTCCTTGACAGTCAATATTTTTTTCCCTAAATATCCCTCATTTAGATTAGTCAGCTTTTCAGAAAAAATCTTCCTTATCTCTGGCATGTCGAATTGCTCCTCAGGGATCAGCTCTAATAATCTGGATACATCCTCTATTGTATGGGCTTCTGATATAGGCATCTGTGCAATCAGATCAACTTTTGTGAGCCCTTTGCTGACATTTTTTGATATTGTCCATAATCTTTTGGAAATAAAATATAACAAAATGATTATTATTACAATCAATGCATAGTGGATCGCCTGTGTGTTATTCTCATATAGTCCGCTGAGCCATGCCTGAGCATTATCGATAAAAGAGCTCTTGCGGCCTTGACCATTCTTATCCACAACAAGTATGCTTAAGCTCCTTTTTATCTCTACAGTCATCATCACTTGGCCAGTCTGGTTAATTATAGGCTTTGCAGAATATGCCAATGAGTATAGGGTTCCAATCGCGGCATCATCAGGTATCTTAATCTCGATCACTGCCTTATTATCATATGTCCTGGGCAATATATGCCTATCTAAGCTCACCAACCTTGCGATATCTCCGTCTGAAGAATAATTGAAATCCACATCGAATTCAATATCATCTCCATTCTGTATATTCAGGACATAATTATAGCTCTGCCCAGGCTCGAGCCTTAATGTATTATTGTCAAGATATGGAGTCCCTAAGCCGAAAGAATATGCAAACATTGCTGAAAATATCGATATGGATATTATTAGCATTGCTAATGCTATTATCCTATACCCACCCCTTGCTTGCATATTAAAACCTTAATAGTTCAAGATTATAAAGATTTTCATTAATTGGCGAAGTCAAGTTGAGTGTGTTAGCTATCCTAAGGTGAGCAGCACTCAAAAAATAGTATAACGAAAAAGGAAGATTGCAAGAGGGAATTTTTCCTTAAATGAAACTTCAAACGCTGCGAACAGATAGCTAACACACAACTTCCCACTTAAGTTGACTTCGTCTCATTAATTAATTAGCGACAATAATTGCGCATAATAAATCAACATCTTCAAATCCTTGAACTATGTTCAAGAATTCGAGCGGATGATGGGCATTCATGATCATTTCTGAGATGCTAACTTACGCATTATTTATATCGCTAACTAAATAAATACTATTCTTGCATAGTTCACATAAGCTAGAGAAAATCAAAAAATAACAAAAAACATGAAAAATAATCAATGAGCGTTTAACTCATAGTCACAATCCATGAGCTAACTGAAGTATATGTCGCATTTGCTACGCCATTAGGGACGTTCAAATAAACATATAGGTTTCTTGAGTTGTTTACAGCTAGGCTGGAATTTGCCACGAGAACCATCGTATTATTTATTAACGTCTGGCCTGTTGCGTTATTGGTCGTATTTACTGAGAAATTGCTTGCGCCGATATAATTGCTGCCTGACTTCAATTCATATGCTGTAAGGTTTATCTGACTGAATGCGCCATTTCCTGTATTGTTGACTACCTGAGGATTGTTTGATGCACTAACACCATTCTGCCCTGGAGTTCCAGAGAATGTCAATGATGTTGTCTTCAGTGATATTGCATATGTTGTTCCTAGGGTAAGATATTGTGAAGTGTTATCTGCCGTCGCTGCTGCGCCGTCAAATACCGAAGCATTGATAGTCCATATCCCTGGAGTGTCATAATAATTTATTGTGACATTGCATTCATATTTTTGCGTGGTACCGCTCGATCCTCTATCGATGCATGCTCCTGAAGTATAAGTGGTTCCGCTCTTATTGATCTTTACCAATGCGTTTCCGGCTGGAATGTCGCTTACTCCATTCGCATCAGATGCGTTGAAATTGAAAGTTATTACTTTTGTTGTTCCTTCAGAAGGGCTGTCTGATACTGCGGCCACATATATTACTGATGGAATGCTGTTTGAGATAGTGAGTGATACATTGAAGTAAGAAATATTCCCTAATGATGAAGCGAATTTGATGTTTGGCAAAATCAGGACAGATAATATTGCGCCTAATATCATCAATGATACGATAAGGAATTTTATTTTCTTAATTTTCATTTTTCCTCCAATGTAAACACTTTATACAGCGATATCCAATAGTAATATACAATAATTCTTCAGTATATTAAATAGTATACCAGTATATAATAGTACATATATATATACTTTTCGCTTTTTAGAAATCTTATTATTATTTAGGAAACTTTATAAATAAAAAACCTACATAATATATAATTATAGAGTTGTTTACTATTTAGTATATTGATATATACTTACATAATATATATAATTTTGATTTTTTTGATGCTGACATAGCAATTGGCAAAAAGTGAGCAATGATAAAATTAAGGCGGGAATAGAGAAAGGTCGCAAAGAAATATCAGATAAAGAACTATACACTATACTATATAATAGATTCGGAATAACAAAAAAGAAGTTTCAGGAATATATTTCACAGCAGAAACTATTGGTTGATATCAGAACTTCATTACAAAGCAGTTTTCCAATCATCATTCTTAGAACTGAGCTATCTGGCCTTGAGGCGATAGTAAAATATCTTCGGGAGAACAGGCAAGCTTCATACAAAGAAATAGGGATATTGCTGAAAAGAAATCCAAAGACCTTGGCAGTCACGTATAAAATTGCAAAAAGCAAATTGCCATCACCATATTCTTCTGATATTGATGAGACAAAAGAGCGCATAGAATATTCTGCATTCAGCAATAAGTTGAGTGTTCTTGAGTCCATATGTCATTATCTGAGAATCCGAAATATGACTTATTCACAAATAGCCACGCTCATATCAAAAAATCCTAGGACAGTCTGGACAGTATGCAAAAGAGCAGAGAAAAAATTAGGAGAAAGGCAGGATGGTTGATTATAAACTGAATAGAACAAGAAAGAGGTTCTTCCTATTTGCATTACTGCTATCTATATTATTATTAGAGTCATACTGGATATTCGGCCCATCACTGATAGGTTATGTGACTTTGAGACAGTCATCTACAATGATCCTCGATAAGAACTATACAGATAATGATACAGAGCAATTGGCACTTCCAGACAATCTTAATTCATTGATGCTCTCTGGCCAGCTGATAGGCAGTGGAGATGCAAGGATTTATCTTGAAACATCCTCAGGCAGGATATTGATATTGGATACTTCAATATCTTCAAATACCGAGAATCTTATAACAGGAAATGCCATAGGAGAGACAGGTGCTGTCGAGAATAGTTCAGATGATAAAGCGACTGAAAATATAGTGATGCCTGAGATCATAGAGAATGCCTCTGAAAATAACACCGATAATAATCCTATATCAGAAAATATCACAGCATCTGGATTAACTGAGAACAATTCAGAGGATATTGAAGAGAACATATCGGCTAATGCAACAGAAGATATTTCTGAGGATATAGGCGGGATCGGAAATGAGAATATAACAGCTTATAATGTTACTGATAATACGACAGAAAACGGCTTTGCGGATAGTTCAGAGAATATTTCTGAGAATATTACAACTAATATTGCAGAAAATATTTCTGAGACCATCATTGAAAATAATTCAGCGAATATGACAAAAAATGTCTCTGAAGCATTATCTATAAGATATTTTCAAGATTATTGCAAAGACTCATGCCTGATGCAAAATATTTCAGGCCCCTACACCCTAGAGGTTGAGATAATCGGCAAAGCAACATTGATAATAAACAACCTTACTTATGAATATTCGCCAGCACATGATATTACATCCAATATCACAACTAATATTACAGAGAATATTTCTGAGAATATGACTCTGAATATTTCTGAGAATATTACAACTAATATTACAGAGAATATTTCTGAGAATATCACGACTAATATCACTGCTAATCTCAGCAAGATAGATCCTGAAGTGTTGACTGCATTGAAGACAAATGCGAAATTAAGGGTGATTATAAAATCAGATAAGCCGATAGATACAATAGAAGTCTCTGATGGCAAGGTCGGATCCAGGCTTTCAGGCAAAAATAATAAGATAGCCGCCAGAAAAGACGCTATAAAATCATTCTCTAAAATTAAAAAATTAGATTTATCAAGCATGATGAATAAGCCTTATGTCTATAATCTTAGCAATCTTGTGCAGGTAGAGCAGCAGATTGATAATGTTACGGCCGTAATAATCGATAATGCCTCGCTAGCTGAAATATCACGGCTTGATACTGTAGGCAGCATAGGGTTAGATAAGCCTGTCACATTATTGACTGCGCAGAGCATGAACATTACAGGAATAACCATGGTTCACGAGCAGAATTATTCTGGCCAAGGCAAGAAGATATGCGTGCTTGATACTGGGGTGAATTATAACGCCCTTGGCCTAGTGCTGAATTCCACGATATATGGGATAGATATCGTCAATAGCGATGATGATCCGATGGATGATAATGGGCATGGAACAGAAGTGGCATATATACTCCATAGTGTAGCCCCGCAATCGGTAATATACGCTGTTAAGGTCATAGATTCGTCAGGCATAGGCTATGAATCTGATGTGGTGGCCGGATTGCAATATTGCATAGATAATCATGCAGATATAATCAGCATGAGCATCGGCGCCGGACTCAGCCAAGGATATTGCGATGAGGATATTGTTGCAAACAAGAGCAATTATGCTGCTGATCTAGGAATTTATGTCGTGGCAGCTACAGGAAATGACGGCAGTACAACACAGATCAAGGCGCCATCATGTGCAAGCAAAGTCGCAAGGATTGCTGCTTCTACAAAGTCTGATCAGATCACATCGTTCTCAAACATCAACGACATGATAGATTTGGTTGCGCCAGGAGAGGATATAATCACGATGGATAATGCTGGAAATTCCATAAGTGTAAGCGGCACCAGCTTTGCTGTGCCATTTGTCTCAGCAAGCGCTGCACTGATCCTTGAGGACAGGTCCTTGACTCCGCCAGAGCTTACGAATTTGTTCAGGAGCACATCACAGATAATAGATTATAATGGGATCCCGAGAAACAGGCTTGATGCATATAATGCATTGATAAATAATATTACTAATGCGCCATATAATTATTCTGCCGAGCAGGTGAATATCACAGAGCAACCATTCGGCATACTGGCAAGTGCAGGCCCTAACTTGCCTCAGAATATTACGAATACTGCAGGGGTTGGAACAGCCGCTTGGATAAATCCATTGAATGCCACGGCCAGCGATAAGGTATATACAATAGCATCAATTTCTTCTGGCAGCGACACTCAGCTTCTTAACTTGTCAAATTTCAGCATGAATATCCCTACAAGTGCCATAATCAACGGCATACAGGTGAAGGTTGAAGAGAAAGCCAGCGCTGTTACGAGCATCCGTGATGATTGGATATATCTTATGAGGAATTATACCATCGTCGGCACTAATATGAGCAATATCTCGACTTGGGCCGCCAGCGATTACAATATTACATATGGGAATTCCACTTATCTATGGGGCACTTCATGGACTTACAGCGATATAAACGCTTTAGGGTTCGGACTTATCTTAAAAGTAAGGAATACTGCCGCAGGCATAAGACAGGCCTATGTTGATACTGCATGGATAACTGTATATTATACTATGATCAATAATACTATCAACACCACAACTGACCATATCAATTATAAGAATGGGGATAACGTGAATGCATCAGGATATTATATGTTTAACAATGGCACAGCCCTCAACAATAGCAATGTCACAGTATATTTCATCAACACGACAAACCTTACAGTGTATACTGTTAATGTGACGACGAGTAGCTCTGGTTATTATTCCGCAAATTATACCATCCCGGCTGCAGCCGATGAGGGTGTTTGGAAACTCAATGTTTCAGGGATATATAATTCTACGATGAACGCTTCTGCAAATACCACTTTCAATGTTGGGATACCTCCATATATAGACAGCCTATATCCTGCAAACCGGTCCAACATAACAGTAAATAAATTGAACTTCACATGCAACATCTCAGACAATTATCTGTTGAAGAATATAACATTGTATGCCTGGAACAGCACAGGCGGAATAATATTTAAGAACACAACTATCTCTGCAGGCACATATAATATTTCTGTCTGGAACAATACATTGCCTTATGATGGGAATTTCTCATGGAACTGCTTAGGATATGATGCAGCAGGGAATTATACTTGGTCTAGCGACGGAAATTTCAGCATCATATTGGACAAGACTCCTCCATTCATCAATTATACTGCAATGACCTATGCTAATATCAGCTATTGGTCGAGAAACTATATAATTATCAATGTGACAGCAACAGACACTAGGCTTTCCAACATCACAATATATCTTTACAACGCCTCTGCATTGATCAATACCTCGAACACCAGCACTAGCCCTAATTTTGCTAATTTCACAAACCTGACCCAAGGCGTATATTATTTCAATACTACTGCCAATGATACTTATGGGAATCGTAATTATACGGCCAAGTATACAGTGACGCTTGATACCCAATCACCGAAGATGCATCTTAGATTGCCTGTCAATCAGACCAATATCTCTGTCAATTATCAGAATTTCTCCTGCAATATCACTGATAATTTCAGGATTGCCAATCTTTCTTTGTATGTTTGGAACAGTACAGGCTCTCTTGTCTTGATGAATTATTCTGCTCTTAACGGCATATATAATCTCTCTTCTTGGAATGATACTTTGCCTTATGATGGGAATTTCTCGTGGAATTGTCTAGGATATGATAATGCCACAAATTATGCGTGGGCTAGCGAAGGGAATTATACTCTTGTGCAGGATGATACTGTCCCGTCTCTTGCATATGCTGTTCTTACAGAGGCAAATAATTCTGTGATACCCAGATCATTCATTGTCGTAAATGTCACAGCTACAGATATGAATCTTGCTAATATTACTATTTATCTTTATAATTCATCTTTTGTAAAGATCAATTCCACATTCGCTACTTCCACTCCTGACTTTGCGAATTATACTGGCCTTGCATCAGACACTTATTATTTCAATGCCACTGCATTTGATAGGTTGGGTAATAAGAATTCTACTGGCTTGTATAATGTTACTGTTGATGTCGATCTTCCTGTCGTGCATCTTGTCTCTCCTACAGATGATGATAATTTTGTTGTGAATAAGAATTGGTCTTATGTGAATGCCTCTGTCTCTGATGAGAATCTTGGCAGGGCATTCATCGATTGGAACCGATCACTTGTCGGATGGTGGAGATTCAATAATGAGGCAGGAGAGAATTCAACATTCTTCAAAGACTGGTCGAGCTACGGAAATAATGGAACATGTTCTGGTGCTGCATGCCCAGTATTCACAACAGCAGGAAAATTGGGCGGAGCGTATGTGTTTGATGGGAGTGATTATGTCTCTCTAGGAAATCCTTCATCATTGAATTTTGATAATGACTCATTCACATATTCGGTTTGGGTATACTTGACTGGTGATATGGGGAGTTTCGATATGGCATTCTCTAAAGGAGGATATAGTTCGGGTGAATCAGGATATGATATGGAACTTGGGACAGGCGAGTGGGCAGCCAGCATTGCTGATGGTACTCAGAATAAACGTGTTACATTTGATAAACTATACAATGCATGGACTCTTCTTACCGTTGTGGTCGATAGAGAAAGCGGCGATATCTATGCATATACTAATACTAATCGTTCAAGCAATATAAGCATTGATACTCTAGGAAATGTTTCAAACTCATTCAATGCAGGATTTGGAGAAGACGCCTATCTTGAAAATCCATTCAATGGATCAATAGATGATGTGATGATATTCAGTCGCGCATTATCTCCAGAAGAGATCAATGCTTCATATGATGCTGGCCTATTTAGGCTAGAGCATAATTTCACAAATCTGACTGATGGCGTTTACACATATACTGCATACGCTCAGGATCTCGCAGGAAATGTGAACCAGACAGAGACGAGAAATCTTGTTGTAGACACAATTAATCCTTCAATCAATTTCACTTCGCCTACAGATTCGAATGGCTCTGCTGTCGCAAGGAGCTGGTCCTATGTCAATGTCTCGGTAAATGATTCAAACCTAGGCAGCGCATTCATCGACTGGAACAGGTCATTGGTTGCATGGTACAGGTTCAACAATGAGGCTGGAGAGAATTCGACATTCTTCAAAGACTGGAGCACTTATGGAAATAATGCTACATGTGCAGGTTCATCATGTCCAACATTTACGACTGCAGGAAAGATAGGCGGAGCATATGTATTTGATGGTGTAAATAATCTTATGCAAGTTTCAAATAATTCTGCATTAAATATTACAGGTAATCAGATCACACTTTCGGCTTGGGTTAAACCTAACGGATTAGAGGATCCAGATGGAGGAGCTATAATTAGTAAAGATGGATATAAGGGAGGATATAATATAGAGATATATCTCAATAGTGTGATATTCCAGCTTACAGGTATTAATTATACTCTTTATTCAACAAGTATAGTGAATTCTAGCATATGGACTTATGTTGTTGCTACGTATAATGGTTCTTTAATGATGACTTATATTAATGGCGTACCTAATACTCAAATGTTTAGATCAGGGAATATAGATCCTTCTTCAAGTCCAGTATTTATAGGACAAGAAGATATTATGGATAGTTTCATTGATCCATTTAATGGGACGATTGATGATGTGCAGATATTCAGTAGGGCTCTATCTCCTCAAGAGATAAATGCATCGTACAATGCAGGGCTGTATAGGCTTGAAAAGAATTTCACAAATCTTGCTGATGGGAATTATACATATATAGCGTACGCGCAGGACTTAGCCGGCAATGTCAACAGCACAGAGACAAGGACGCTGACAATAAATACTGTGAGCTCTTTGGGCTGCGGCGATCTCTTGACAGCCAATACAGTCTATAACCTCTCAAGCAATGTCTCGATAAATGGGTTGACATGCTTCAACGTTACAGCAGCAAACGTTACATTGGACTGTGCGGGATATTCTATAACAGGAAATAACACATTCAACACTAGCGGATTATATTCTAACCAGCAGACTACCACAGTCAAGAACTGCACTATAAGTGGTTTTGATGTAGGGATTTATTTTGATGGGGTCGGATCTGGATCGATTGCAAACAACATGATCAATGTCACAGTAAATAATAACGTCTATCCTGCTTACTCATCAGGCATATTGCTATATAATGGGGCAAACAAAAATGCTATTTCCAATACGACTTCCTATTCCACGTATGGAGCAGGGATATACCTGTTCCAGAATTCAGACTATAACAACATATCTGATTCATCATCTTCATCTGATTCCAGCGTAGGATTATCATTGCAGGCAGATTCTGACTACAATAGGATCATCAATACCAATGCAAGCTCAAATTCCAACAATGGGATGCGCTTCTATACAGTCTCAAACAACACTCTCATAAATTTGTCATCCAGCTCGAATTCCAGCTACGGCATCTGGATATGGTCTAGTTCCACAAACAACACACTGGTCAATTCAACATTCTCTTCAAATACTTCAGCTGGAATCATGATATCGATAGGCTCGGACAACAACAGCCTTTATTCCACGATCGGTAACTCTGCATCAAGCTCGGCATTGTATATTGATGGCGGCCAGAACATCATGGTAGACTGCCAGGGCAGGCAGATGACAGGGACCAATGCAGATAATACATATGGAATATATTCCTCGCAGCCTAACACCACAATAAAGAATTGTAACATCAACAATTTCCAGCATGGGATATTCTATAATGGCGCATCCAACGGCACTATACAGAATAATAATGTGTCGCTGACATATTCCACTTCAATCACCACATATGCCTTGTACTTGAAAAATAGTGGGCAGCAGATCGTTTCTGGTAATAATCTTAGCTCTAGTGGCGGAACAGGCGCATACATCTGGACGAATTCCAAGTATAATAATATCTCTAACAATTATATCAGCGGAACATTTACCATGAATGTTAATGACGGTGCAGATTATAATAGGATCATAAATAATTCTATGTATGCCTCTTCTGGCAACGGATTATATATATCATCATCAAATAATTGGGTAGAAAACAACTCAGTTTACGCAGTGTGGGCGCCTGCAATCTATGTGGAATGGAACTATGGCGAACCCGACTATAATACTATAATCAATAATACCGCAATCAGTCCAAATGGTGTGGCTCTCGAGATAGCTTCTGGCCGATACAATAATTTCACAAACAATTATCTGCAGTCAGGAAATTCTTTTGCGGCCTTTGTAACAGGCTTAAACCCTAAATATAATATCTTCAAAGCAGGCACTGCCAATGGAACGATAGCGATCTATCTATCTAATACTGCAAGCAATACATTCTCAGACATGATATTATACAGCAGCGGTTATGCAGCATATGTCAATTACACGGCAAATACGACAATCGCAAATAACACATTTGTCAGCCCATCATCCACACTTGCATTCATAGAATCTCATTCATCAGGCAATACATTCTACTGGAACAACTTCACAGCCACCAGCGGATTATATGCGAATGATACTAATGGAAGCAATTATTACAACACAACCATTGGTGGTCACAGCGAAGGTAATGTATGGGCGAATGTAATGAATGACAGCGTGCAGATCAAAGGAGCTTCAATATCGCAATATGGTTCTGGATTATATTATGGAACATCCGGATCAGGCTATCCATACAACAGCAGCAACTCGCTTGGGAAACTATCAGGAAATGTTGTGGATTATGCTCCGTTGACAGCAATATTAAGCATGCCTCTCTCAATAAATTTCACATCTCCTACTCCAGCAAATAATACCAATACAACCAATACTTCAGTAATTATCAATGTCAGCATCAACACTTCATCATTGAATAATTTTATCTGGAACTGGAACGGTACGAACTATTCGCTCTACAACAATTCTATAGTGCTCATGATGAACTTCGACAACAACTCTAACATAGGCGATAGTGCATCCCAAGCTACAGATGTGTCAATATATGGGAATAATGGAACAATAACGAATGCCCTCTGGAGCAATACAGGTGTTCATGGAGGAAGCATCAGGTTCAATGGCGCTGGGGATTACATAACGCTGCCAACCGACAAGATATTCTATGATATACTGGCTCCTCATGCAACGACGTTCTGGCTCTACATCAACACATACGCAGGCAATGGTTACCCCACTGTGCTGAACCTGTTGGCCACTCAGGGGATGTACTACGCAATTTATGCATCGAACAATGGCACCTACGAAGGAATCTCCATCACCGAGACATCAGGCGCTAGTTTCAGGGCAGCAGGCATTAGCGGCGGTCTCGTCGGCAGCTGGAACCATGTCGCCATCGTATTCGATGGAGTGGACAGGACCCAAGCAAGCTCGTGGAAGATATACCTGAATGGCGTTCCCCAGACAGTCTCGGCTGGAGGGTCTTGGACTACCTTCGCAAACAATATTCTAGGTACTGATGACGCTAGTGCCACACATACCATCAACGGCAATCTGGATGACCTCACAATATGGAATAGAAGCCTTACAGCTTCCGAAGTCCAGCAGCTCTATAGGTCAAGCTTCCAGAAGATCTATCCTAATTATTGGCAGTTCACAGCGAATGAATCCAACCTTACCCTCAGAAATTACACATATTATGCATACGCAAATGATGCGAATAGCAACAGCGGCCAGACCGAGACGAGATATATAAATATCATGTCACCTTCGAACACTCCTCCAGTCATAACAAATGTGGCAACCTTGGGTGCGCAGAATCCTGTCGAGAAAGGCTTGAGTACTTTCTCTATAAATTTCACAGTCAATGATAATGATGGGAATGCTACAATAAACGTCAGCAGTGCTAAAGTCTTCGTCAATATATCTGGATTGTTCAGGAACTCGACTTCATGCTCTGGTTCAGCGATCAATTCGACTGCAATCAATGTCAGCTGCAATGTTAGCCTGCAATACTATGATCCTGCCGGATTATGGAGCATCAATGTCTCAATTTCAGATAATTCAGGGGATTATGCAGAGAATATCACATCGACATTCACGTATAATGAATTGGCGTCAATATCTCTTAGTGCAAATAACCTTAATTTCGGATTGCTCACTACAGGAGCAGCCAATCAGACGACCAATCCATTGATAATCAATAATTCTGGCAACGTTAATTTCGTTAATATCTCGATTAAGGCATTTGAATTGGCGAATGGCACAAGTTATATCGGCGTCGGCAATTTCACGGTCAATGTCAGCAATGCTACAGGCATGATGCTTGCCAATAATACTTTGATGGACATCGCCGGATCATATATCAACAGGAACAATGACACGATGCAGACTAACCAGACATTATACTTCTATGTGAGTGTCCCATCATCACTTCCTTCTAAGAATTATTATTCAGTATCTGGCTGGATGATCGTCGCAAATAAATGATCCAAGAAATCGGATGATACAGGAAATATCTCCAAAATATGAGGATAAAAATAATATAGTGATGAGGATAAAAAATAACAAAGTATCGATCAATACTTTTTTGTCTTATGTATCTTGTCGTGTATCGCAAGCTCTTCTTGGTATTCCTTTTCTGTGTAAGGCGCCTTAGTCATGCTTATCACAGATGAAACGAACATCAACACGAAGAACAGGCAGAATGTGAATCCCCATGTCTCTGAAAGCTTCATCACAAAATATACCGAGATAAAGAATCCTATGATGCTTGTGAGCATGAACCCTGCGCTCAGATGTGCATATTTCATTATTTCACCTCTGCTACCGCTCTGGTATCATCATTTATATATTTGCTGTTTTTGGATTGTCAGAAATCGTTTTCGAACACGCTGTGGGCTTTAGTCTGCAGTTCTTGATATCCGTCATACAAAGAATTTTTTTCTATCTTTTTTTATGAGAATATATTATTTATCACTTTCAAAGCAGATTGCTTGTTTTTTGGGAAGGCGGCTATCCCTATCTTTATATGAAAGCAGTCTCCAGAATCTGTTATATAGATGTCATTGCGCAACAGCTCTTGTTTTCCCAGCCTTATGAAAAAGTCGAGATTCTCATCTAATCTAGATTTTGATTGCCTGAGCAGCAGCTCTTTCTGGTCATTATTCAACCTTTGGCATAAATTTTTTATGAATATGTTAGTATGGGATTCTTTTGTGAGACTAAGCCTATATATTGTTATATCCCTATTGTTGAATCCGGTGACTATCTCTTTATTTATTGATAATTTTTCATTATCAAGATCTATCGGCACAATTGATTTGATGCATGCTATTATCTTATCATCAATGCCATCGTCCAAGGCATGATCTTCAGGAGTAATGAATACAGAAATAAGCACATTATGCAAAAGCTTCATGAGCTTATGATCTATGCTACGATATTAATATTTTATCATTTGATGGCATAATTTATATCAAACTTTTTAAACACATGAAGGAATCTATAGTGCATGAATCTCATAAGTTTTATCATAGATGTAATATTGCATCTTGATAAATATCTTGCTACAATAATATCGAGATTCGGAGTATTCACATATATGATACTTTTTATCATCATATTCTGTGAAACAGGGCTTGTTGTTGCGCCATTCCTGCCAGGCGATACCCTGATATTTGCAGCAGGGACATTTGCTGCAATAGGGGCATTGAACATATGGGTATTATACGTGATTCTGGTGCTTGCAGCAATTTTTGGCGATACAGTAAATTATTGGATCGGAAGCTTCATCGGTCCGAGAGTCTTTCATGAGAAGTCAAAGTTTTTCAAAAAAGAATATGTGAATAGGACACAGAAATTCTTTGAAAAATATGGCTCAATGACCATCATACTCGCGAGGTTTGTGCCTGTGATAAGGACATTCGCCCCGTTCCTTGCAGGGGTCGGCAAGATGAAATACTGGAAATTTTTGGCATATAATGTATTAGGCGCCATATTATGGGTCGCACTATACGCATTTGGAGGATATTATTTTGGAAATATCCAATTTATCAAGGACAATTTTTCCTTGGCAATACTGATAATATTTGTGCTCTCATTCATTCCGGTATTCACAGAATATTATCGTCATAAGCATAAGCAGAAAAAGTCTATGAAGGAAAATAAGCAAATTTAAAAATCATCATATAATCTCATTCTCATGAAACACAATCTCATGGTCACATTGTTCTTGATAGCATTCTTCATATTGGCGCAGGTGGTCGGGCTTGCGCTCATATCAAAAGACTCAAATGTGGTTATAGGCCCTGAAGGCAATATAACCGTCGTGCATAGCGACACATCAGTCGGAG
>Ga0182017_10000831_pt1 | contig 24380 bp, 15 predicted proteins | sample 712E3DmetaG_FD_120492 | JGI IMG/M metagenome (GOLD analysis project Ga0182017, IMG submission 120492) | Permafrost microbial communities from Stordalen Mire, Sweden - 712E3D metaG | ecosystem: Environmental > Terrestrial > Soil > Wetlands > Permafrost | place: Sweden: Stordalen | collected... | reverse complement strand
TTTCTGTAAGCGCAAAAAACACCATACGCTTCAACGGGGCCGCGCCCGCGCGGGCGCGGAAATGTGATGGAGAGTGCTCCGTTGGATACCGTCACTTGTGGCTTCAACGGGGCCGCGCCCGCGCGGGCGCGGAAATTATATCATCCCCCAACCTTCTGTGCTGCGACAAGTAGCTTCAACGGGGCCGCGCCCGCGCGGGCGCGGAAATGCATCCCCACAAAGTTTGTGTCTTCGCGGATATCCGAGCTTCAACGGGGCCGCGCCCGCGCGGGCGCGGAAATGCTCACGAGGCTGGTTTGGTAACAGGTTGCTCCAATTGCTTCAACGGGGCCGCGCCCGCGCGGGCGCGGAAATTCGCCATTTGACATCGTAACAACCACATTGCCAGAAGCTTCAACGGGGCCGCGCCCGCGCGGGCGCGGAAATTTAATCGCCCGCATGAAATTCGGGCAAGCTCAATTCTTTGCTTCAACGGGGCCGCGCCCGCGCGGGCGCGGAAATCTCTTTGAGATGGCCGATGGCGGCACGCTCATCGAGCTTCAACGGGGCCGCGCCCGCGCGGGCGCGGAAATGGACTCGACCATGTACCAGCCGTCGTCCGGGTGTTTGCTTCAACGGGGCCGCGCCCGCGCGGGCGCGGAAATCTGCGTGGACATGACCGGCATCGGCCTGGGCCTCTGCGCTTCAACGGGGCCGCGCCCGCGCGGGCGCGGAAATGCGCTGCCTCACGCTGCTGAACCTCATCGGCGACGAGGCTTCAACGGGGCCGCGCCCGCGCGGGCGCGGAAATATGAAGGAACGGGCGATACTTATGCTGATCGTGCCCAGCTTCAACGGGGCCGCGCCCGCGCGGGCGCGGAAATATCGGCGTCCGGTTTCAAACGGGGCGTAATTTTCCTGCGCTTCAACGGGGCCGCGCCCGCGCGGGCGCGGAAATAACGGGCATGGCTTGACCAGTCGCTCGAAAAATTCAGGCTTCAACGGGGCCGCGCCCGCGCGGGCGCGGAAATGTGCCGAAGGATGGACGCCGAAGCATGACGACACTCAGCTTCAACGGGGCCGCGCCCGCGCGGGCGCGGAAATTGCATAGTGTAGAACAATGCCAATGAATAACGATACAGCTTCAACGGGGCCGCGCCCGCGCGGGCGCGGAAATAACTGTAACTCTGACCATCTACGCTACGCCAAATCTGGCTTCAACGGGGCCGCGCCCGCGCGGGCGCGGAAATCGGAAGGTGAAAGATGCAGTTGCAGCAACATTGCACGCTTCAACGGGGCCGCGCCCGCGCGGGCGCGGAAATCCTGAACGCATTACCCGGCGCGGAGGTGATGATATGCTTCAACGGGGCCGCGCCCGCGCGGGCGCGGAAATCCGGTTTGTGGTTGCGCTCAATAGCGCGAGCCTCAACGCTTCAACGGGGCCGCGCCCGCGCGGGCGCGGAAATACGATGGTCTTTCCCAATGTGTTTGTTAATCCAGTTGCTTCAACGGGGCCGCGCCCGCGCGGGCGCGGAAATGTCGCCCAACGAGGAATGTCAACCCCGCCAATCTGGCTTCAACGGGGCCGCGCCCGCGCGGGCGCGGAAATCAAATTTGGGTAGTTCCATTGCTCGGCTATTTCCTCGCTTCAACGGGGCCGCGCCCGCGCGGGCGCGGAAATATATTTGTGTGTGTACCACGGGACGGAATCGTTGAACGCTTCAACGGGGCCGCGCCCGCGCGGGCGCGGAAATTCTCGCGTGAAACCACACCAGACCCCGAAGAGGCGAGCTTCAACGGGGCCGCGCCCGCGCGGGCGCGGAAATTGCCGCCACAGGATCCCACAGTGCCCGCCAACACCCCGCTTCAACGGGGCCGCGCCCGCGCGGGCGCGGAAATATTGCTCATGTAGTCAATCGCCTCTTGTTTGCTGATGCTTCAACGGGGCCGCGCCCGCGCGGGCGCGGAAATAGCCTCTCTGTTACTCCTTCTGGTGCAAGCCCGCAATACTTCAATTGCGACTGCCTGCGCTGTTTGCGTTGCTCTTATGTTCATACTGTCCATGCTCTCGTCATTATTCTTTCACTGTAAGGTGGTTACATCATGCGAGCGCCAGCGGGGTTTTTCGCATCACCTCGCCGCTCGCGGGTTAAGTTGTCAAAGATCACCAACGTCTTAAACCACATAACACGGCGCATCCAGCTTCGTGTAGGGCAATCCGAGCGCGGTGATTACTCGGTCACCGCGTCCCTCCGCCGGTCCCAACCCAACAAAAATCACCTGGTCTTCGTCGTGGTTGATAATTTCGCCCAAGGCGGCTTCCAGTTCAACCTTTTCAGATGGATTTAGGTCGCACTCGAACACTGAAAACTGTAGATGGTCGCCGAAATTTCCACAGGTCTTGAATACGCGCCGCAGCCGTTTGGCATCCGCAACATCGTAGCAAACTAAATAGGTCGTGCGCATAGGTCACCTCGTCATCAAAGGAATGTATTCACTGATTTCACCAGTCAGTGTTTTTGCCAATAGCCGCGCCTGTAACTCCAGTGCCCGACGATAGCTGACTTTGTAGTCGAACAATGGATGTGTAATCAGCGAACTCATGCGCTGCTCATACGTCTGGAAAAAGCGTTTGCGTCCCGGTGTGGTGAGATTCACCGCCTGGCCGGCACGCACAAAATCTTTTTCCGTGACAACACGATTGTTGATGCAACTCAATACCGTGGACTCCGCAATCAGCGGCCTGAACTCCTCCATCAAATCCAAACCCAACGCTGGTCTTCCGAAACGCGGCTGATGGTAGAATCCCAGATATGGATCGAAACCCACTGCTAGTGCGGCCAGCGTGCAATCCTTGGCCAACATGCTGTAAGCCAGCGAGAGCATGGCATTGACGGGATCGGTAGGGGGACGACGGTTGCGATTGCTAAAGTTGAAATTGAATGCGAGTTGTTTCGTATTTTTGCTTGGCATTTCGAGGCCAGGCAGGTCGTCTTCAACCTTAACCATGCCGCTGAACTGCTGAAAATACTGACTCGCGGCGGCACCCTCGATTCCAAGAAGTTCTTCGATGGAAGTTGCGACCAGCGCATCTTCAGATGCCCGCTTGAGTTTCCCAATGATCGCCTCTGGCGGTTCCAGATGATTTCGCATCAGCAGCGTGCGATGGTTGCGAATCTTTCCATGCACAAATTGCCGCGCGAGTGACAGGCACGTCGTTTCATCGCGCGCCAATCGGAATTGTTCCATCCGCAGAAACACGTTCTTCAAGGCGTGACCACGAGTAATCCCGTAAAACCAGCCGCCCATAGAAAAATAGGTGACTGGAATCTCCTGTTCGCAGAGCGATTGAATGGCTTGAGTCGAGATTTGGATATTGCCGAACAATGCCACATGCGAGACATCCCGCATCCGCACTTCCTCAATGACCCGGTCTTTTTCTTTGACAACCAACACCTCGTCCTTGCATCCCACACGATAACCTGGAGTGTTCAGATAAAGCGCACGGGTATCGTCTCGCGCAGCAATCAATCTTCGTGGCGGCTCTCCCGCTGGCCGTCTTGAATCTTCTGACGACTCGATTGCAGGCGCGCCCATTTTCTCCCGCACACTTACGTCAACCTTTAACGTGGTTTGCGCCAGCATCCGCGTTTCGTCCGGCAGGCAGACTGGCGCGAGCGAACAACGCACGCACTTCGGCGAATGGACCAGCGGCGCTGGAATCGGTCCCGTAACAACCCGTTTGGCCTCGGCAATGTTTTGCAGAATCCAGTTCTCCAGTTCAGGAGTAATGGGCAGACGAACGCGCTGCTTCGTGGTGCGATAATAGATGATGCCTTCGTTGCAGGCGTAGCCATTGTCGCGCAGAATCAGTGCCTGCAATCCAAGTTGCATTTTATCCGTGTCCCACAGTTCGTTGGCCTCTTCGCCTTCCTTGGGTGCTCCTGCTTTGTAATCAACCGGACAGACCTCCAACGCGGTGAGTAAATCTTCTTTGCCAGTCTTGGATTCGACTAAATCCATTTTCGCAACCACTCCCAGCCGCTCCGACCCCATTTGCACGGAACGCGAGTGAATCGTTTCGGGTTCTGCGCTTTGCGTTTCAGCCTCTTTGCTGACAGAATCGGCAGTACCGACCGTCGTTCCCTCTGCTTCTTTCGGTTTGTCGGCTTTCGTTTTTCGCTTGGCCGCTGGTAACGTACCGGTGCCCGAATCAACGCGCTGGTGAATTGCGCCGCCGCGCAGCGTATCGGCACTTTCAACGAACACTCCCTCGACAAATTCGTAATAGAACAATCGCTGGCAATACACGAACTCGTTCAACATTCGTGCAGGAATCTGTTGCGGTTCGGCTTCAGTGCGTATTTTGTGTTCCGAAGTCTCCGGCGTTTTGGGTGTCTGCAAATTCGCATCTTGGGATGGCGGGAGACTCGATGCCGGTGGAGTTGGAGTTTGAGCAACAGATTTTAACAGTTCGCTTGGCTGGGATTCAGATGGTGCGACATGCACCACAATATTTAATCGCTTCGGCTCGGTCGTGGTCTGATGCGGTTGACGCTTGCCGCCTGAGTTCGTCCCAGCCGTCCGGGGCGAAGTACCTCTCGGCACCAGTGGAGTTTCTTCTTCACCCCGACGCGTTGCGGACGAATCTGTTGGGTTTTGCTCACTCATAATAGTTGCTTACGCAGCTAATTGCATACCGAATACGATTCATCAGCAATGATACATGGTTTCTTCATTTATGGCGTGTTTTTTGGACCGGCACGAACAGGCCAAGACCGAAGTGATTGGAGTGGCCGAACGCGGGCATTGAGAGGGCGACTTCGCTGCCGAATCTGATTTCCATAAAGAAACCAATACGTTGCTGATTCCACGTGTGTCCGGCATTGCTACCGTTGGTGTGTGTGGGCGATGTCACGGCATCGGCAATGGGTGTTTCTTCCCCGCCTGGCGCACGGACGATGGACCAGAGTGGCGTCGGCGGCAGTGATTCCATCGGCTCTGGCTGCATCTCGGAAAGTGACAGACGGCGAACCTCACCGGGAGTATTGACTCCAGCTTGGCGCAGGCATTCGATCAATTGCCGCTCCGGTGAATCTAGCTCCCTCATCTTTGGCTTGGAGCGGTCACCGCGATAGAAATGTCGTGGCGGCACAAAAGGTGTCTCGCTACGCCAGATTCGGCTCTTCACACAACCAGTGGCCAAAGGCACCTCGGCGGGAGGCTCCATGCTCATGGCGGTGAGCACCGGACGCACGGGGTAGCGTCCATCCTTCCACATCAGACGCTGTATCCGCAGGAGGATTTGCGTCTCTGCGCGAGTGAAGCCATAGGGACACCATACATGCAGGTCTGTGATCATGCCGGGCTGTCCGGGTTCCTCGTTACTGCCAAAACTGCGCGTCGGGAGGTAAAAGGCGTGCTGATGTTCTCCGACTGCGTCTTTCGGACGATCTTTGGGGTGACCAAACAGAGCAAAGCTGGGTTGGCCATCTCCAAACTCCTTGGAAAAGTGACTGTTCGCCGCCGCTCGGAACTGCTCGGCGAGCGGCACAGTGAACTTCGGTTGCACTGGCACGCGGCATTGGAGGGAAAACCGCAGGTAACGCGCGATTCGCGGGCCATCATTCACAGGTTTTCGGGCTTCATGTGTCGTGCGAGGCGTGCGGACAACACGGTTGCTTGGCCAGTCGGCGGGCATCTCGTAAGAAATCCATTGCGCCCCGTTGGGCTTCATGTCGGTGGAGAGCAGTGCATCTACGAGGTGCTTCGGGGCATCCGGTGAATCGGCCTGCGGATTGTCAGCCCGGCGTGCCCAGAGGTCGGTGATGTGAAAGTCCGCTGGATTCGGGCAGAAGACATCGCGGCAATGCGCCGAGATTCTGCGCCCGCCGGTGGGGAGGCACCAACCAATGTCCGGCACCTCCTTGGTTGGAGCGGTGATGAGTTCTGCCTGGCAGATGGATTCCGCCCTACCGAAATATGACAGATCGGCCAACAGCCTTGCAAGCAACGTCTCCTGCGTCTGCGAAAGACTGATGCCGGGCCAGCGGAAGATCACCGGCCCATGCACAGCAGCGAAGTGATTCTCATGGCGGGTATTCTTGTAACGGGCGTCCTGTTTTTCATCTGTGCCCGCCGCTCCGTAGTTCGGCTGGTAGTGAACTGTCTGGCCGAAGGCGACCTTTCCCATCCCAATCTCAGGTAAAACACGTCCGAGACTCTCAATCAATGCCACAGCATCTCCGCTCGGAGCCATGCCGGGATTGTTCCGAAACCATGATGACACCAGCGCTCGGAGCAACCGCCACGGACTCGGCGGCCACTCGGCTTCGCGGAGGCGAACCGGATTGAGCCCCCACGGATGTGCGTAGTAGCGGCCCCACGGGAAAGTTATTTGGATTGTGGTCATGATCAATCAGCCGATTCCTCGTTGGTGGTCCCCCCATCTTCTTCTTCCCCGTCGCCCGCCGGCTTGCCTTCATCTGGCTTCTTGTCCTCCTTCGCCTTTGCTACATGTTTGAGCGGGAACGGTGAGTGGCCGGCATCAAGGCCGGAGGCGGCGAACTGAGCGGCAAGTTCAGTCGCAGCAGTGGTGATGGCCCCAAAATCAAACGCCGTTCCTGTTCCATCTTCCCCCATTCGGTTTGTCCAATAATGAATGCCGTCCTTCACGATTCGAAGATCGCAGTCAGTGCGAAGACGAAGGCCGCTGTTCAAGGCCGTTAGGAACCATCCGACCTTGCATAGAGCGATTTTGAGCAGAAGTTGCAGCCTCGCCGTCGCTTGCTCGGAGGTGGAGCCGAGATGCATGGAAGCCAGCAGTCCCACATCAATACAGAACCGGGCTTCGATCTTCTTCGCGGAGATGCGGGGCTTCTGGAAGATGGCCTGGCCTGCATCGCCTGTGCCGATGGGATCAATCCGAACTCCTGGAACGGTTATTCTCTGGCAGTTGAGACCGAGAATTGAGGCTGTGATCGCGCGAGGTGAGCGTAAGCCCACGAATGTTAGCTTGTCCTTCACCGAAATCTGGAAGCCATGCAACAGGGCCAGTGGATCATACTCCATTGCGAGGCGGAACATTCGCGGGACATTCGCGGCAGGACAGCGGTTTTTGGTCGTCATGCCCATGAAGCTCTGGACGAAGCGGACGAACTCGGGTTTTCCATCACTGGTTGGGGACTTCTTCTTTGCACCTTTCTTCGCAGGTGCTGGGGTGACATCTGCAATAGCGGGAACCAAATTCATGCTTTGGATTCCACTGAGTTCTATGCCGCTGTGAACCACATGGCCACTCATGATATATTCTGAGGCAAAGCGGTGGCCATCGATGGTCGAAGCCGTTATGAACGCCCCTTCCGCAGTGCCATCCGCAGTCAGCTTGATATAGGGAAGACCGGCCAATTCACTGCGGAGCGTCCCCTGATACTTATTTTCCAAGCACACCTCTTCCAGTCGGTTTGCCATTGAGGCTTCGGATTCGATGAGGCAAATGAGGCCATGTTTCTCCGCAGGATCGGCGTAGAGCACTGGCCCGAGGTCGGGAAAACCCGTCGGCTGAATACGAGGGTCGCCACTGGAGGGTTCAAGTTCAGCAGTGATAAAGATGCGTCGGCATCCGACAGGAATAGTGAAGCCGCCGAAAGTGAACGGCAGCGCCGTTACTGGTGCAGGAGTCGCATTAGTGGTCGTTGACATAGTGTTTTGTGGTGGTTATTCGTTGGATGGAGTTTTGGAATGAGAATCAAATGCCGGGTGGGAGTGTTACGGATCGATAAAGTTGCCAGTGATCTTGCCGCCGGACCGGGATGCAGACTGCGGCAGCCAGACGGTCAGCGAATTGTTGATCGTAGATGGAGGAAGAAGTGTTTCCGTAATCCAGCCGGACGACGTAGCGGCCCGTAATGCGGGGCTTTTCCGCACGAGCTACGGCTCCCCACGGATTGCGAACGCCCCAAATACTGATCCAGCGAAGAGCCTCACTCACGGCTAGTGGAAGTGAAGAAGCGGAGCGCTGGCACAGTAAGGTGATTGGCTGTTGGCTGCGCCGTTTTTTCCATTGGCCGCGATCCTGCCCCTGCGACTCACATTCAAGTTCCAGCAATGTTCGTAGTGCAGCATACGCGGGTTCCACGCCTTCGGATGTCTTTTTGTTCGCGCGCTCGGGTGCATCCTCGTCCTCTTCCTTTCCAAAATACCAGCCGATCAAGCTCATAGCTTCGGCCCAACGCGCGATAAGCCGGTCATCGAGTCCCCCGCGCAGGAATGTCAGCACGTCGTCTAGTTTCGCACCATGCACGGCACGCAGGGCAGGCTGCTCATCCTTCAGCGAATCCACATAGCGTCGGCGCAATACAGCGGCGAGGTCGTAGGCGAGGTCGGTACCTGTCCAGACATCTTGTTGTGTCCGGTCTCCCTTTTCCGGCAAAAACCAGCTTGAGCGTCCGCATGTGAGCGGGAGGAGAGACCCGAGTATCGGCTGCGCAGCGGAATAGCCGCCATCGCCTTGTCTCTGCAAACCGGTGATGGAAGCGAGCGCGCGGGCGATACGGAACTCGGCCTGGCTCTCCAGCGGATTCAGAAGCGTGTTCCATTCTTCCATTGGAAGAGCCTGGAAGAATGAAGCCCGCTTGCCTCGCAGTTTTTCCCGAAAGGATTTTGAAACGCACATCTGGCGACAGGCGCTGAAAATAGACTCCAGCAGCACCAAGCAATGATGAGGCGTCGGCTCATGGGCAGCCGTTTCCATAGCGGCGTTGACCGTAGCGCGAACGCGGTGCGGGCCATTTTTGTCGAACTTGCCATCCTTTTTCCGAAAGAGATCGAACTGGTCAAGGAAGTTGCTCTCGTCGAGCGGGGTGAGGGCTTGATTCAACAATGTCGCCTCTTTCCGACAATGGATGCCCACGTAACGTCCCGTGGTGATCCAAGGGACATCGGTAATCAGTTGCTTAAATCGAAATTCTTGCCAGCCCGAAAAGCCTGCGTCCACCCCTTGAGAATGTAACGCTCGCGAAAACTCGGCCGAAAATCGGACTTCCTTTCCGGGCAGGCGAGCCTGCGCATCGCCGATGAAACTGGCTAGTTCCAGAAAGGTGATGTGACGATCCCAAATTGGGAACCACAAGGCGGCGGCAGTCTGTTTTGTTTCACCGTCCTTGTTCACGAGGTTTTCACCGGTATCAAAAACGAATGGAAAGGCCGCAAACCGCCGGGTGTTTGCTCCGAGTGTGCGGGCTACTGTTCCGCGCATGGCGAACGCTCCTTCAACAGCAAGGATGTAATCGAGAGCGTTGAAGGGAAACTTCTCTTCCACCCAGCCTGAACCGACGTTGTACGCCTTGATTGCGTCGGAAAAGAATGGGGTGCCTTTTCCCTTTTGCGGTTTTGTAAATGGCGAATTGCCCTCCAAACTTGATGTCACCAACGAAACGAAGGCCGCTAGATCTTTTTGCGTCCTCAGATTCTCCCATTTGGCGACGTATTCCCAATGCGTTCTTAGTGCGTGTGCACGACCTGCGATGGACTTGTTAAGCCAAAGGGGATTGTCACCACCGTGAGAATACCGAGGTGCGGAGATGGCATCAATACACTCAGCTAGGGTCTGTTCGATGGCATCGCGGAATGCATCGAACGCCTGACGGGTGGACAATTTTCCTAGCAGCAACTGTCCTTCCGGTTTGCCGGTCACGACTCGGCCCGAGAACGAAAGAGCCAGAGTTCGTTCCGACTCAATTTTCAGTGCCTTTGCAGTTTTCTCGTCGAGACCAACATCGCCATTCCATCCGGCGGCAAGTGGCGTAGGCCGGTAGTGCTTCTCGAAAAACTCCACGAGTTTCCCCATCGTAGGACACTTCTCCGAGCGCAGGCAGAAGCAGGCTTGACCCATATCCCACCAGCCTTCAGCGTCGGGGTCGCGATGGACTTGGTCGGCGCATTTGGCGAGGACTCGCAGCAAACCGATGGCCTTGAGGTAGTGGCCGAGGATGTCGTGGCGGCAGCCCTTCAGATAGAGTGGTTCCATGCTCATTTAGGGTTGCGGGTTCGGAGTTGATTTCCCGGCGCGAATTGAGGCCCGGATATCGGCGGCGCGAAATAGGACCTCGAAGAAGGCAAGTCGGAAGGGACCGTAGTGCGCGAGGAGGCGGAGGACTCCCCGCGTGTAGCTTTCATTGCCATCGGCATCGCGCCCCATGCGGCGGCAGTCGGTGGAGAGTGAAGCGCACTGGAGTTCCTGACCTGCGATTGTGACTGATGGCAGCGGGTTTCCATTGGCGATGCCACGGACAGTTTCTGTATCCTTTTCATTTTTCGGATGCCGGGGAATCTCGTCGCGCAGAACTTTCCTCACCCGCCCGTGGTGACTCATGATGAGATATTCGGCTAGCAGGCTTTCGATGGGACGCTGGGTGCCGTGTGCAGCCTGTTCGGACTGGCGGAAGGCGAGCGCGGACGCGACCTCGTGGGCAAGACCCGGTGTGAAGGATTGACGGAGTCCCCTGAGTTCTTTCTTTAGGGCGTCACCAATCAAGCCTTGAAGGCGGGGGCTTTCGGAGAGGGAGAACTTTGCGATAGGACGGGCGGCTTTTGAGGGCGGGATGCCAGCGTCTGTTAGTGCTTTTTCCGCCGCAGCTTGCCATGCGCGGTGATTCTTTCCGATGTCGTGCCAACGCGTTGCCGCAAGGACGGATGACTGTTCTTCTGAAGACAAGTGGAGTTCTTCCAATGCCCCAACGATGCGCTCCCATTCTTGAGTTACCTCATCCGTGTGCTGAGCGATGCTCTGCCAACCGTTGTCCAGACTGGAGAGCATCTCCTCATCAGAGGGTGTGTCGCCTAATTCATACACGCTTTCTACCGGCTTGTCCTGCTCTCGTCCGGTCCAACCTGCATCTGTGCAGTAACCACCAGCCATGACAGGCAGAAGGATGGTCATGCCGGGAACAACATCCAAACTCTGAATGCTGCGCCAGCCCGCTTCCTTGCCCCGCCAGACCCAGCCTTTCGAAAGCAGCGCCCTGGCGTCCCTTAATTTGCCGATAGAGACCGGGCATAACTCCTGGCGCTGAAAATCAGCGGAAAAATTCGGACGCTCCCCGTCGTCTGAACCCGGCCAGTCGCGCCACGCCACATAGAAGTCGGTCTCCGGGTCAATACCTCGGACAAACGGTGACACGTCGGTGAACCCGAGAGAGAGATTTGCGTCAGTGTCGAAAAAATCGAGAAGTTCGTGCTGCTGGAGAGAATAAGGACAGCGATCAATGGAAGCGGAGACTGCTTCTTTGATCTCTGCCAGAGCGGCGGGTGAGGCATCGCCATTTAGTCCTGCCAAGGTTGTCCAGGCGTTGTCGCATTTCTCTTTCGCATACGGCAGATGCTTCTGCTCTGCCTCCTTTCCTGCCTTGTCCTTCTGGTCTTTGTTCTTGAAATCCTTTGACTCTGGATCGGGTGCTTCAATTCCGACGACAATTGCCAGCGGGGCGAAACCATGAAGTGCTTGTTTGTTGAAACCAAATTCCCCGCTTCGATTTAGCCGCCCAAACCGCTGCACCAAACACGCAAGAGGGGCGATTTCTGTCCAGAGAATGGCGCTGGAAAGATCAACCCCCGCTTCAATGACCTGAGTGGCGACAATAATTTGCTCGGCGGGGTGCTCATTAAGGTCCGGATTGCCCAGTCGTGCAGTCTGCTTTTTTCGCTCCTTGGGACGAAACCGGGAGTGCATCAGCATGAGATCAATATTCTCCTGGCCTGTCAGTTCTGTTTGGAGCGCCTGATGAACGGCCACCGCACGATCTACGGTGTTGCAGATGATCAACGTGCGGCGCGGCAGTTTGGCCGGGGAGTCTTTCATGGCAACGAGCATTGCTTGATGTCTGTGGACAACGTCCTCGATGAGATCTGGGGTTGGGGCCTTTTGCTTGTCGCCAAAATTCCAACCTTTCTGAATCTCTACGTGCTTTGTCGCCAGCCGCCGTTCTGCGACGGGTCCAGTGGCCGCCAACTTCTCTGCCTCCAACAGCTCGAAGAAAAAGGGCTTTGGTCGCTCGATTCCACGCCAGTCGCGAGTCTGCAAGTGGCTTGGGTTAGCAGTAGCAGAGGCATACCAAGTAACCGAACGCCCTCCCGGATAAGAATTGAACCTTGCGGCCGAATCTGGTCCATCTTGAAGACGGATCGCCTCCAATTGACATGCTGTCGCAAGCCCCGCTCCCATAAGTTGCATCTCATCCAGCACCCACATGCAGTCGTTGTTCAGCAAACCGAAGTGCATTGCCCAACGGTAACGGCTCATGCCATAGCCGCGATTGAGCGCCCGGCTCAGGAGCATGTCTTGGGTGCCGATGAGAATGGCAGGTCGCTCTGGGTGGATGTCCCAATCGCGTTTGGAGTCGTCGAGTTCCTCTCCACCCATCAAAATGATCGGCGAATGTTTCGCCAACCATTGCAGGTCTTTTAACGCCTGCCCATTGATGCCCAAGTCGGTTGCTTTCATCAGGAGATTTTTCAACCATTTACCAACTTCATCCCCCGTCTGTTCCACCAGTGTCCGCATCGGCAGGCAATAGACGAGACGGCGCGGCCACTTTGGATTTTGAAGTTGAACACGATTCCAAAGCCATGCCAGAACGACAGCGGCAGTTTTGCCGAGGCCAGTCGGGATGTTGATGAGCAACGAGCGACAATCACACCCCGCGATCAACATTTCAGGTTTTTCCAAGCGCGCGTCGTCGCCACACGCCAACCGGCATTGGTAGTCATAAGGTGAATTGACCGTAGCGGATCGAAAAAATGCGTCGAATTGAAGGCGGTTCACAATTCACCGCCTTCCCTGACTGCTGATACAAAATGCCTGGTCATTGACGGCCTTTGTTATTTGGCGTCGCGCCAAGGCAGAATTCGAGCGTGCGATAGAGCGCGCGCAAGTCACCTTTGATTTTCAGCAACGCCTCGGCGCGCACGCGGCGCAATTCACGTGTAGCCGTGACCACGGCGTCAATCTGCTTCACCGTCGCCGGCTGCAGCCACGGAAACGTGTCGAAGAGGGATTTCATGCGCCGGTCGCTGGTTTTTGGCCTAGCAGTGCGGGAGTGCGTTGGCGAGTGGGGCGCGGAATTGTAGTGGGCTGCGAGCGGCGACCGCGCGTCTTGGGCGTGACAGGCAACAGCGGTGCGGTGAGTTTTTCGTAGAGCGAGAAAAGGAATTCCACGCGCTCGCGGTCGGAGTGGAACGGTTCGGAACGATAGCATTTCTCAACGGCGCGATCCAGTTCGGCGTGGGCTTTGAGCAATCCAGGCGGCATGGCGAGCGGATCGTAAAGGTCGGCGAGTGTGCCGAGGCCGCGCGGTGGCAGATGCGGCTCGCGCGCGGCGAGAACGGCCTGCGCTTTTTCTTCCATCCGCTCGCGCAGATCGGCGGTGCCGTTCGGCCAGGGGAAATTGTTGTAAACCATGCTGCCCGAATATTGGAAGCGACTCTCTAGCCGACCAGCGATCTGCTTCACCCAAGCCATGTGCATTGCAGAAGAGAGAACGCCAAAATGAAAAGTGCTCGAAGACGGAACGACGTAAATCTTGTTGCTAACGACGATCTGCGGAGAGAGGAATCCAATGGGGATGTATTGCCGCGTTTCAGACGAAACCTCAGGGATCGCAATAAACTTTGCCGTGGGTTGTGAAATGTAGAAAAACAGCGCCGGGGTTTTGGCTGCTTTTTTGGTCGGTTCAGCCGTGCTTTTTTCGCGAAATTCTTTCACCCGCTGGACACGTTCCATCACCTTTGGCAAATCGCGAAGCTCGGCCGGGCTTACGTTCACCAGCCAGAGACACCAGCGCATGTTGCCATTGATGAATTCCTCCGAACCAGTGAACCGACGTAAAAACTTGGCCGCGCCCGGCTCGGCTTTGATGAGTTCTGCTTTCTCCTGGTCAGTCAGGATGAGGTTGCCGTCATCTGTTGGCTTGTTTCCGCAACGCATTTCCGGCAAGTCGCACAGCGGCTTGCTTCGCTTGGTAACAAACAAGTCAGGACCGGGCGTGAGATAGGGGCTAATGTTGCTTGCCGGAACAACGGTGGCCTTTTCCGATTCGTAATCGTAGATGCGTTTGTTGGGCGTGTCGAACGCGCCAAAACCGATGATGACAACATGGACGTGCGCCTTGCCACGCGCTTCGCTTTCCCATGCAAATGTCCGGTGGGCAAAATGAATCTTGATTTTGAAACGGTCGAACAACAGACCCCAAACCAAGGGCACTTGTTCGCCTTGGGTGATTGAGTTGGTTGCGACCAAACCGACTTGTATCCGTGTGCCTTGGATGTATTCCGCCGCGCGGTAAAACCAAGAGACGACGTAATCAATGTCTCCAATGTTTTTGAAATTACTGAAGACTTGAACCATGTCCGCCCTTTGGTCTTTGTTTTGGTAGTGCTTTCCCACAAACGGCGGATTGCCGAGGACATAGCTGCATTTTTCAGGTGGCAGAATTGTTTTCCAATCGAGCCGGAGCGCGTTGCCACAATGGATGTGCGGAGATTTCTTTAGCGGCAGACGCTGGTAAAGCTGGCCGAAAGCTTCGGACACTTTCAGGTTCATCTGGTGGTCCATCAGCCAGAGCGCGACTTCGGCAATGCGCGCCGGCCATTCGCCAATTTCTATGCCGTAAAACTGGTCCACGTCCACCTGCGAGAGCTTGTTGATTTCCGCGAGCGTGAATTCGGTTTGTTTGCCGAAAAGTTCCTTGAGCACTTCCAACTCCAATTGACGCAGTTCGCGGTAGGTGATGACGAGGAAGTTGCCGCAGCCGCAGGCGGGATCGAAGAAGCGCAAGCGGCAAAATTTGGCGTGAAACTCCTCCAGCCGCCCGCGCCGGCGGGTCGAGCGGTCGGCCTTGATGCCCTCAAATTCGGCGCGCAATTCATCGAGAAAGAGCGAGCGAACGACTTTGAGAATGTTCGGTTCGCTCGTGTAATGACCGCCAACCTGCCGCCGTTCCTTCGGCTCCATGACGGCTTGAAAGAGCGAGCCGAAAATGGCGGGCGAGATGCGCGACCAGTCTTTGCGCGTGCAGGCAAGCAGCGCGTTGCGCATGTCGCGGTTGAAATCGGCAAAGCCGAGATGTTCATTGAACAGGTCGCCGTTGACGTAGGGAAAGGCGGCGAGCGTTTCATCGAGATTTTTCTGCCGTTTCTCCGGCGATGTGTTGAGGACTTCAAAAAGCCGCGCGAGGCATTGACCCAGGTCCGAGCCGTCCGGCGCAGTGCGGTTTTCGATGAAGAGATGAAAGGATTCGCGCTCGAAAATGCCGGTATCTTCGGCGAACAGGCAGAACAGGATGCGGACGAGAAAGCGTTCGAGGTCGTGGCCTTTGTAACCGCCGGCTTCAAGGGCGTCGTGAAGATTGCCCATGATTTCGACCGCCTCGATGTTGACGGGGTCTTCCTCCTGAAGCGTGTGCTGCTTGTAGCCGGGAATAAACGCGAAGTGCTGGACGTGGCGGTGGAATTCAGCGAGCGGGAATTCGTGGGTGACGCCGCGCTTTTTGTCGAACAACGGCAGGTCGCGCTGTTCTTCCGGCTCCAAGTCGTGCAGGGCAATCCGCGCAAAGTCGGAAACGATGATGTAACGGGGAATTTCATCGCGGCGGGATGGGTCGTTGGCCAGATCGCGGATATATTGAAAAGCTTGAGTCTCGGCCTTACGCAGGTCTTCGCCGAATGATTTATGTTCTACCAACAGCACGCCGGGCCAGAACAGATCAATGCGCCCGTAGTCGCCGGAGATTTTCTTCACCGCCTCTTCAAAGCTGGCGACGACGCGGCGTTTGATACCGAAGACCTGAAAGAATTCGTTCCAGAAGGTTTGTTTTTCGGCGCTCTCGCTTTTGACGCCAGCCCATTCGCGCGAAAACTTGATCGCGTTGTGGCGGATTTCGTTCCAGGAAATCGGCATGGCGGGTTGGTTCTAACTGATTCTGGCGGATTCGTCGAGCACACTGCTTTGGCCAAAAGCTTGGAAGAGGCGGTCGAGGAAGATTTGCGTCTGACCCTTTTCGTCGCCCGTGATGTTTTTCTGACACCACGCGATGAATTCCACGAGTTTTTCCCGGCTCGACATGACGGACAAGTGTGCGCCGAAGATTTATCAGCGTCAATGACGCCTTCTTCCAAGCAAGATGTTGCCGCTGGCATGGACGAGGCAAACGCGCTAACGTGCCGCCGTTCCAATGAAAAAACGCGCCCAATCACTCACGAAAAATGGCCAAACCAACGGGCAGGTTCAAACTCTTGTGGACCTGGTATGGGTTCAGTGCAAGGGATACAGGTGCATGGCCTATTCTGACGCGACTGGCAAATGGATAAATTTATATACCGGCAAAAAAGTGACGGATTTCGTCAAAGTGATCGGATGATTGTCGGTTGAGGGCTGATGGTTTGGATGCAGGCAATTTCCGCGCCCGCGCGGGCGCGGCCCCGTTGAAGCCATGACCGCGTTCGGCCCATGCCTGACGTGGCTGGCTGAAACACATCTGCAATCTCAAGATTGTCCTTTAAGTCCAAAACCATCATTATCCATTTTGCATGGACCTAATTCACTGCGCTTGGAAGGTTGGACTGCATTTGTCCAACCTGGCATGATAGACTTTGAAGAAATGTCCTCACTTGCTGCCCATCTTTTTCGCGAAGTTCGCCCGGATTTTTTCCGCGTGCTGACAGGGCCGCTGGCGCGCCTCTATGTGGATGCGCTCGACGCGCTGGAGCGCGAGGCTTCGCAACGCAACCAAGGACTCGACCGCGAAGAGGCGCTCGCTTTGGTCGAGCAGGTCGTCGAGCAACATGGTGAAATCTCTGCGGTTGACGATGAGCCGGTTGCCCAAGCAGCCACCACGCGGGACAAAGCTCGCATCGTTCTGGAAACGCTTCGCAAAACGGGCTGGCTTCAGGACGAGGAGCGGACGGATTGGCAGCGGCTGATTTTCTTTGACCCGAACGGTGTTCTGTTGCTCCACGCATTGAGGAAGATTGCCTTTCCCGAAGCTGCCAGATTTTCCGACAAGCTCGTGAATGTCTGTTTCACCCTGGCCAACCGTGATGCGCTGGCGGATCAGCCTTGGGCACAGGTCGAAAGTTGCGTAGCCAGCCTGCAAGCGGGTCTCGCCGAACTGCACGGGATGCAGAAGTCCATTGAACGCCACACAAAGCAGCAACTTGCCGCTTCGACACTCAAAGAAAATCTCGCGGTGCTGTTTGACCAGTTTGCCGAGCGCATCGGGCGAACCTGTTACGCGCAACTGGTTCACGCGCGTTTGCCTTCAAAGCTCGCTGACGCCCGGCGCGCGATTGACGAGTTGGAAACAAACGCCGACCTCCTTACCAAAATGCAGACCGAAGTAATGCGGCGTGATCCGGCACTTTCGCCCGAAGCCGCAATGGCTCATGTCCGGCTGCGACTGAACGAACTGGCAGAACTACTGGAACACGTTGAACCGCTGGCCGACGCGATTGACCGGCGCACCGCAGAATTCACCCGCCGTTCGCAAGCGCGATTCCGCTACCTCCAGGAAACAACCAGCGAAAACCGTTCCCGCGTTCAGGAGTTTTTTGAGACGCTCAACCGCCATTTTGCCGGTCGCCGCATCAATGAACTGGATGAGTTGGGCATCGAATTTCCGGCTTTGTTGCTGCACGACACCCGGATTGTTGGCGGCATGGAATCGCTCTATACGCCCCGCCTTCGCCGCGCGGCTGGCGAGATCGAACCGTTGGAAGATGCCGATCCGGGCCAACAAGACCGCGCACTGGCGCAACTTGAGAGCACGATGCGCGATTCCCTGACTGTTAGTCGGGCCAATCACTTTGTCGCTGCACTGCCCGGCAAGAAGGGCGCTCGGATTGATTCATCCGTGTTGCTCCGCGAACACGTTCGCAATGACGAAGATGTGGCCGACCTTATCGCCTGTCTGCTGCACGCGCGGTCGGCGGATGCGCAATTTGAAATTCAAGTCCCCCGGCGCGAAACCGAGGCCGACGCCGGCGACTTCGACACCAAACTACAATACCGCATCGAGCGCTTTACCCTGCTCAAGAAATGACGACCGACGGCACATCTGCAATTTCCACCGGCTTGCTGGCGAAGCTGTCCGCCAATGATCGCGAGCGGCTTGGCGAAGCTTTGCGGCGGTTGCTGGCACACGGTTCAATTCTCGGCCTCGAACCCGCGCAAACCGACCTTTACCACTGGTGTTATCAAAATCGCGCCTGGGTGGATGAACTGGCCGGATTGCTCGATCTCAAACTTCACTGGGAACATCAGGATCGAACGGTGCAGGCTGTTCCGCAGAGCGCCGCCTTCCTTTTGCACCTTAAACTTGACGCCACGCTGGTGTTGCTCACTTTGTGGTATGAGTTTGACACTGCCGTGCGCGACCGTGGCGAAACGCCGCCCGTCCGCCTTACCGCACAACAACTCAACGATTCGCTGGCTGCAAAGTTCGAGCCGCTGCGCAAACATCTTCCCAGCCCGACACGGCTGCGCGAAATCCTTTCGCTGGCGCGACGAAAAAATCTCGTTCATGTCACGCTTGATGTGACGTTGGAGCGTTCGCAGATTGAAATTCTGCCAACTTTGAAACGGGTCATCCCCTTCCAAAACATTGAAGAATGGAACAAGAACGCGGACCGATATTTGGCTTCCGTCAAAGAAACACCAACTGGAGAAGTTGATGCTGACGACAGCGAAGACGCCGAAAAGGAAGAATGAACCGCACCATCTGCCTCACTCGCATCCATGCGCTCAACTGGTATGGCTACAAAGACACCATTCCGGTCGAGGGCAATCTGTTGCTGGCGGGTGTGACCGGTTCGGGCAAGTCCATCCTTATGGATTTGATTCAATTCGTCCTCGTAGGCGACCAACGCCTCGTCCGCTTCAACCAGTCCGCTACTGGCGACCGTTCCGATCGTTCGCTCAAGGGTTACTGTCTCGGTGACACCAAGGAGGAAGAAAATGGCGTCACACAATACATGCGGAGCAGAGCCATCACTTATGTGGCATTGGAGTTCACTTGGCCGAATGGCAAAAAATCCGAAACTTGGGGCATTCGCGTTGAGTTTGCCAGCGCGGCGGAAGCACACGGCAAAATCACACCATTCTTCGTTCCTGAATCGCTTGCTCGCAGCGATTTTTTGGATGCCGAGAAGTGCCCGCTTGATTACACCGCGTTCAAGGCATTCGCGGAAGGTCGCGAGGGACGAATTTACCCGGAGGGCATCGAAGCTTACCTGCGCGACATGGCGCAGCCTGTGCATCTCAATTTCGATAAGAATGTCCTGCGTGCGCTTTTGCCCACGGCAATGTCGTTCACCTTCCTGAAAAGTTTTAATGAGTTTGCACGTCAATTTATTCTCCCCGCCGACAAGCTCGATGTAAATGACGTGACCGCGAGCTATCGGACGTTTTTGAGTTATGAGCACGATCTGAACGACTTGAACGACCAGCTTGAAAAGCTGAAGGCCATACACGACACGTTCACACGACTTACCGAACTCCGCCGTGATCGTGTATTGGCGCGTTACCTTGAAGCACAACTCCGCAACGAACACGCCGCCGAGCAGCTTCAGTCTGATGAATCCCGACTCTCCAAGCTCAAGGAAGAATACGCAACCGAGGAAGCGCGATTAAAACACCTGGAGGAAGCCATCCCAAATCTCAAGCAGCGGATTAATGGCATCAAAGCGAGCATAAATGAAACACCCGAAGGCCGACTCTACAGCGAACTGAAATCACGCAACGAAAAGCTGACCCACCACATCAGTCAACTTACCGAAGTCGGCACGACGCTGGGGCAGGCACTCGCCAACCGCGTTCGCAATGCCAGGTCATGGCTCAAAGAACTCCGCGCTTTGCCGCTGGATATGGACAGTGCGCCAGCCGTTTCCGTCGAGCGAGCGATCCACGCAATTGAACAGGGTGGAGTTTTGAAAGCGGGCGAAACCTTGCGCACGCTCGGTGACACGGCCCAGCGTGCTGCCGCTGAAGCAAGCCGTGCGGCTGCTCCAACGTACAAACGCCTCTCTGAACTGCGCCAGCAACTCGGCCAACTGCGAGACGAAGTTGCCGCTCTCAAAATTGGCAAACTGCCGTTTCCCACCAGGCTTCTGGATGCGCTCAACAACAGCTTGCTCTCGCGTGGTTCACATTTGCCCGCGCAGCATCTCCGTGCGTTATGCGAAGTAACCGACGAGCGGTGGCGCCCGGCCGTCGAAATCGCCTTTGCCCGCAAGTTCGCCATCACGGTTTCCCAGGAGCACTACGAGCAGGCGGAGAAAATTTACCACGGATTGAAAGCGTCCGAGCTTGGCAATGAGACAGGCCGCGAATCGCTCATCAATCCGGCAAAGGCGCTCAAGCTCAAGAAAGCCGTTCGGTCTGGTTCGCTGGCGGAAAAGCTGAAGACCAGCCATCCTGTCGCTGAAGCCGTCGTGAGCCACCTGTTCGGCGATCTGATATGCGTGGAATCGCTCGCACAATTGCGTGCGTTGTCTCCAGACCAGAACGGCATTCTCCCGGACGGTTTTATGACCCGCGGCGCATTTGTCGAACGCCCGCGATTCTATGATGGCAATCCGTTTGTCGGCGAGAAAGGTTTGGAGCAGCAGCTTGCCTGGAAACAAAAGCTGATTGGTGACCTCGAAGCCGAGGAGCGAAAATTGATGCCTGTCGAGCGTGCAGTCAAGACCGTCGGCGATGGCTGGCGTGAGCATTTTGAACAAGCTGCGAATTTGAGCGACGAACTTGCGAGCATCCGGCAATTACCCGGGTTACAAACAGAATTGAAGGACAACATCGCCAAGCTCAAGACAATTGACCGGGCGAAGTTTGACGAACTGGCAACACAGCAAACCGGGCTGGAAACTGACCTCAAAAAAATGGAAGATGAGCAACGAGTGCTCGACCGTAGCGAGAAACGCGCAGAGCTTCGCCAGCTTGAAAAGCAAATTGCCGTGCAGCGGAATACGGTCACGTCCTTGGCTGAAAAGTTTGATCAGGTTAGCAATGAGGTTGACGTGTCACCGTGGTTGAAGCGTTTGGACGAACTTCGTTCCGAAATGCTTGGCCAGTTCCCCGTGAAGGACGCCGCAGCCAGCCGTTTCAACGACCAGTTCCATGAACTTAGCACGCAAGCGACCGGAACTTGGGAACAGTTGAAAGCAAAGCGTCGCGAACTCGCAATGGCTCATTCCAAGTTCGATGAATTGCCAATCGAAACGGAGACGAACAACGCACACGACAAACAGCTTGCCAAACTGGAACAAAGCGACATCCCCGACTATCGCGGCAAAGCCGAGCGCGAGCGCAAAAATTGGGAGCACCTGTTCCGAACGCAGATTTTGGAAAAACTGCACAACGCACTGAATGAAGTTGTCAATTTGGTCATGCTGCTCAACACATCGCTGAAGAAGCGGCCCATCGGCACAAATACCTACGAACTTCGATACTGGCGCAATCGAGATTACCAACTTTATCATGATTTGCTTCAAGCCAGCGCCATTGCGCGCGAAGACGATTTATTTTTCGCCTCTGCCGAACCGCGCTTCCGCGATGCAATTGCACACTTCCTGAAAACACTCACGGAACAACCGGACAGCGCAGAAGCAGGCCGGTTGCTCGACTATCGCCACTACTACGAATATGACATGGAGGTGGTGGAGGAGGACGGCCGAAAAACCAGCGTGGATCGTCACTCTGGTAAATTCAGTGGCGGTGAAAACCAGTCGCCGTATTTCATCGCGATTCTCGCGAGCTATTTGCGCGCTTATCGTCGTTACAGCTCCCGTAAATCCGAACCCTCACTTGGGCTTGTTCCGATTGACGAGGCGTTCTCGAAGTTGAGCGGCGAGCGCATCAAAGACTGCATCACCGCGCTCAAGGCATTCGATTTGCAAGGCGTGTTCTCGATGAGCACCGGCAACATTCCGTATGCCTTCGAGCACTGCGACTGGCTCGTGGTGGTGTCGAAAGACGAACGCCGTCTCGGCAAGCGCACGGAAATCCGCAACACTCCTGTGAGCCTGGCGCGGGATTCAGAAGACGCCCGGCGCTTGATGGGATCGTAGTTGCTCCACGCATGAAAACGCCTTCACCAGTCCTCGAAGTCATCGCCCGCCGATATGAACGGAGTCAGGCGGGACGCACCGGCGAAGCAAGCCGGGATGTGCTGCTGTCGCTGGCAGAACTTCTGGCGGAGGCTGGTTGCAGCGAAGGAGAAAAACGCGCCGTAGCTGAGCAACAGCTTGCTGAGGCTGAAGCCGCCGGAATGCTCGCGCGTGTCCCGGTTCATAAGCGCGACCGCTCCCACATTCATCAAATCCGCTTTTCACCGGCCAACGAATCCACCCTTTACGCACGCCTTGGCCGTCCGTCACCTACTGAACTTCGCGCGGCGGTGGCTGAACAATTCAAAGCGGCAGCAACTGCTGATACACAGGCGCGCTGGCGGGAAGGTTGGAAAACTTGGTGCGAACGGATGCAGCAGGCCGCATTGGCTGGAAGTTCTATCGCTCCATTTGATCGTGAACCCACCACAGCTAATACCAAACTGATTGCCCTCCTGCCGAGGTTGCTGGCTTGGGAAGGCGAATCTCTCATGAGATTCGCAAGCTGCGTCCTTTGTGGCGACTCCAAGCAACTCGAACAACTTGCTGGAATTGAGCGTGACGGTGAGTTTTCAGGCCAGTTGCGTGGCAAACTGGGACGTTTGCTCGACGACATCACTGGCAGCGCCATTCGCACTCTCGACGATGTTGGAATTATTCCGAACCCGCGCTCCGTTCTCGTTCACGGCCCGTTAAAACTTCGCTTGGATGGTGCATGGCTGGATTTAAGTCTTTTGCGTGGCTCATTTCGTTTGTCTCAAAGAGATATTGAGCGTGCTGAAACAATCGAGACAGCATCTCCGCGCTGCCTGACGATTGAAAACGAAACGACGTTTCACGAATTGGCCAAACTTCAGAGCGGTGAACTGCTCGTTTGCACCAGCTATCCCGGCAGCGGCACTGTGGCTTTGCTAAGACGCTTGCCGCCGAACGTAGATTGCTGGCACTTTGGTGACAGCGACGAAGCCGGCTTTGAAATTCTTCGCGTGCTGCGGGAAAAATCTGGACGCGACTTTCACCCGCTCCACATGCAGGCCGGACGAATTCCCTTCGAGCAGGAATCTCTCGGGCGTCCAACTCGACTTACTTGGCCCTTCTACGATTGAGGATATGGAGATGCTTGAGGCATTGAAAACAAGGCCGGGATTTGTCATGCTGGCGGGGATCACGCGGCAGTCGCTGTGGACCGGGTTGTGACTTTCGCATTCACGAGAACACCGAGTTGGCTCTGACCTCAACCATGAAATCCAAATTGCTTGCAAACGGCCTTTCGAGGCGGGCAAACCGGTGCCTCACGACGGCTGGCATTCCAATCGATAAACAATTCATTGTCCACGCCCTCAAAACCGGGAAGTTTTACCCCTCTTGCTGGCCTCCTAACTATGGCAAACTCACGCATTACGAAGTTTGTAATTGGGCAGGCGTTGATGCAAAAAATGTCCCATATATTTCTCGCACTCAACGTGAAGGAAATCCGTATTTAGACAACGGGCTTTCCTACCGGGCCAACCGGTGCCTATTGCGATCCTCAATTTCCATCACGAAAAAAGCAGTTCGTCACGCCCTCCAGACTGGGGTGCTTTCACCGGGCAAACGCCCGAGCAACTATGGCAAGGTCACGCACGCCGAACTCTGTCTCTGGGCCGGAGTTGATAAATCTACATCGCGCTAAATTCTTCCTAATTTCTCCCTTTCGCCAAGACTTCCCAACATCAATATTCCGCACCGTTCCGCAGGCTTCACTTTTGCTGCATAAACATCACGAGCAAACCATAAAGTCGGGGGGCGACTTTCCGCCCCTGCTCCAATCCGCCGTAAGCAACCAGAGGCAAAAGGTCGCCAAGTTTCCCCATCTGTGCATATTTGAACAATAATTTTGGGAGATTGAAAACAAGGCGGGGATTTGTCATGCTGGCAGACATCAGAACTGTTGCACAAATTTTATGATTTCAAACGAACGACCATCGCCTTTCGCACGTCGGCCTTATGGCCAGTCCCCTTATGGCCAGCCTAAGCCACCGGTTCAAGAGGACACGCTCAAATCGGATCAGGTGCAAATTGAGCGCAAGACCTTCGTCTTCACACTCAAGGAAAATCCGCGCGGACGGTTTCTGCGCATTAGTGAAGACGCCGGTGGTCGCCGCGACACCATTATTATTCCATCAACCGGTCTGGAGGAATTCAGGAAACTCCTCGATGAAATGGTGAAGACCTCAAACGAAATACCGCCAAAGAGCAATTCACCA
>Ga0182017_10000830_pt1 | contig 24408 bp, 15 predicted proteins | sample 712E3DmetaG_FD_120492 | JGI IMG/M metagenome (GOLD analysis project Ga0182017, IMG submission 120492) | Permafrost microbial communities from Stordalen Mire, Sweden - 712E3D metaG | ecosystem: Environmental > Terrestrial > Soil > Wetlands > Permafrost | place: Sweden: Stordalen | collected... | reverse complement strand
TCGCCTGACGACCCCCGTTGTTCCCCACAACGGCGCCGGCGTCGCTCACGCCGGCCAAATCCGGCATACCGCGCCCACTCTGCGTCTTGCCATCCCCATGTTGCCCGCGCTGTCCGCGACGCGATTCGTTCGGCCCAAGCTGGCCGACGATTGGCCATTGCCTGGTGACATGTCGTCGTCGCCTGCACAACGCCGCCCACCATGAGGACAGGGGATACCAAAAGACATTCCGATTCCGAACCCACGGCGCGCCAGTCGCCGGAATACCCGGTTCTGGCCGCCTTCCGCGCCCCCGCTGCGCGCCCCGCACCCTTTCCCGCGTCGCCACGGCCTGACTTCGTATACCACGACGGAATTCTCCAGACCGCCCCACCCGCCGCCTCCACAAAGAGTAGCCACACCCGCGGGGCCAATGCGACGGCTGGGAACTATCCGCCCGCCCCGGCGTCAGATATCCTACCGGGTGGTCGAACGGAACAATCCACCCGGACATAGGAGGTCTGTCATGAACCTGCTGGCCCTGCCCGCGTTGATCGTGCTCCTGGCCGCTACCGCCGCGTTCGCCGCCGACGCCACCCCCGCCGATCTCGACGTCTCCCGCGTCGCCCTCTTCTCCAGCGGCGTCGGCTACTTCGAGTGCGACACGACCGTCACCGGCGACGCTACCGCCGCCCTCCAGTTCCGCACCGACCAGATCAACGACATCATCAAGTCGATGGTCGTCCAGGACTTCGGCGGCGGCAAGATCGGCATCATCAGCTACGCTTCCCAGGACCCGATCGAGAAGACCCTCCGCAGCTTCGGCGTCAACCTCACCGGCAAACCCACGCTCGGCCAGCTTCTCGACCAGCTCCGCGGCGAGCCGGTCGAGATCACCGGCCCGCTGTCGTGCACCGGCCTCATTGTCGGCGTCGATCGGGAGCAGGTAGTCGACCCCGACGGCAAGACCTTGCAGGAGATCGAGCGGCTGACGCTGCTGACGGACGCGGGTCTGCAACACCTGGAGTTGACCAAGCTCCAGGGCATCAAGCTCAGCAGCGCGAAGGTGGACGCGGAGCTGCGTAAGGCCCTGGCGACGCTTGCCTCCGGGCACGACGCCGACAAAAAGAGCGTCGTTGTGAGCTTTGAGGGTAAGGGCGAGCGGAAGGTCCGGGCCGCGTACCTGCTCGAAGCCCCAATCTGGAAGACCAGCTACCGCCTCGTGCTGTCCGACGAGAAGGACAAGAAGCCGTTCGTCCAGGGCTGGGCGACGGTCGAGAACGCGACCGAACGCGATTGGAACAACGTCCGGCTGTCGCTCGTTTCCGGCCGGCCCATCTCGTTCCGCATGGACCTGTACACGCCGCTGTACGTCCCGCGCCCGCTGGAGCAGCTTGAGCTGTACGCGTCGCTGCGCCCGCCGTCGTATGAGGGCGGGGTTGCGACACAGAACGAGCAAGTGCCGCTCGCCCGGAAAGCGGGCGGGGACATGGTTGCGGGCCGCGCGAAGGCCAGGGCTCCCGTCGTCATGGCGCCAGCCGCGCCACCGATGCCCGCCGAGTCAACGGTCACGTTCGCAGATCAGGAAGCCCCAGGAGGCGTCGCCCTCGCCGGCGCCGGCGTCGTATCCGTCGCCAAAGCGATGGAGGCCGGCGAGCTGTTCGCCTACCACATCGCCATGCCGGTCTCGATCCCGCGCCAGCACTCGGCGATGCTCCCGATCGTCAACCAGGAGGTCGAGGCAACGAAGGTGAGCATCTTCAACATCGCCACGCACCCGAAATACCCGCTCAACGGCCTGGAGCTGAAAAACACCACCGGCCTGAACCTGATGCAGGGCCCGGTCACTGTCTTCGACAGCGACATCTACGCCGGCGACGCGAAGCTGCCCGACCTCAAGCCCGACGAGAAGCGGCTGGTCGCGTACGCCCTCGACCTCTCGACCGAGGTGCTGATCAAGCAGCAGCCGCAGCCGGACGAGATCGTCAGCCTGAAGATCGCGAAGGGGACGCTGTGGCACCGCCACCGCTTCGTGGACACCCGCGAATACGAGATCAAGAGCAAGGCGGACAAGCCGCGGACCGTGATCGTCGAGCAGGCGTATTCAGAGGACTGGAAGCTGCTGGAGCCCAAGGAGCCGTACGAGCGGACGCAGACGCTGCTGCGGTTCAAGGTCGCGGTGCCGGCCAAGGAGACGAAGTCGCAGAAGGTCGTGCTGGAGAAGGTCGCCGACCAGTCGCTGACGCTGACCGACACCGGCCTCGACACGATTCGCTACTACCTGAGTGCCCGCGTGATCTCGCCGAAGGTCAAGGCGGCCCTGGAGAAGGTCATCGAGCTGCGGACGGCGGTGGACGACATCGCCCGGCAGCGGGCCGATCTCGAGCGGCAGCGTGAGGAGGCCACCAAGGACCAGGCCCGCATCCGCGAGAACCTGAAGACGCTCGACAAGAGCACCGACGCCTACAAGCGCCAGCTCAAGAACTTCGACGAAGTGGATGAGAGGATCACCAAGCTCGGCGCCGACATCGAGGCCGCCCGCAACCAGGAACAGGACAAGCGCAAGGTGCTGGAGACGTACCTGCTGTCGCTGGACATCGAATAACGGACACGTGGGAGAGGTAGCCGCGGGCCGGGATCATCCCCCGGCGCACGCCGACAGGAGTTGGCTCAGCACACCCAACTGCGCGCGCAGGACCGTATCGTCCTTCTGTTCGGCCTCCGCCAGAGCGTCTTTCGCGGCCGCCGCCAGGCCCGCGCCGCGTTCGCGGCAGAATCTCGGCCACTCCGTCTGCGACAACGCCAGAATCGGCGCCCAGTCGGCCAGCTTGCTCACCGCCTCGCGCGGCTTATCCCGCTCGATAGAGCGATTCGCTTCGCGGAGCACGTCGACCCCCAGCTTCCCCTCCAGTCGCGCGCGCCCCGTTCCTGGATCGAGCCGGTCCAGCGCGTCCACGCACCGCCCCACCTGGGCGGCGTCGCGACGCCGGAGCGCCTTGTCGAACAACGCCTCGAAGCCCTGCTTGCCGACCGTGCGGCCCGGCTCGGCCCGTTCCAACTCCGTCACCAGCTCGAACAGGCTGTCCCACGCCTGTGTGCCCGCGGCCTCCTCGATCGCCCGTTTGATGAGCGCCGTCACGTCCCCGACCGGGCAACGGAGTTGCAGCGCGCCCAGCATCGCGCGCTGCGCTGCGGCGTAATCCCGCGCACGCACGCTGGCGTCCGCTTGCTTCAGCAGTTCGGGCCCCCGGCTCTCCAAGACCTTGCGACCCGGCGACTCGTCCCGATACGCGTTGTCGAAGCGGTCCGCAAAGGAGCGCGCCTCCGGCCACCGCTGCTGATCGAGCGCCTGCTGGAGCACGGATTCCCACGTCCGCCGCACGTGCTGCGGTTCGCCCTTCGCCGACTTCGCGGCGCCCGTGCAGTGGCTGGCCACCTCGAGCACCGCGGCCGCACGCGCGAAATCGGATTCCTGCGCCGCGGCCGCGGCGACCGCCCGGAGCCGCTCGAGATACGCGCGCATCTGCTCGCCCCCTTCACGGCCGGACGTGCCGACCCGATCGAGCGCCGCCGCGTAGTCGGCCCCACTTGCGTAGGCCCCCAGCGCAAAGGCGGCCTCCAACTGGAGCCGGCGGAGCCGCACCTCGGTCGCGGGCGTCACGAAGCGCGCCACGCCGTGCTGGTTATCCAGGATCCGGTCGATCGCCTGACGCGCGTCCTCCCTGCTCGTCGGCGGCTCGGACGGCGCCGCCGCACGTTCCAGGGCCTCCGCCAGCGCGCCGACGCGTTGCGTCAGCTCGGCCTGCTGGTCCCCTGCGGCGCCCGGCAGCCGCCCCATCTGATCCAGCGCCGCCGCCGCCTGGCGCCACCGGCCGCCCTCCAGCGCTGCCGCGAAGTTCTGCTCGCCGACGCCGCGCACCAGTTCGTCCGCACTCCGGCCCTGTAGTGCGGCCAGCGGTGCCGCCCAGTCGACATGGTCCGCCGTCGCATCATCCCGCAGCCGGCGCGCCAGCTCGGTCGCGAGGGTCTCCTCGGCCGAGGCGAGACCCGGCTGCGTCCGCCCGCCGAGCTCGACGTACTCGCGAAGTTGCTTGATCGCCTCGTCGTAGTCGTGCCCGTCGCAAGCACCGCGAATCGCATCCGGCAACCGCGCCAGCCGGATTTGCCGCAGCGCGTAACCGCCGCCGACCCACAGCAGCACGACGCCCGCCCCCGCCAGGACAACCTGCGTGATCCGCCGGCGTCGTGCCGCCGCCACGCGTGCCCGCGCGCTGGCCGCCGCCCGGGCTTCCGCGGCCGCCTGGGCCAGATACCGCTGCTCGACCTCGACGCGCGCCGCCGCGATGATCTCCCGGGCGCGCGGCGTGGCATACTCGCTCGCCAGCCCGTCCAGCCACGCCAAGACCTCGCCGTCCGGCCGCCCCGTCGCGTACAGACCCTCCAGCGCCGGCGCCAGCCGGGACAGCTCCATTCCCTCGGCGAGCTTCTGGAGGTCGGCGGGGGTCGCGCACGACTCGGCCTCCCGGTACGCGCTCGAAAACCGCTCGTACGCCTGCGCGAAATCGCGCGCCTGGTACGCCCGCACCGCCCGCTTCATCGAGCTCCGTAGCCACAGCACCTGCGATTGCGGAATCGCCTCCAACAGCGCCTTGGCCTCCGCGTTCCCCGGGTCGAGCTGCAAGACCTCGCGGCAGGCGTCGGCGGCGGGCTGGAAACGGTGCCGCTTGAGTTGCGTCCGGGCGGCGCCCAACTTGCCTCCGAGCTGCTGGGCGTCCAACTGCTCCTCGCACTTGGCCATTTGGGCCAGCGCCTCCGGGTCGCGCGGGACCAGCGCCAGCAGCTCGCGCCACGCACTGCCCGCTTCGCGCAACGCCCCCCGCATCGCGAGCGCGTTGGCCCGCGTCCGCAGCCCGGCAATTCGCGCGAGCATCTGCCGCATCGAGTCCGCCGCGGACCGGGCCTCGCCGTGCTCAGGCGCCAGCGCCAGGGCTGCCTCGAACTCGCCGAGCGCCGCCTCCCACGCCCCGCGCGCCAGCGCCGCACGTCCGGACGCGAGCCGCTCCGCCACCGCACCGGCCTGCTTCAGATCGAAGCCGCAGCCCCCGCAGAATTCGACGCGGGCCCGATTCTCCCGACCGCAATGCGGACACACGGACGGCTGTGCACTCACCGCGACGGGTGCCGCGGGCGCGCTGGCCAGCGTCACGGCGATGTTGCCCAGCGCCGCCTCCAACTCCTCCGCGGACGCATACCGGCGCTCCGGATCCGCCTCCAGTGCTTTGCGCAGCACCGGCCGCAGCGGCGCCGGCAGCTTCGCAACCTCGACCGGCCACGGTGCCGCGCCCGTCACCACTTCGTACAACGTCGCCGCGAGCGAGTAAATGTCCCCGCGCGCGTCCACCTGTCGCGGGCCCGCCAACTGCTCCGGCGCGGCGTAGCACTGCGCGCCGCGCGCCGCCGCGTCCCCGTCCGGCGTGCTTTCCGCGATGCTCGCCGCCAGCCCGAAATCAACGAGCTTCGGCACGCCGTCAGCCGTGAGCAGGATGTTGCCGGGCTTGATGTCGCGGTGGATGACCCCCTGCCCGTGGGCCGCCGCCAGCGCCCGACACAGTTGGCGTCCCAGGTCCAGCGCATACGCGAGCGGCTGGGCCCCGGCCTGCCGCAGAAACTCGCGCAGGCTCTGGCCCGCGACGTGCTCCATCGCGATGAAATACCCGTGCTCATCCCGCCCGATGTCGTAGACCTGGACGATATTGAAGTGGTTCAGGCTCGCGATGGCCCGGGCTTCGTGGACCAGCCGTGCCAGGGCCTCCGGTGCACGCGTCTTCGCCGGGTCGATGCGCTTCAGCGCGATCACGCGCCCCAACCGCCGGTCGCGAGCCCGATAAACCGCGCCCGTCCCACCCGCGCCGATCTGCTCCAGAATCTCGTACCGGCGTGCAGTATCTTCCTCTAACAGCGCCTCATCGAGCGCAACGTCCGGCCCCAGCGCTTCCTGCTCAAACGACAGGGCGGGGTCCGCCGGTGCGGGCGACTTGGCGTCTGGATCGGGCGGCACGTTCATGCGGGCTCGCTCGGGTGCGGGTGCGCAAGCGGCCGACTTGCCTTCACCGCGCGTTTGGACCACCATCCGCGCCATGCCCGGCCAGACGTTGTCCGATATCCGCGCGCTGCTCGCCGAGGCCGGTCTGGCACCCCAGCACCGCTTCGGTCAGCACTTCCTCATCGACCTCAATCTTATGAGGAAACTGGCTGACTCGGCAAACCTCAACCCTGCCGACACCGTCCTCGAGGTCGGCGCCGGCACCGGCTCGCTGACCGAAATCCTCCTCGACCGCGGCGCCCGCGTCGTCGCCGTCGAGATCGACCACGGCTTGCAGGGCGTCTTGCGGCAACGGCTCGGCGGCCACCCGCGCTTCACGCTCGTTCAGGGCGACGCGCTGGCCGGCAAGCACGCCGTCAACCCCCTCGTGCTCCGCATCCTCATCGAGCAGCCGCCCGAAGCCGGCGGCGCCTACAAGCTCGTCGCCAACCTGCCCTACCAGATCGCCACCCCCCTGCTCGTCGACCTGCTCTACGCCACGCCCAGCTTCGAACGCCTGACTTGCACGATCCAGCGCGAGGTGGGCGAGCGGCTGGCCGGGGCGCCGCGCACCGACGCCTACGGCCCCGTGTCGGTCATCACTCAGACGCTCGCCGAGACGATCCCCCTGTCCATCATCCCCGCCACCGCGTTCTGGCCCCGCCCGCAGGTCGAATCCATCATGATCACGTTGCGCCCGCGCCCGGCCGATCAGATCGGCGTGGCCGTGGACGACGTCCCCCGCTTCGTGCAGCTCGTGCAGCGGGCCTTCCAGCAACGCCGCAAGATGCTCCGCCGTCTGTTTCGCGAGTGGGATGAGTCCGTGGCGCTGGCGGTGTTCCAGCGCGCCGGAATCAGTCCCGATGCCCGCCCGGAGGAGCTGTCGCCACGAGACTGGCGGCGGTTGTTCGCCGCAGTGCAACGGGCCGGGCCGTGACGATGTGCCGCGAGATGTACGCCTGCACGAACGCCGGGCTGGTGCTGTCCCCGTGCCCCCCGTTGTACCCGTAGCGCTCGAACTCCGGCCGCCATTCGACGTTCACGACCCGCTCCGCACCGTGCGGCGAATGCAGCCCAACCGCCCCCGCCCCGTCCGCGGCGATCTTGCCGTCGATCGTGCACGCAACCTTCATCAACTGGGTCAGGACCGCGTCGTGCGGCGAGTAGTAATTATAAATCTCGCCGCGCACGTGCTGCAGCGCCGCGCCGGCGTCGTAATCGGAGGACAGGCTGCCGCTCAGCAGCACGACGTTGTTCACCTTGTACTCCGGCCGCAGGGCCTCCAGCGCCCAGATGGCCACGCCGCTGCCGGCGGACAGCCCCACCACGTTCACCTCGCGCCCCGGGTACTGGTCGATGTACTCCTGGATGTACCCCGCCAGCCGGGCGGCCCCCAAGCGCGCGATCGGCTGCACTGTCTGATCGACGATCGGGTTAAACGTGTAAGACCAGGTCAGTCGCGAGACTTCGCCGCGATACCCGGCCTTCTGCAGCCCCTCCCGCAGCCCCGCATCGCCCATGTCCACGTTGCCCACCCCGGGGCAATAGAAAGTGATGCCGTTTTGGGCCTGCGGCCCAAACGGCGTCGCGCAACCAGCTACGGCTACGATCGTCACGATCGCCGCGATGTGGAACGGCCACCTCATTCCTATGCACCCTCAGCCGGCCTGCCCGTCGGCTGACTCCGAAGCTCGTACTACTCACGTCCCTCGTGAGCACCGGCCTTGAATCCCGGGATCCGGATGTTCTCCTGCGGCTTCTCGTCGGGGTGTACGGCGAACACCTCGACCCGCGAAATATCCTCAAACGGAACGACGACCACGTAGGCCCCCACCTGGTAGTTCTCGTCCACCGGCATGCACTCGAACGCCAGCGCGCTGCTGATGCCGATATCCGCCATCTCCTTCATCTCGTAGCTCAAGCCGTCCTTGAGATACAAAATGGTGCGGGTCTCGAGCGCGTCCTTGTACCGCTGGTGCTCGGTGTTGCCGTTCCCCTCCTTGGTCCGGCGTGCGCCCGGGAACTTCCGCGCGGTACAGCGCTCCTTGGCCTCGTCGATCTGCCGACGCAACCCGATCCCATGAAACCAGTCATAATTGAACATGAAGCTACTCCGCGTCGGCATCGACTCGTCGGACGGCATCGGCAACCCGTGTCTCAGGTGCCCAATTCCCTGGTATCATCGTCGAAAATGACGAGTGCCGCGAAAGCCCAACTCATCCGGCAGCTCGCCCGCGCGGCCGGATTCGACCTGGTCGGCATAACCGTTCCCAGGCCGCTGGCGCGCGTGGCCTATTATAGGCGCTGGCTCGCCGCGGGCTACGGGGCCGACATGCACTACCTCCACCGCAACGTCCGCCTCAGGGCCGAGCCGGCTGGCTTGCTGCCGGGGGCAAAGTCGATCATCTGCGTCGCCGTTGCCTACAAACGCGCCGACGGCTACGTGCGCCCCCATCCGCCGGCACGGAGCGTGGCAGGCGATGCGGCACCGGCCACCGTTTGCGCCGAACCGACCGGCCGCATCGCCCAGTACGCCCGCGGACACGACTACCACGTCGTCCTCCATTACATGCTCGACCAGCTCATTCGTACGGCCCGAGACGAGCTTCGCGAGCCGTTCGAGGCCCGGACCTTCGTCGACACCGCCCCCGTGCTCGAACGCGAACTCGCCGCCGCCGCCGGGCTCGGCTGGATCGGGCGAAACACCTGCCTCCTGAACGACCATCTCGGCTCCTACCTGCTGCTGGCCGAGGCCGTCACGACCCTCGACCTCCCCCCGGACCCGCCGGCGGCCCCACGCTGCGGCCGCTGCACACGCTGTATAGACACGTGTCCGACCCGCGCGTTGGTCCAGTCCCACGTCCTCGACGCATCCCGTTGCATCGCGTACCTGACGATCGAGCACTGCGGCGAAATCCCCGCCGAACTCCAGCCGCTGATGGGCGACCGGGTCTTCGGCTGCGATGTATGCCAGCAGGTCTGCCCGTACAACGCCCGGGCCCCACTGGGCACGCATCCCGGAATCATCGCCGACCGGTTGCCCGACCGAATCGCACTACGCACGCTCCTGGACGCCTCGCACGCCGACTACCGGCGCCTCGTACGTGGTACGGCCATGCACCGAGCCCGAATCGAGATGCTTCGGCGAAACGGCGGCATCGTCCTCGCGAACTCAACGCATTCGTGAGCCTTTTCCGTGCGCGGTTTCGGAACGAACCAAGCCCGTCGCCCAGTCACAAGTTCGTCAAACCGATATCCCGGAGGGTGTTCGGAGGATTCTCTTCCGGACGCTTGATCTCGCGACATGTTTATTAACAGCGACTTACGAATTTGGAGGCCACCGCCGGCTCGCCCGCATGGGAGCAGTCTGGAGATTCTCGTTGACTTTCTGCGAGCGCCGGGCTTAGAATCGTTGACGGATCAGAATGCGGGACGCGGGACGCAGTCCCGGCCGCAATGTGTCGGAGGCAGTGGAACGAGCACCCTGTTTTATTTCTGAAACAACCAAGGAGCGGACAATGCGCAGGATAGTAGGACTTGCCTTGCTGTTAGTGGGAGTGGCCGTGGCGCCCGCGCTGGCGGACTTTATCGATGGGCCGTACACCACGACCGCGCCCATCCCTGCGACGCTGACCGATTGGAATCAACCGCTGCCCTTTCCCAAGTTCAACACTATGGGCGGGACTCGGACTCTGACCAAGGTCCAGTTGGACCTCAGCGCGTCGATTGACACGATCATCATGCTCGAGAATCTGGCGACGGACGGGTCGTCGGGCACCGTCAGGACCGAGTGTCTGTTCACGGTGCAGGATGCGGGCGGCAATCTGAGCGCCCCGGAAATTGACCTCATCGCCCCCGTTCCCCCGTACGCTTACACTCTTGCGGCTGGCCAATCGCTTTCGTCTCCGCTGTTCACCAGGACCGGCACGTCGTCCAACCCGTACACGGCTGCTGCGGTGCTGCTCGAGTTCACTGGCTCTGGCAGCATTTCCCTGAGGGGCAGCACCTTCACGACGACTCTCTTGTCCAATACGGGTGGGAATACGGCCGCGGACCAGGTCACGCATGGCGCGCTCACCGGGACCGTCACGTATACGTATACTCCCGAGCCGACCTCGCTGTCGCTCCTGGCAGCCGGAGCGCTCGCACTGCTTCGCCGGCGCTAAGGCTGGGCGTCAACCTCGCTAACGTCTTTTGCACGGGCCGCCTGCGTGTTTCCAGGCGGCCCGTGTTGTGTTGCGCGGGAAGGGCCTCTCCCACAACGCCGGCCTCTTGGTCGTGCAAATCGACCTACCGTGCCGCCGGGGGCGCCGGAGCGGGCGCCTCGACGGCCGCACTGAGCCGCCCGGCCGCATCAAGAAAACGCATTTGCCGCTGCTCGAACACGTCCTTTTGGAACGCTGGGTCGATGGGAATCGGGTACTCGCCGCTGAAACACGCATGACAGAAGTCGGTGCTCCCCGTCTTGGCCGCCGCCAACATGCCCTCCAGCGAGAGATAGGCTAGCGAGTCCACGCCCAGATACTGCCGGATCTCCTCGACCGTGCGCCCGTCGGCGACCAACTCCGCGCTGCTTGGAAAATCAATGCCGTAGTAGCATGGGTACCGGATCGGCGGACTGGCGACGCGCAGGTGGATTTCCTTCGCGCCTGCGTCCCGCAGCGACTGCATCTTCCCGCGCGTCGTCGTGCCGCGCACCACCGAGTCCTCCACGACCACCAGCCGGCGTCCCGCGACGCTGCCCCGGATCGGATTCAGCTTCAATCGCACGGTCAGATCGCGAATCGGCTGCGTCGGCTGGATGAACGACCGGCCGACGTAGTGGTTGGTCGTGAACCCCCGCCCGATCGGGATGCCGGACTCCTCGTGATATCCCAGCGCCGCGCAGCGGGCGCAGTTGGGAACCGCCACCGCCAGGTCGGCGTCCGCGGGCGCCTCGCGGGCCAGCGCCCGCCCCAGCGCCCTCCGCACGCGGTGCACGTTTTCCCCGAAGATGTCGCTCGACGGGTCGGCGAAGTACACGTACTCGAAGATGCACTGCGCACGCCGGCACGCGCCCGCCTCCACGAACCGCCGCGCCGACAGCCCGCTCCGCGACAGCGTCACGATCTCGCCCGGCTCGACATCGCGGACGTACGCGGCGTCGATGATGTCGAGCGCGCAGGTCTCGCTCGCGACCACCCAGGCCTCGCCGAGCCGTCCCAGGCACAGCGGCCGGTTCCCCGACGGGTCGCGCACCGCTTCGATGCGATCGGGATACAGGAGCACCAGGCAGTACGAGCCGCACAACTGCCGCAGCACGGCCGCGAGCGGGTCGGGCTTCTCGCCGAACCGCCGGTCCGCCAGCATGTGCAGCACGACCTCAGTGTCGGAGGTCGTCACGAAGATGTGCCCGTCCTCCTCGTACTCCCGCCGCAGTCCGGCCGCGTTGACCAGGTTCCCGTTGTGGGCCACGGCGATCTGCCCGATCGAGCAGGTCACGAGCAGCGGCTGGATGTTCGACTCGCTACACGAACCGGTCGTCGAGTAGCGCACGTGCCCGATCGCAATCGGATTGTGGATCTCGGCTAGATCGCGCTGCCGGAGCGCGTCAGTGACCAGCCCCAGCCCGGAGCGGAGGGCAATCTTCTGGCCGTCCGCCGCGCAGATACCGGCCGACTCCTGCCCGCGGTGTTGCTGGGCGTAGAGCCCGAGGTAGGTCAGCTCGGCCGCGTCGGGATGGCCGACGATCCCGAAGAGCCCGCAATAATGACGAATATCCGACGACATCGCCGCTTACGCCGATCGCTGCTACGTCGCAGTCTTCCGCCCCCGCCGCCACGGGAAGCGCGTAGGATACCACATCCCCGCTTCGGCGCGCCCGCCGGTTTCGCCCCGTTCGCCGCCCGCCCCATTGACCAAGGGGCCTGCGGCTCGATAATGACCCCCGAGAGAGTAACTCCAATCAGGACCCATTGGTGCGGTCTGCTCCGGCTGTAACCGTGCGCCTCGTGTCGCGAGGCCGGCAGCGCTGTGTCAAGTCATGGCGCGCGCCCGGCCCGTGCCTGTGTCTCATCGCTCCGGCGCTCGCCGCCCTGGCCGCACTCGCCGCCCCCGCCCGCGCCCAATACGACCTGAACGACGAGCCCCTCCTGGCCTCGACCGTCAGCGAGCTGAACATCGAGCTCCGCGGCCGCTACGTCCGCCAGTGGGTCCAGGAGGACGGCACGCTCGTCCTGATGTTCAACGGCGGCTTCCGGCTCGACATGGGCCAGCGGCAGATGTCCGCCAGCAACGCCGTGATCTGGATCGCGCCGCGGCAGACCGAGCCGGAAGCACGCAAGTACCACGAGTTGACGGTCTACCTGTCGGAAAACGCCGAGGTTCGCGAGCCCGGCGGCACGCTCACCACCGACCAGGTGCTGCTGATCCGCGGCCTGCGGACCTTCGGCCAGATCGTCAAGTACCAGGATGCGCACTTGCTGGAGAGCTTCGAGGAATCCTCGCTCTACCAGCAGGCCCTGCGCGACCGCGCGCTCATCGAGGCCGCCGAAGAAGAGCGCGGCGTCGCGCACCCGGAGGAAATCCGCAAGCCCAAAGTCGAGCGCCCGCCGCGCCTCATCCGTTACCGCCTGCCGAAGGTCGACCCCACGCAAACCGCGACCGGCGAACGAGTCTTCGTCTCCACCGGCGGGGTGTACTTCTCGCAGGACGGCGGCCCCGACTCCCCGATGCTCGAAATCCGCGCCGACAACGCCGTTGTCTTCCCGCCCGAGGGTGCCGCCGGATCGTTCCTGGGCCAGGGCTTGGAGGGCCGGCAGACCGGCGAAGCCAAGCCCTCCGAGCCGACGCCGAAGGAGCCGCCACCCCCGCCGCTCAGGCCGTCATCAACCGAACCGGCGGAGATCGGAGCGGAACCGGGGAAGTCCAAGCCGCCGGGCCTGCTCGGAATGGAGGCCGCCGGCGCCCCGGGCCGCGTCCGCGCCGTCTACCTTGAAGGCGATGTCGTGCTGTCGATGGGCACGCGCTTCGTGCGCGCCCACCGCCTGTACTACGACTTCGAGCACGACCGCGCCCTCATCCTCGACGGCGTCTTCCGGGCCGACGTCCCGGCCCGTGGCGTCCCGCTCTACGTCCGCGCGACCGAGATCCAGCAGCTCTCCGCCCGCGAGTTCGCCGCCAACAATGCGGTGGTCACGACCAGCGAGTTCTACACGCCCAGCTACCACATCGGCGCCGAACGCGTCATCGTCCGCGACGTGACCACGCGCGACGCCGAAGGCCGCGCCACCAGCACGGTCACCGGCACCTACGAGATGAAGAACTCCACGCTGAACGTCGGCGGCCTGCCGCTGCTCTGGTGGCCGTACAGCCGGGGCTCGCTCGAGCAAAGCGAGACCCTGCTGCGCGGCTTCAGCACCGGCTACAACAGCCACTTCGGCGCCGAGGTCCGCACCAAGTGGTACCTCTTCAACCTCCTCGGCCTCAAGGCCCCCGAGGGCTTCGACGCTACCCTGCGCATGGACTACTTCTCCAAACGCGGCCCCGGCGTCGGCGTCAACGTCGATTACGAGCGCGAAAACTACTACGGCCTCTTCCGCGGCTACTACGTCCACGACGACGGCCAGGACAACCTCGGCCCCCTCCGCAAGCAGGACAACGACCCCAGCACCAGCGAGCGCGGCCGCATCCTCTGGCGGCACCGCCACTACCTGCCCGACAACTGGGAGCTCACGCTCGAGTTCGCCTACGCCAGCGACCCCTACTTCCTCGAAACCTACGAAAAATCCGAGTACAACGAGGGCAAGGAGCAGGAAACCGACATCTACCTCAAGCGGGCCAAGGGCAACGAGGCCATCACCCTCCTCGCCAACTGGCGCATCCTCGACTTCCTCACCCAGACCGAGCACCTGCCCGACTTCACGTACCGCCGCATCGGCGACACCTTCCTCGACCCCGTCGTCAGCTACAGCGAGGCCCGCTTCGGGATGGTCCGCTACCTCCCCGACGACCGGCAGTACTTCCAGAAGCGCCACTTCAACAACGACGGCCGCTCAGACCTCACCGTCCGCGGCGACGCCCGTCAGGAGTTCGAGCTCCCCCTCAAGCTCGCCACGTTCAACCTCGTCCCCTTCGCGTCCATCCGTGGCAGCTACTGGGACGGCCAGCCCCTCGACCAAGGCGCCCTCTGGCGCGGCATGGGCATGTACGGCGTGCGCGGCGGAACCAGCTTCAGCCGCGTCTTCAGCGACGTGAAGTCCGAGCTGCTCGACATCAACGGCATCCGCCACATCGTCAAGCCCGACTTCGCCATCTTCGGCGGCCACAGCAACACCCGCAGCCAGCTCATCACGCCCTTCGACTACGACATCGAGACCATCGACGCGATCTACGGCGCGCGGTTCGGCGTGCAACAGACGTGGCAGACCAAGCGCGGCCCCGCCGGCCAGCAGCGCAGCGTCGACCTCCTCACGTTCAACCTCGAAGCCGGCGTGTTCGGCAACACCGAGGGCCGCCGCGAGAAATCCAACGGCTGGGCGGACCCCCTCCGGCCGGAAGACAGCCGCACGCGGAATTACCTCGCCGGCGACCTCGTCTACCGCCTCAGCGATAGCACGAGCCTGCTGTACGACTTCAATTTCGACCTCAACGACCGCTCGTACGACCGCCACGACGTCTCGATCGCCGTCGAGCGCAACCCCCGGCTCTCGTACGTGTTCGGCACGCGCTACGCCGGCGACATCAACTACAGCATGGTCGGCGGCGGCTGGAACTATAAGCTCAACGAGAAGCACATCACCGCCTTCCGCGCCTGGTGGGACGTCGACACCGGCCGCGTCGGCGAAGTGACTTTCTCCTACATCCGCAAGCTCCCGCGCTGGTACGCCGGCATCACGTTCGAGTACGACAACGTGAACGACGACTTCACCATCGCGTTCTCGCTCTGGCCCGAAGGCGTCCCCGAATGGACCCTCGGCTCCAAACGCTTCACCGGCCTCGGCACCACTACCGGCATCCGCCCGTAGCGGCCGACCCCCGTGTCGGATATCGGCGGCCCGCCGAATCCGAACCCCGCCCGCGCGCCACTGCTCTTGAGCAGTGTTCCATGTGGCCGATGCGACGCATCATGTTTCCCGATAAGCACCCAACCTCAGAACGACGCCTATGCCTCTCAGCGAATCCGACACTCGTGCAAAGCTCATCAACCTCCTGCCCCAAAGCGGATCGTGATCCAAAAGACCATTTTCTTGGTATCAGGTAAATGGTCGACTTCGGCTCCAGCACCCAGCCCCGCAGCGCCGGAATGTCAGGCGACGGATCCGCGCTACCTACAATCTCCGCCGCCTCCCAACCCCCCGTCGTCTGCGTACCCTGACCCGCTCCCCACGCGCGCGGGCACAAACGCCCACGCGCTTGAGCGCTGCGCCTCGCCCTCGACGACTCGCACCGGGCAGCGCGCGCAAGCGAGTGCCCCACGATGAAACGGGCGGTCAAGAGCCCCCTTGCCCTGACAACTTGCTCAACTCGAACAGCGGAGCGCGCCGCAGCAAGCTGAGTCTCCGGTTCGCTGTGTTCCCAACTACCGCCGGGCGGTTGGTGCCTGTGGATTTCAGCACAAAGTGACCGCCGTGGAAATCCAGCACGTGCAGCTTCCTCTTGAACCGCTGGCCCGCGTACTGGCTAAGGTCCAGCATATAAACTTCTGCCCGGTGCCCGGCGTGGTGCTCATCCGACAGACTGGCTTCGACCAAGTGTATCAGGCGCAGATCCATAAGGCTCTCAAGCAGCTTATAGTTCTGCCCGCACCTCTCCTTGTCGCGGAAATCGACGCGGAAGTAAGTCCAATTGCGAATGTCAATGCAAAACGATCTCACGACCTGAAGCGCCGCGAGAATGCGCTGGCTTTGCTCCCGAGCGGACGCCGCGTCATCCTCAAGCTCGTCCAGCTTCTTCTGCTTCGCGTCGCCAGCCGCCTTGTTGACGTCTTGGACCCCGACCTGCTTCGCATTCTCACGCTGCTGGGCTACCTGGGTGGCCCGACCGCAAAGCGTAAGGTAGTCGCGCGGGACCGCACCGGACGCCAGCAGGAGGCGGTCCAAGGCGCCGTTCGACAGCACGCGTGATAGTCGTTCGATCCCGGCATGCCTCGCGTATCCGAGAAGCACTTGCTCGAGAAAGGCCTTCGAACTTGCCGGATCCTGAAGCGTCACGTCCAGATCGATGTGCACGGCGTCATGGCCAGTCTGCAGACCAAGCTGACGATCGGGATCGAACCACCGCGTGAGATGCTGGATTGCCGCGACTTTGAGCCATGCGTCACAATCCCGAACGCATCCGTGGATCATGTCCAGGAGTCTTGGCTGCTCGGCGCGCTCAAGATAATGGAAGTCGTCCAGGAAGATGTAGAGCGCTGTGTGCCGCAACCCAAGAAACCCGCGAAGCGCTGTCTGGACCCGGGGTATGAGCCGCGTGACGCTCGTTTGGTCCGGCGTTGCAGCAGCCAGCAGCCGCTCAATGCCCTCTGAGAGTTCGGCGACCACCACCTGCGCACGCGGTGTTGGGCTCAACGCCTCGTAGAAGGCGCGAATGACTTCGCACATGCGCTGAACCACCATCAGAAAGACGCGGTCCGGCGGCTCATGCCGACATGACTGCACGTTGAACCACAGGGACACGTGCCCCTGCGCCTCGACCAAGCGCTTGGTCTCCACGAGCAGAGCGGTCTTACCCGCTCCCCTGCGCCCGAAGATCAGATGATGCCGAGGCGTGGTGGCGGTCGCGATGTTGTTCTGCGCGTCCGGAACATAGCTTAGGCTGGGCTGAATCTCTGACGTGCGCGAACGCGCGGTCAGGACATTCACGAACTGCACAACGCGCTGGCCACGTAGGCCTCCCGCCTGGCCGGGGGCGCGCGCCGGTCCCCCCGCCGACTGCGACGACTTGATCGTGACGAACCCTGCGAAACCCCTTGAAGCTAGCTCGCGGTCAACATCGTTGGCCAAACCGATCGCACGTTCAAAGTCATCCTTCGCCACGCGAACGACGACTATCGACTCCTCCGGGTATTGTCGGACCTCTACGCCCTCAACGCGGACCAGAGCATCGGACATGCGCCGAGAGACGAACGCTTTCGCGTCGAATGCATCCACGGTAGTCATCGCAATCCCCTGCAGCCCCTAGCCTTAAGGTAGTCACGGGCAGCGCGCAGCAGTGCCTCCGAATCTAAAAGCAAGGAATCTGCCCGCTTCCGCCACACGCGACCATCGCGAGGGTAGGGATCGTAGTCCGCAGCGTTCCGTAGAAGGCGCGCCTGCTTGAGTGTATTCGCCCACCGTTTGGCATCTGGCAGATCGTCCGGAACGTGAAGCAGTAAATCGGCGTGCGATTCGTGATCGTCGCCGTCGTGAAACATATAAGCGGCAGCCCTCATCGCGTGGTACATGGCATAGTAGAGACGACTGATCGCGCTCCGAAAGAGACGCCTCCTCGACTCTAGCAGCGCCCTTCCGTCCCGGTGGTGGGCCCGGGCCAACCGCCACCGATCACGGGCGGCTATCCGCTTGAGCTCATCTATCTCGAGCCCGGAAGCTGTGCAGTGCGACACGCCCTCACGCCAACTCTGGAGGAGCGAGTGCGCGGCCTTGCCGACTCGAAGCAGCCGTGTCTCTTGCACTCGCATACGAGGCATCGTCGTGGTTCCGTGCGCCGGGGCACGTCCGCCCGCGGACGAAAACCAGTATACCGCCCTGCGACAGGCAGCACACCAGCGGTCGGCCTTGCGTCAACCCGCAACCCGAATAAACACCGCCGTCATCGCACACGTGGGGGGCGTCCATCGCGCCCCGCATCCTCCCGCTCCCCGCCCGTTTCCGGCCCCTCCGTCCCCTCGCCCGTCCGACTTCCGCCCGCCAACTTCCGCCCTCAAACCCGCCGTTTTTCCGCCGCTTGGCCCGTTCTTGACGGACTTTCCCAGTTTTCCGTTTCTCATTTCCGGTTTCGTGTTTCCCGGTTCGCCCCGCGCCCTGTTCTCCTTCGCGTCCTTCCGTTTTCAGCAGCAATTTCCCGCCGTGTCTTCCCCGAGTTCTAACAAACAGCCTTTCCTTCGTGCTCTTCGTGTCCTCGGTGGTGAATCCCCGCTCTCGGCCGCCAAAAACGCACAGAATCGCGCAGACCCCGCCTATCTCCACCAACCCGCCCGTTTTCTTCCCCGCCGCCCCATTCTCAATCTATACTATCTAGACCAAACGCCGCGGATTCTCCCCGCGCCCGCGCCGCCGCCCGACGATGGATGGCTGATAGCTCAAAGCTGAGAGCTGATAGCTGTGAACCGGTGACCACGTGCTGAAACCCGAACCCCGACCCGTTCTCCGCGCCCCCGGCGTTCTCCACGGTTGCCTTGCCCAACATCCGGATAATCAAGTGTGCCAAGGGGGGGTACACACCTTGGCACACTTGGCATCCTTGGGTTTTCAGCCCCGCCAGCGGCCTTTTTATCCGGAACTATGCCAACCGCTTGGCGCCCTTGGCGGTCTTGCCGCTCACGCCGTCCTGTCGCCCGCCCCGCACGCCGCCCCAATCCGAACGCGAATCGCAAGCGAGCGCGCCCCCTGAGCCTACCTCGTCTTTGCTTCGCGGAAGAGAGGTGCTGCGGCCAACGTGAAGAGCACGACCTCTTCGCCGGTGGTGGTGCTGATGTCGTGGTGCAGGCACAGCGCCTTGCTGCCGGTTACTTCCAGCACCATCGCTTCCAGGACCGGCCGCGCCGCTTCGATCAACTGGGTGCGCACTTCTTTGAGGAGGCCGCGTCCCTTGTCCGCCGGGAACGACCCAACCAGTTGCTTTTCGGCCGCGGTCAGCACGCCCTGCAGACGGACCACGACCAAATCGCCGATCAAGTAAGCGTGAATGTCCTTGGGTCCCCTCCCCATGTATTCTTGCTCAAAGCGACTGATCCGTTCGCAAATGGCGGCTTCGATTTCGCCCTGCGTATTCATCAGGACCTCCAACGCGCATCACCTCCGCTCTCCGGTTATCGGACGAAAGACCGCCAAGACGGAGCGAGAATGCGCGGGGCACCGGTTTCCGGGCGATTTCTACAGCCCAGCTAACTATTGTACAGGAGCCCCCGGGCGTGGAAAAGACCGCCGGGGGGGGAAAATCTGCTTGCGTTCCCTTTTCCGTATGATACAATACTTGCGCCGTGGAGTTTCGGCGGGTCCTCATCTAACTCGCCAGAAAACCGCGTCGAAGTTGTCGGATGGCTAACTAAAGGGCAACCCGGCCGTGCTGGGTGGCCCGCTAACGAGTGAGCCGACTTGGCCGCGTACTACTGGGTACGTGGCCACGTCGGCTTTTTTTGTTCGCCCCGGATTCTTGGGACGCGCCGCCGGCCGCCTTGGGCTCGGCGACATGCGGAGTACACGACATGCTTCATCAAAACCGCGCAGTCGCTTCCGCGTCGCCCACGGATCCCGCCACGGCCTGCTGGCCGCCGGTCGAGCGGAATAACGTGCTTCTGCGCTTCGGCCTGTGTTGCGCGCATCACACTACGACGCCGGAAGCTCAGGCTGCGATGCTATATGAGGTCGGAGACTTGATCGGTGTCACGAAGGACCGGCTCCGTGCGATTCAGAACGAGGCGCTGATGAAGCTGCCCGGGCTGTTCGCGAAGCCCTCGTGACGCCTAACTCAGCTCCGATCAGGATTTGCGTCATAGTTGTCGGAGGACTGATTGAAGGGCAGCCCGCCGCGTGGCGGGTGGCCCGTCGACGAGTATGCCGATGTGGTCGGACGCTTCAGGGCGTTCGGCCACATCGGCTTTTTTTGTCGCCCGCGGCGGCGCGGCCAACGACGCCGTATTTTTCTGAGATCTTCTCCAGCAGCGCATTGCGGAACGGGTACCAACTGCACGCCGGAAAGTATTTGATCTGCTCGTCCTCAACGTCTTCATAGGCGAAGACCGCCTTGCAGTTGCGCAGCCGGGCGGCATCGATGGAGTGTTGCTCCTCGATCGGCAAGACCGCGACGCGGATCATGCGCCGCGGCCGCCGGACGTTGAACCCAGTCAGTTTGGCCAGCTTGTAGAACAAGCGCCCCCCAATGGCGCGGGCTAGGCTGCGGATCGGCTTGAGCCGCCAGACCCGCAGGGTGCGCACACCCCACCAGCCGAGCGTGCGGAGGATCAGGTATTGTCCGCGCAGGCACTCGAAGAACCGGTGCGGATCCAGGCGGTCGAGTTGCGGCTCAATCTGTTTGCTGCGCGCCACAAACTCCAGGGCGACTTGGCTCAGGGGCCTTTTCAAATAGTGGTTGATGCTGCGATACGTCTGGCCATCGGAAACGAGCACCGTCATGGATTCGCAATTGGGATGGACGCCGGCGAGCAGCAGCACCTCGGAGAGCGAGTCGCGCTGGAAGAAGGAGCGCGGCTTGCGAAACGCGTACGACAAGCCGGCCGGCACGAACTCCACGTCGCCGCCCGGAACGCTTTGCTGCACCATCTTCTCGACATCTTCGATGGTAGTGTGCACGCCGACCTCGAAATCGCCGGGGTTCCAATTCTCGGTCAGCGGGATGAGGCCGACGTCGGAAATCAGGTCGCGGTTGTCGTGGCAGAATTGAAACAGATCGCCGATGTACCGATCGTTGAAGCCCCACGCCGCGCACGCCAGGATCGAGTGTTTCCGGTGGCTGTATTTCTTCAGGTTTTCAAGACCTTTCAGCTTCTTTTCGTAGGCGCCGCGGTCGCCGCGCAGGCGCTCGTAAATGTCCGGACTGCGGCCGTCGAAGGCGACGCGCATCGGAACGCCGGCGCGGCAAAGCTGGCGGCAATACGCCTCGTCGGCCAGTCTCACGCCGTTGGTCAAAATGTGCGGTTTCAGGCCATGCCGTCGGCCCAAAGCGATGATGTCGAGCAGGTCTTCCCGGACGGTCGGCTCCCCTCCGAATAGTTGGACGGTCGGCTTGGGATCCAGGCGGCTCAGCGCGGCAAAGACCTTGTCGAAGTAGGCCAGCGGCGGATTGAAGTCGAAGCCCATGCCGCGGATGGTGGCGATGCAGATGGGGCAGTGCATATTGCAGTGATTCGTGACATCGACGAAAACGATGTTGGGCTTGTGATTGACTGCACACCGATCGCACTGCATCGTGCAGGCCGCTGGCTCGGCGGGCATGTAGCCCGACAGCTTGCCCTTGCGCTGCCATACGGCCGCGTCGGTGCTCACCAGGGCTTCGGTCGGGCCGCACGTGGGGCAGTCTTTGCGAATCCAAACCTGGCCATCGCGGGCGACAAACTCCGCCGGCGTCCGCGCCTTGCAGTGCCCGCAAATGCCCAGGTTAGCCTGGCCCATGGGGACTCCTTCTGTTTGGGCCATATCACTCGGCGCCGGAATTCTACCGCGCCTCTGAGCGGCGTAGAACCAGCGCCGCATGGCCTGTGAATCCGGCATGAAGAGCGTCGCAAGTGCCGTAATGAGCAGCCTCCGAGATCTGAACCCTCGCCCCAAGCCGGGCAACCGTCAGTTGAGCTTCGCGGCCGCTCGGACGCCACGGCCGGCCAGGCTCACGGCCATGCCGGCAACCGTTCCCGTCCTGTTCGACTTCTCTCTCGTGGGGCCGCGTTGGGCTCGTCGAGAACTCCCACAGCGACTCGCGCGGATTATCGACCGGGCAATACTGCCCAACCGCAACCGAATGTAGAGGAGATGTCAACGATTCGGTGCGCACGATGCACGACATGCGCAACATGCAGATTCCGGTTTGTCTCTGCCGGAAAGGACTTTACGTGCCAGTGTCGGTGCGGTCGGAAGTTGCGATTTTGGCGACATTTGCACTCATGACCTGGAGGCCGTCGAAGAAAGAAAGGAGAAATTCGATTGCTTTCGGCGATCCGAACGATATACTACTAAGGTCGTGGAGTTCCGGAGGGCCCCAACGTGGCCCGCCACAAAAACCGCGTCAAAGATGTCGGATGACTAAATAAGGGGCAGCCCGGCCGTGCCGGGTGGCCCGCCAATCAGTAAGCCGACGTGTTCGGGTGCTCCAGGGCGCCCAAACACGTCGGCTTTTTTTGTTTGCGATGAACAGCAGTGCACGCAACGGCGTCGAGGTCGCGACGAGCACCCGGTGGTTTCGCCGCAGGCGGTCCTGGCTGCGATCGGTCGGGCACATAAACGCAGCGCCCCTGACCGGTTCTGAAAACCGGGTCTCGGCCGAGAGACAGGAGAACCGAACATGATTCACACCGTTCGACGTGCGTTCGTGGCTCTTCCATTGGGTCTGCTTCTTGCAGGATGCAGCGTCAGTGATCGGACCGAATTCCGTTCCGCCCCGGCCGCCGCGCCGTCGGCACGCACAACTGCCCCAGACGTCGTTGGCGGCATCGACCGCCCCGTTTCGTCGCGTGGCGAGGCACGACGCGCCCCGCGCCCCAACGAACGGGTCGCTAAGGCGACGGCACCGAAGACGCGGTACGACATCACTCTGGACGAGATCCGGGAGCTTGTGCGGAACAGTGAGGTCGTGATCATCGACGCCCGCTGGCCCGCGGATTTCGCGCTTGGGCACGTGCGCGGGGCCTACAACATGCCGGCCGGGGACAAGGAAGCCTACATGGCGCAGATCAGCCGTGCTGCTGCGCTGGGCCAACTCATCGTCATCTACTGCAATGGCCCGCGCTGCAATGCGAGCGACATGGTGTACGAGTACCTCGTTCCCCAGGGCTTTACCAACATGCGGGTCTTCAAGCCCGGCTGGGCCGCGATCGCCTCAGCGAGCGATCTCCGGTAGCCGCGCAGCGCATCCGGAGCCCGCGGAAAGAGCGTGCCCTTGTCTCGGACCATACCACTGGAACACGAGCGAAGTCCTCCTGAAGCAAAGGTCGCGTCCGAGGCCCGCGGCGGTGCGGCCGGCAGGCGGCGACCGAACGCTTTGGCGGACACGGCTCATGAGATGAACGACGTAGATCGAGGACGACATGAAACGTACCAGCGTGACGCGGCCGACGTAGCCGCGGTCCACCGGAAGAGTGTCCCTTTTGCATGAGGTAAGGACGATGAAACGAACACTGTTCTTTGCAGTCCCACTGCTGTTCGTTGCGGGTTGCTGCTGTTCACAACCACCTCGCGATACCGTCGCCAAGCAGCCCACCTGCGACAACATGGTTGGTGAGCGCGGTCCCGAAGGACCCGCCGGACCTGTAGGGGCTCAAGGCCAAACTGGCCGGACTGGCGAGCCCGGCGTTGCCCAGGCCGGTCCGCGCGGAGAACCGGGCGCTGGAGGACCCCGCGGGATGCAAGGCGAGACGGGTGCGCCCGGCGCTTCAGGCAAAATCGCGCGCGGTGCTCCAGGCGTCGCAGGTCCGCGTGGCGCCGCTGGCGAGCAGGGCGAAACCGGACAGACGGGGGCCCAGGGCGCCAGCTCGCCCGGCTATGCCGGCGCGCAAGGCGCTCCCGGTCCCGCGGGCGCACAAGGCACAACCGGCCAGACCGGTGGTCAAGGCGCGCCGTTGGTCGGTCCGGCGGGCCCGGCCGGCAATCGCGGCCCCGCCGGCGCGCAAGGCGCAACCGGAGAGACGGGTGCCAAAGGCAGCACCACGCCCGGCGTCGCCGGTTCACCCGGTGCGGCGGGCCCGGCCGGCGCGCAAGGTTCGAAGGGCGAAACCGGCCCCGAAGGCCGGGTGGGTGTTTTGCCGTGCTGGACCTCGTACCGGGACTTCTGGTTCGCGAACAACTCGGCCGAACTCCACGAGGCGGAGATGAACAAGGTGTCCGACATCGCGGCGTACATGAAGAACACGCCGTCAGTCGAAGTCGGAATCGACGCCTCACTGGATCCGCAGAACCACAACGGTAGCGACCAGGACTTGAGCAACCAACGTGTTAAGGCCATTCGCGATGCGTTGGTCAAAGCCGGAGTTCCGGCGGACAAGATCAAGGATGGCGCGTTCGGCGACCCGAAGCTCCGACGCGACCGGCGCGTCGAAGTGCTGATCGCCTCCGTCAAGTGATGAAGGACGGTCTCGGCAACCATGTGGCCGAGGGTCCGCGCCGTCGGAGAGTCTCCTCCACGTGCTTGCACGCGGAGGAGATTCTCCGGCAAGACGGCCGCGGAAGTCGAGCCGGCAACCCGCCCGCGCAGTCCTTGCCGACGCACGCCAGAGAGCACACGTCCGATCATGCGGCACAGCCTGCCATGTGCCACTCCGATCAAGCCGGAACATTCTTAGTATGCACAGGGGAAAAACCACAGGGCAACCGCATTCTCGGCAGTTCTGCGGTTCGGCCCGGGCGACCGAGCGAAGTCACCCGCGACGGTCGCTCAGGAACGGGGTTCGCCGGTGGCGACAACCCGTCTTTCCGGGTTTCGAT
>Ga0182017_10000829_pt1 | contig 24420 bp, 16 predicted proteins | sample 712E3DmetaG_FD_120492 | JGI IMG/M metagenome (GOLD analysis project Ga0182017, IMG submission 120492) | Permafrost microbial communities from Stordalen Mire, Sweden - 712E3D metaG | ecosystem: Environmental > Terrestrial > Soil > Wetlands > Permafrost | place: Sweden: Stordalen | collected... | reverse complement strand
TGATGACGTCGGTGATGGTGCCGCTCTGGCTGGCGTAGTTGGGGTCACTGAGCGACCAGGTGTCGGTGGCGTAGGTGCCGGCAGCTGTGTGCGTCGAGTCGAAGGTTAGATAACCGCCCGGCACGACCACGCCTCCAACGCCTGTGCACGAGCCGGTGGCGCTGTAGGGGGACCCGTTGTACGTCTCGGTGTAGGGGTTGATGGCGCAGATCGCGGCCGCGGGGCTGATGGTGAAGCTCTGCGTGACGTCGTCCGCGGGCGCCCAGAACGGAGATGCTTGGCCGACCTGCGAAGCCGTGACCGAGCAGGTACCCGCCGCGATCGGGGTGAGGAATCCGGTGGACGAGTCAACCGTGCAGACCGACGGGGTGGTCGAGAGATAGGACACGGGCAGACCCGAAGTGGCAGTGGCGCCAAGATCGAACGGAGCATCTCCATAGGTTCTTGGGCCCGGGTTGGCGAAAGTGATCGTTTGCTGGACGTCGTAGGCGATGCAGTCGACCTGAGTGGCTTGAACGCCCGACAACCACTCCTCGTTATCACCGTTCTGGATGTCAACATAGCACCGGATTGCACCGAACCCGGCATTCGGCGCGACCACCTCGGCAATCGAAATGACCCCTCCGCTACGGGTGAGCGCGAGGTCCGCCGGGCTCAGATATGTCGTGGTTCCGGTCGTGGCAGTCTCGTTCCGGGTCGGGTTAGGACCGTAGATGAACGAACCGGGGACGGTGTTGCACGTCGGGATGAGGTCGGTGCTGTGATCGGCAAGGCTGGCCTGGTGGGTTGCATCGAGATCCCCAGGATGACCACCCGTAGCGTCCAGGTTGGTGGCATTGTTGTTCTTCGGGACCAGGCCGTAGCTGGAGCAGATCTGCTTGTAGAAGTTCACCGCAAGGGTGTCGACGGTGATCGTGGGCTGGGTGACAATTCCGTCCAGGGCGCCGGCGGGGCCGTGCATCGTCGACGTATAGAACGTGTTGGGCCCAGTGGCAACCGGCGGGGTCACTGCGCCGTAGGTAATCGTCATGTCGCTACCGACAGCGCAGGTCTGACCGACGGTGATCGTCCATGGCCCGGGCGCGCTGCCGGTGATCGGAGTTAGGCCCAGGTCAGGAGCACATGTGATCCCCAAGCCGTCAGCAACCGTCACGTAGCCGGCATCCGAGGGGCTCGTCGTCTGGGGAGCCGTCCAATCGGCTGGAATCTCCAGGGCGACCTGAGACCCGGGGGCGAAGATGTCGGTGCCCGTGTTGGAGAAATCGAAGATGAAGGACTGACCGCTGGCGCCACCCGCCGCCGTTATAGCGTTGACGGTCATGCTGCCGTCGCCAGTGCCGGCGACGGAGACTCGGGCCGCTACAACAAGCAGTACGAGCATGCCTGCCAGCACAACGGCTGTGCTGCGCAAAGAGAACCCGCGCCTCAACTTCGCCAACATCTGCCCTGACTCCTTACCCCGGCTGTTCGGGCCCACGACGGCGTCAGCCAATAGGCAAGCTGACGTACTACCCGAATAGTCACGCAAGACTACCCAAAGTGGCTGTGGCAGTCCAGTACTTCGGTGCTACGCCGCACCGACGATCCACACTAGCTGTCTACCAATTGCCGCTTCTGGGGGCTATTTCAGCTCCGAAATGCGACTCTTGGGTCGACTTTCCGGCCCGATGACGCCGACATTGCCGGGCCCGGTACTCCTTCTGAAGTCCACCCTCGGATCGCCCGAGGGACACGAAGGCACGGGCAAGACCCGTACCTGCCCCACACGAAGAACCGGCGGGCCATTCGCAGGCCCGCCGGTCGTGTGTCTACTTGGTGGTCGCTCGAGGGCGACCCTGATTTGCCTTAGCGGCGGACACCCGCTCGCTGGGCCTGGACGGCCGCGAGGCCGAGGCCGCCGAAGAGGATGCTGATCAGCAGCGCGAACAACGGGCTCGAATCGGTGCCCGAGCCAGTGCCATCGGTGCTGGTGGGCGGCGGAGTCGTGGTCGAGGCCGGCGTGGCCGTTTCGCCTTGGAATGACTGGAACGGGGTCGCGCACGGAGACGCCGTCACGACTGCGGCCGGGTCCTCCAGGGCCAGAGTCGGGCAGGCTGTCGGGGTCGAGGCCGGCGTCGCGGTCTCGCCCTGGAAGGACTGGAACGCGGTCGGGCAGGGCGTCGGGGCCGTGTAGACGTCATCTACGACGCAGTGCGACGCGGAGGCGGTCGCGGTGGTTGTTGGGCTCGAGGTGTGGGTTGCCGTGGCTGTCGGGCTCGAGGTGTGGGTCGCCGTGGCTGTCGGGTCGTGGGTCGGACTCGGCGTCGCCGTCTCGCACGCGGCGTGGCTCAGATTGAAGGTCTTGGTCCAACCGTGGGTTCCGGTCGGATCGTCGTACGCGTAGACGACCACCTGCGCCGTGTGGCTCACGAACGAGGAGCCGGCACTGAAGGTGTTGCTGTAGCTGGCACCGAAGTCGGTGGTTGACAGGACCGATGTGCCGTCGATCGAGGCGGACACGGTGTTCACACCGCCGGTGTTGTAGCTGGTCAGCGAGATCGACAGCTTAGGAACTCCCTGGACGCACGTCAGGGTTGCCGATGGATTGTGAGCTGCCGCAATGCCAGGGATCGCCAGGACGGCTGACAACGCCAGCAGCCCCCCGGCAGCAAGAGAGACTACTCGGCGTCGCGTCACTTCTGTCCTCCATCTCAGATGTCCAAGAAATGTGATCGGCCCTACTTGGGGCGGGTCCTAGGACTATGGGGCGCCGTCCGGCCCAATGTCTAGTAGGTTGCTTATATATGTTCGGCCGGTGCAACACGTGGCCTGCGGGCGCCTCGTGAGACGCGACCAAGAGGCGCCTAAACGGGCCGCTCGTCTCATCAGGCGATGCCGGATGTCTTCGAGGTGACAGCAATACGGGGCCGGTACTGGCGCTTCGACGGGTGGATCAACCGGAATCCCTGCCTCGGAGGCCCTACTTCTCCGGTTTGCCCTCGAGTTCGTGGGTGCTGGCGCGCTCGATTCGGAGGTAGCGGCCGGAGTAGTAGAGAAGCGGCATCGACTTCTCGTCGGCTGTCGCGGCGGCGTCGACGCGGGCGATGTAGAGGTCATGGTCGCCGGCCGCGTGGACGTCTACGACTGTGCACTCGAGCGATGCGATCGAGTCAGCCAGGATGGGCAGGCCGGTCGTACCCCTGAGCCAGGAAGCGCCACACAGCTCGGCCTTGACCCGACCGAGCCCGGGGCCGCCGGCGAAGCAGTCGGAGAGTGCTTGCTGCCCCTCGCCGAGGATGTTCACGGCGTAGCGGCCGGTCAGGCGCAGGGCGGGCACGATCCGCCGGTCACGGGCGAGGGCCACCATGACCAGGGGCGGCCTCAAAGAGGCCGAGCTGAACGAGTTGACGGTCGTGCCCCACGGACGATCGCCATCCCAGGTGGTGACAACGGCCACTCCCGTCGCGAACCGGCGCAGGACGGTCCGCAGTGTTTCGGCGTCGAGAGTGGCCACGTCCGCAGTCTAGGCAGGCGGGCGGTGAGACCCGCCGGGTCGGGCCGCCGGTCGCCGCCAGCGGAACAGAGGGCGGCGCCGGGACAAAGAGAAGCGGCCCCGAACGAGTCCGAGACCGCTTCTTGTCTTGCGACGGGTTCAGCGCATCCGCGACGCGCTGCGAGATTGAGTACTACTGGCGAATGACGACGGTGCCGCCGATCATGTCGTGCCAGCCGCGCTTGCGGGAATCGAAGGCTGCCCAGATGAAGCCGAGCGCGAAGACGAGGCCGGAGATGTACCAGCCGATCAGCCGCAGGATCACGTTACCCCAGGTCAGCTTGCCACCGTCGGCGTTGCGCACGATCTTGAGCCCGAACGGCATCATCCCGATCGTCTGGCCGAGGAAGCCCCAGCAGACCGCGAAATACGCGATCTCGAGGACGTAGCCGACGTAGACCATGCTTGCGCTAACGGAACTGAGGACGCCGATGACGATGCCGAGAATGATCGCGTCGATGATCAAGGCAACGAACCGGATCCAGAAACCGCCGAAGGTGACGCCCGGTGCGGGCCCGGCCGCTGTCTGCTGAGCCCATCCACCCTGTGCCATAACGGACCCTCCGCTAGCCGTATGCTCGCCCGGACCACCCGGGCGACTGCGCAGAGTCTAAGAGAAACAGGACTCAGTGGCGCAAGTGTTTCTGCCCGTGACTCTAGCCGCCCGCGCCGACAGGACCCGTCGGCGGTTTGTACCCCTCGGGCAGCTTCGGGGTGAAGCGGAAATCGCCGGCGACGCCGGGCTCCGTCAGCTCGTGCGGGGCCAGCAGCTGGTCGAGATCTTCCGCGGTGAAGATGCCCCGTTCGATGACGATCTCCCGGATCGTCCGGCCCTCACGGACGGCCTGCTTGGAGATGTCCGCGGCCAGGGCATAACCCAGATACGGGGCGAGCGGCGTAGAAAGCGCCGAGGAGCGCTCCATGAGCTCGCGGGCATGCTCCCGGTTGGCCTCGATGCCGACGACGCAGAACTCGGCGAAGGCGCGGCTCATGTTCGTAAGGATCGTGAGCGATTCGAGGGCCGTGTGGGCGATGACCGGCATCATCACGTTCAGCTCGAGCTGGCCGGCCGAAGCCGCCCAGGCGATCGTGGTGTCGTTGCCGATGAGACGGAAGCAGACCATCGAGAGGCACTCGGCCATGACCGGATTGACTTTGCCCGGCATGATCGAGCTGCCCGGCTGGACGGCGGGCAGGACGATCTCGGCGAAGCCGGTGGCGGGACCCGACGACATCAGCCGCAGATCCTCGCTGATCTTGATGAGGTCCACGGCGATGCCGCGCAGAGCCGCCGACACCTCGAGCATCGGCCGCATCGACTGGGTCGCCTGGACGAGATGCTCGGCACCGCGGAGGTGGTGGCCCGTCTGCTCGGCGAGATAGCGGACGACGAGCTCGATGTATTCGGGTTCGGCGTTCAGACCCGTGCCGACCGCGGTCGCGCCGATGTTCTGCTCCGATATCGACTGACCGGCCGTCTGCAGGCGCTCGAGTCCACGACGGAGCGTCAGCGCGTATGCGGCGAACTCCTGGCCGAGGCGGATCGGAACGGCGTCCTGCATATGCGTTCGGCCGGACTTGATGACGTCGTCGAATTCGCGGGCCTTGCCCTCTAAGGCGTGGATGAGCTCTTCGGCCGCGGGCATGTAGTCGCGGATCAGGTCCAGCGTGGCGATGCGCATCGACGTCGGAAAGACGTCGTTTGTGGACTGGGCCATGTTGACGTGGTCGTTCGGCGAGACGATCGAATAGTCGCCGCGCTTGCCGGATCCCACGCCGGCCGCGTGCAACAGCTCGATGGCCCGGTTGGCCAGGACTTCGTTGGCGTTCATGTTGTGGCTGGTGCCTGCGCCGGCCTGGAACGGGTCGATGCGGAAGTTGTCGATCAATTCCGCCTGCTTGGCCAGACGCGCCGCCTGGAACCCGGCTCGCATCGGATCGGAGCGGCCGTCCGAGGCCAGTTCGTCATCTTCGGCAGGAGGCGACCACAAGATCTCGTCGGCCGCCTCGACGATGGCGTTCCCCAGTTGCTTCGGGAGCCGGCCGGTGGTCATGTTGGCGCGGGCCGCAGCTTTCTTCACCCCGACGATGGCCCGGACGAGGGCCGGGTTGGGTCGCGTGCCGGAGATCGGGAAGTTGTGGATGCCTCGCGCCGTCTGGACGCCGTAGTACGCGGTCTCGGGAACCTCGAGGTAGCCCAGCGGATCCTTCTCGATCCGGAACCCGGGTCGCGGGGCGGGGGCCGGGGCCGGGGCCGGGGCCGCGGTGGCGGTTGAGGGAGTGGCGGCCGGTTTCGGCCGGCCTGCGGCTTCGGGGGTCATCGTGGTGTCGGCTCCTGGCTCGAGTGCTGCCGCGGTTCGCGGCATGGGGCGCTGGCGTCGCCCGATTCTATCCCCGCCGGCAGGGGCGCGACCACCGAGACACCGGCCATCTGAACCCTCCATCCGGCTCGCTCGGTCGGCGGCGGCCGGCCGGATGGGGTGCCGATCCGGGGGCGCGGCGGTCCCGTCGTGGGATCTGGTCGATATTTCGACTACTGAGTCGCGTATATTCCGCGACACGGGCCGTTTTCCCGCAGAGCGGTCCGCTACCACGGCCGCAGGGCAACGACGGAGCCAGAAGCGTCGACCCCGGTTCGGGCACCCAGGACGAGGAGGTCCCCGCATGGCGCAGCAGGCACCGCAGCAGGCACCCAAGTCGCGCGAAGAGATCATCCAACAGGACGTTCACGACCTCCATCGCCTGGGGTATGCCCAGGAGCTCTTCCGCACGATGGGCGGTTTCTCCAACTTCGCCATCAGCTTCTCGATCATTTCGATCCTGACCGGCGCCGTGATCCTGTTCGACTACGGGCTTGCCTGGGGCGGTCCGGCCGCCAGCACCATCGGCTGGCCTCTCGTCTCCATCTTCACGCTGCTCATCGCGGCCTCCATGGCCGAGATCGCCTCCGCGTATCCAACGGCGGGAGGCCTGTACTACTGGTCCAGCCGCATGAAGAGCAAGGACTGGGGCTGGTGGACCGCCTGGTTCAACCTGGCCGGCCAGATCGCCATCGTGGCCGGGATCGACTTTGCCGCGGCGAGCTTCGTCAACAGCTCGATCGTGACGCCGATCCTCGCCAACTTCGGGATCGCGTATGGGAACGGCTCGCTCATCTTCGGTTCGTCGCTGGTGAGCGGCCAGCTGCTGACCATGGCCGCCCTAATGGCAATCCAGCTCGGCCTCAACGTCGGCGGCATCCGGATCGTGGCTTTCCTGAACGACATGTCGGTGTGGTGGCACATCGGCACCGTGGCCGTGATCGTAGGCGCGCTCTTCCTGATCAGCTCCGGCAAAGCCCACGCCGACATCAGCCCCTTCGCGGTTGGGCCGCTCGACAAGATCGGAAGCGCCTCGCCGTTCGGGTTCAACCTGGGTCCGGCCGTCGGGTACGCCGTGCCGTTCGCATTCCTCTTCTCGCTGCTCCAGGCGCAATGGACCTACACGGGTTACGACGCTTCCGCCCACGTCGCCGAGGAGACGGTCGGCGCCCGACTGTCGAGCGCGTGGGGCGTCTTCATCTCGGTCGCCGTCTCGGCCGTCGTCGGCTACATCGTTCTGTTCGGCCTGGTGACGCACCTTCCTCCGCTCGACCAGATCATGAACTGCGACCCGACCAAGGTGGCCCTGTGCAGCCAGTACTACGGCGGCAACGCCGTTGTCTTCAGCACCCTCAGCTACAACCTGGGATCGCTTGGTGACGTGCTCGGGGCGGCAATCGCGGTGGCCATGAGCCTGTGCGGACTGGCCTCGATCGCCGCGGCTGGCCGGATGCTCTTCGCCTTCAGCCGCGATCACGGCGCGCCCGGATCCCCCTGGCTGCGCAAGGTCTCCCATCGCTACCGCACGCCGGCCAACGCGATCGTCGCCATCGTCGTCTTCAGCTACCTGCTGACCAACGCCGCCTTTATCGCCGGCAGCTTCACGGCCATCGCGATCGTCACCGCCATCAGCACGATCGCCCTGTACTGGGCCTACGGCGTGCCGATCTTCCTCGGCATCTTCGGCAATCAGGAGTGGCGCGATCATGCCGTCTGGAAGCTGGGCCGCTTTTCCAAGCTCGTAGCCGGCCTGGCCTGCCTCTGGATCGTCCTGATCTCGGTGCTGTTCCTGTGGCCGACCTCGGGCAACCCATGGACGCTGATCGCCTACGTCGTCTTCCTGGGCTTCCTGCTTGTGTACTACTTCGCCTGGGCCCGGGGCCGGTTCAAGGGTCCGATCGTCGAAGTCGGCGAAGTCGAGCTGACGGAGATCGAGCAGGAGTTCGAGCACGCGGCCGAGGAGATCGCCGGGGCCTGAGACGAACGGGCGCGGCCGCAGCCTGACGAGGCGCGGCCACGCTCGGATCGCGAGAGGACGCCGCCGGCTACTGGCCGGAGAAGTGACCCAGGAAGTCCTTCAGCGCGCCCGGCGCATCCCAGCTGACGACGATGACCTGGCTGCCGTTGGAGGCGATGACGCAGGCCTTTGAGCCGGCGAAGCTGATCGCGTCGAAACCGGAAGCGGACGGGGGATGCTGCCAGCTCATGCCGGTGGAACTCGACCAGGCGGTCCAGGGGGCGGTCGAACTGGCCGGCGCATCGAGTACCAGGACTCGGCCGTTGACGATGGCCCAGTTTCTGGTCGCGGTCTCGAGGCCCGACTTCTGCCACGCGACGCCGGTCGTCGACCACCACCACGTGGTCGTCGCGGCGGCCGGGGCCGTACTGGCGGCCGGGGCCGGAGTGGGAGTGGCAGCCGGGCTGGCACTCGACGACGGGGATGCCGGGGCCGAGTGCGCAGCGGAACCCGAAGCTGTCGCCGGAGGAGCGGTCTTGGCCGTGGCCACGAGCGTGGTGCCCACGCTGAACAGCGCCGTGACGTTGGGCGGCAGATGCCAGTCCGTACGCATCGTCCAGGTTCGGCCGTCCGGCGAGGTCCAGGCCGTGGTGGCGCCGGCACGAGTGGCATCGGTTCCGACGGCCACGAAGCCGTAGCGGTACGTCGCCACGGTCAGCGCGAAGCCGTCCCCGACGGAGATCGAGCCCGCCTGCCAGGTGTCGCCGTCGGTGGAATACATGATCGGCGAGCCACCCGCCTTGTCGGAGGAGGCAACAAATCCGCCTGTGGCGGCGACTACGGATACGAATTCCGGCGGCGTGTCATCGGCGAACTGTACCTGCCTCCAATCGCCTGCCTTGGTCATGTGCCAGATCATGCCGTTGTCGCCGCTGGTGTCGGTCACTTTCCCGACGGCGATGACTCCCCCCGCGCCGTCGGGGATCGCCTGCAGGACGACCGGCCGGCCGGTCACGACCGCCTGCGGTGCGGCCGAGGCCTGCGGGGCGGCGGAGGCACCGGAGGCCGACGGTTGAGCCGAGCCGCCGGATGGGATCGGCGCGGCCGTGACGACCTTCGAAGTCAAGCCGGCGGGTTTGAGCTCCTGGGACCACAGGTTGCCGCCGTCCGACGAGCTGAAGATCGAGGTCCCCGTCGGGCCCGTGGCGAAGAGATAGAAGCTGTTCGTCGAGTTCGTGACAGGGCCCAGCGAGAACTCCTTGGTCACGTCGGGGATCATCGGCGTGTTCCCGACGTTCACGTTGAGGGCGAAGTTCTCCGGCGGTGCCGAGACGCCGGCCGTGGCGCGGGCCGCTCCCAGGACCAGATCGCCACTCACAGCGCCCAATCCGCTGCCCGTCCCACCGATCATGACGATCCGGCTGCCGATGGAGGCCATGCGGGCCCGGGCCAGCGGCGACGTCGTGCCCGTGACTGGTAGCCAGTCGAGGCCATTGTCGGAAACCCAAACGACCTCGGCCGCGACCGCCTGTGGAGTGCTTCCGGGCAGTGGCGACCCCACCGTGGCGGCGGCCGAAGCCGTGGTCACCGCGGGCGCGCCAAAGGCCACCAGGCTGCCGTTCACGTTCGCCACGCCGTCCATGCCCACCGTCGCCAGATCCGTGGGCGCCGTGGTCTTGGTCCACGTCGCGCCGTCGTCGGAGCTCCACGAGGCCGCCAGGCCCGGAGCCGACTCGCCGAGGTCCATGCCCACGGCCACGATTCTGCCGTTCAGACCCGAGATGCCTCGAACGTCGAAGCCGTCCAGCGAGGTCTTGGCTTGAGTCCAGTCACGGCCGGTCGAGGAGTACCAGGCCGTCGAGCGCGTCGGTCCTCCGCCGTTCCACAGCCCGACGATGACGAACCCACCGTTCCACGAGCCGACGGCGCGCGGCGTGTACGACCCTCCCGAGGTCGAGACGCCGGGCAGAACCTGTGGCGTCCACGATCGGCCGTCCGTGGAGAGCCAGGCCACCCCGTTGCCCGCGGCGACGACGGCCCCGGATCGCGTCGCGACACCCGCCACCATCTCCTGACCGCCGCCCGAGGCGACATCCATCGGTGTCCAGGTGCCGCCGTCCCGCGAGTGCCAGGCGCTGGCGGTCACGTCCGTGGAGGCCGAGCCGATGCTGTTGCCGACGACTACGAGCCCGCCCTGGCCATCGTCGGAGATGCCCTGGGCGACGAACCGCCGGCCACCGACGTCGAATGAGCCCGACGCGGACCGCTGGGACCAGGTCGAGCCGTCGCGGGTGACCCAAATGGTGGTCGTGGCCACGGGCGTGGTCGACCCGGACGGAGTCGAGACGACGGTGCCGAGCATGAGGAGGTCCTGGTCGACGGTCGTGAAGTACGGACCGAAGTCGAGCTTGGCGAAAGGCGGCACGGTGGGCTTGGCCCAGTTGATGCCGTAGATGCTGCCCGTGCCGACGGGTTGGCCCGCCTGGCTGGGCAGGGTCACGAGCAGAGCCGTGACGATTCCGAACGTGGCCGTCATCCCGGCAAATCCAACCAGCCCGCGCAGGCTCGGCCGGCCGATGCGGATGCCGCCGCGGCGTGCACCGAGGCGAGGAGTGCCGGGTCTCGATCCGGCGGAGCCGCCCAGGCCCAGCGACCGAACGATGCCGCTCAGCCCGAGCGAGAGACCCGAGCCCCGCCCGCGTCGCTCCTGGCGCAGCCGCGAGAGCGGATGCGGTGTGGTCAGGCGCGGCGTTGCCGCGGGCTCGCGAATCTGGTCGGCTTTCTCGGCCGAGATCGACTCGGCGGGCGCGGAAGGACGCGGCCGGGCCGGCGGGCCGGATCGGACGGGGGCGACGACGGGTGCGGCCGGCCGGGCACCTCGAGCGGGCAGGACGGGAACGGCCACCCGCGCCGAAGGCCTCCGCGGCTCGAACTCCATGCCGCAGTCGCGGCAGCCGCGATCGGCGATCGAGTTCTCCGCGCCACATTCGGGGCAGTATCGAATAGAGGTCGACACGGCCGCGGCCGCTGGTCGCTTCGACCCGGAGGCGGCCGGCGCAGGCGCAGACCGGCCTTCGGCGGGACGCCGACGGGCCTGGTCGGTCCGGGCAATGTCCGCCTTCTTGGGCATGACCAGGCGCCTCGACTCTTCGGGGCGCTCGAGCGCATCCCCTTCGAGCTCGGTCTGGTGGCTGTCGCCGGGCTGGGCCTCGACGTCGCGGTGGTTCATCGGGGTGTTGCCCACCTCTGTCCGTGCTCTGCTCTTCGACCGTGCCGCGGCTCGGAGTTGGATTGGCCGGCTCGGGAACCGAGCAGGACGCGGCGAAGACCCGAAGTCTGCCACGGATTGGCCCATCAAGGCACGCCGGACCCGCCGTTAGGTGCCTGGGGAGCGAGGAAGAAACCCAAACTCGACGCAATCTGAACCGTTCAGGGGGCCCGGGACTCGACCCTTCGCCCGGCCGCGGAGGCATCGCCGCCGGTCCGGCCTGGTGCGGATCGCGGCGTCGTCTGGCTCTCGGGCTCCGAGCGCGCCACAATACCGGCCAGAGGACCGCCCTCGAGAGAACCACCGACCTCGGCGGCACAGGGAGGAACCGATGAGCGACGAGCACGACGCCGGCAGCCGCGGAGCCGACAAAGCCGCTCCAACGCGTCTCGAAGAGCCGCGCCAGCTCGAGGAGCTGCGGCAGATGGTTCGCGACGGACTGATCGATACGGTCATCGTCGCGCTGACCGACATGCAGGGTCGGCTCGTGGGCAAGCGCGTCCAGGCCGAGGCATTTCTCAAGGGCGTCGTCGATCACGGCATTCATTTCTGCACATACCTTCTCGGCACGGACATGGAGATGAACACGCCCGACGGTTTCAAGTTGATGAACTGGGAGACCGGCTACGGCGATTGGATCGGACGTGAGGCGTGGGAGACGACTCGCGTCCTGCCCTGGCTCGATTCGACCGCGATCGTCTTATGCGACGCGACCGACGACGCTGGTGCCGAGATTCCGGTTTCGCCGCGGTCGATGTTGAAGCGACAGGTTGAGCGAGCGGCCGGACTCGGATATGCCGTCAAGTCGGGCACCGAGTTCGAGTTCTACGTGCTCTCGGATACATATGAGGACCTGAGCGAGAAGGGCTACGAGAACATCGAGCGGGTCGGCTATTACAACGAGGACTACCACCTTCTCCAGGCCACCAAGCTCGAGCCGTTGTACCGGCAGATTCGCAACCAGATGACGATGGCCCGAATCCCGATCGAGTTCAGCAAGGGCGAAGCCGCGCCGAGCCAGCACGAAGTCAACATCCGCTACGACGACGTCCTCGAGTCGGCCGATCGAAGCGTTCTCTTCAAGCACGGGGCCAAGGAGATCGCCTGGCTCAACGGCTACGGTCTGACGTTCATGGCCAAGCCGTACGCGGACTGGACGGGCTCGAGCGGCCACCTCCACATGAGCCTGTGGGATCCGACCGGCGCGAAGGCGCTCTTCTTCGAGGACGGCGCCGAGCCGTACGGCATGAGCCAGACGATGCGCTGGTTCCTGGGCGGGATGATGGCCCTGCAGCGCGAGCTGGCCCTCTTCATCGCGCCGACGATCAACTCATACAAACGCTACGCGGTCGCCAGCTGGGCTCCGGTCAACGTCGTCTGGGGTCGTGACAACCGCACCACCGGGTTCCGCATCGTCGGCAGCGGCTCCGGCCTGCACATCGAGAACAGATTCCCCGGCGGCGACATGAATGCATATCTTGCATATGCCGCGGAGGTCGGCGCGGGTCTGTATGGAATAGAGCACAAGATCGAGCCGCCGGCCGAATACAAAGGCAACGGCTACGTCGCCAAAGGCTGCGACCGAATGCCGCGCGCGCTTTACGAGGCAATCGATCTGCTCGAGGCGAGCAAGGCCGCGGTCCAGATATTCGGCAAGGATGTCGTGGCTCACTACCTCAACGCGGCCCGCGTCGAGCGCGACACGTATGATTCCGCGGTCCACGCCTGGGAGCGCGAACGGTATCTGGAACGCGGGTAGGCGAGCAGAACTTGATATAGATCCAGGCCGCGAGCCGTCCCTCAGCGGCCGGGACCCAGATACGTCCCCAGCGCCCCAGTCAGCGTCGTGAGCCGACGCGGCAGCGCGGCGGTCAAGGGCGCGGTATCCACCGGCGCCGACTGAACCACGAATTCGATCGCCGAGGGCCGCATGGGCGGCGCGGGCAGCAGTGTCAAAGGCGCGGTGAGAACTTTCATCACCACGACCGGGGCGTGGAGGATGAAGCGGCGTCGGCCCATGACGCGCAGGGCGGCGCGGATCACCTGATCCATGGTCAGGGTCTCGGGGCCGCCGACCTCCAGGATCGCGTTCTCCCCCGCCGGGGTGATCAGTGCGTCCGCAGCCAGCGCGCCCATGTCGACGACGAAGACCGGGGAGAGCAGCTGACGGCCGCTGCCGATCTGCGGCACGAACGGCAGCCAGCGGCTCATGCCCAGGAATCGGTTGAGCGAGCGGTCACCGGGGCCGTAGATCCAGCTGGGACGGAGGATCGTGTAAGTGATCCCGGCGCCACGGACCGCCTCCTCGGCGCGCCACTTCGCCCGGAACCAGTGTTTCGGCGCGTCTGGCGCGGCGCCGGCACCCGACATGTAGATGAGTCGGCGCACGCCGGACGCCTTCGCCGCGGCCACGAGCGCCTCCGTTCCGGCCGCGTCGACGAGCTCGAAAGTCTGGCCGCGGCGCGGGGCCTCGACCGGCGAATTGCGGAATGCCAGGCTGATGACCAGGGCTTCGACGTCCGCCAGAGCGGTCGCCAGACTCTCCGGACGGGTCACGTCGGCGGCCCGATATTCGAGTGTCGAGCCCGAAGGCGCGGCTGTCTTCCGATGCGTCAGGACAACGACACGATGGCCCCGAGCCGCCATCTCGCGGGCGATCGCCCCGCCGACGAAGCCGGTTCCTCCGGCAATGGCCACGACTTGCGATCCTGTCCCCACCTTACGCCTCCCGGCTTGCCGCGCCGCCGCTCCAGCGGCCGCTGCCAGCATATGCCCCGAATCAATGAGCCGGCGCCCTGCGAAAAGGCACGATCGAACTCGCGTTTCGTCTCGGCCGGCGCTGAGCTCCGAAGACTATCGCGGCCCCTCTTGTAAGCTTGCGCCAGAGCGATCGGCGGGCACGGCATACAGAGGAGGCAGGACGATGCGGCTGAGGGAGAAGGTCTCCATCATCACCGGCTCCGGCGGCGGGATGGGTCGCGTGGCGGCGCTCCGGTTCGCCGGCGAGGGATCGCGCCTGATCGTGGCCGACATCCACCAGGCCGCCGCGGAGGAGACCGTCCGCCAGGTCAAGGCCGCTGGGGGCGAGGCCACGCCGATCGCGGTCGACGTCTCGGTCGAGGCCGACGCCCAGGCTATGGTCGAGCTGGCAATCAAGAAGTACGGCCGCGTCGACGTCCTGTACAACAACGCCGGGATCATGCCCGAGGCCGACCATTCGGTCGTGGATACGTCGGTCGAGGTCTGGGACCAGGTCATGGCCGTCAACGTCCGCGGCGTGTTTCTCGCCTGCAAGTACGCCATCCCGCGCATGGTCGAGCGCCATTGCGGCTCGATCATCAACGTCTCGAGCTTCGTCGCCATCCTCGGCTGCTCGGTGCCGCAGGACGCATACACGGCCTCGAAGGGCGCCGTTCTGGCCCTGACTCGCTCGCTGGCCGTCCAGTTCGCGCCGCAGGGCGTCCGAACCAACGCCATCCTGCCCGGGCCCGTCGAGACGCCGCTGCTGATGGAATGGCTGGTCAAGGACGAGAGCGCCAAGAAGATCCGCCTGGCCCGGAACCCGAGCGGTCGATTCGGCAAATCCGACGAAGTGGCAGCGCTGGCCGTCTACCTCGCATCCGACGAGTCGACCTGGACCAACGGAGCCTCGATGGTCATCGACGGCGGGATCAGCGTGAACTACTTCTGATGGCCGGCGAGCTGATGGCCGAAGGGCCGCGCCCGGCCGACCTGGCGATCGGGATCGACTTTGGCGGCAGCGGCATCAAGGGCGCCGTCGTCGACATCAAGACCGGAAAGTTCGTGGGCGATCGAATCCGGATCCCGACTCCACAGCCGTCCGTGCCGCGCGACGTCGTGGCGCTCATGGATCGACTCGTTCACATGCTCATCGAAGCGCTGCCTCCGGTCGGTGGGCTGACGCCGGCGGACGTGGCCGCCGTGCCGGTCGGTGTCGGCGTCCCCGCCGCCACTCGAGGCGGCGTCGTGCTAACCGCGGCCAACATCGACCGCGCCTGGATCGGGTACCCGGCGGAGCGTGAGCTGGCCCTGGCCATGGGCCGAATCGTGGCCGTCGGCAACGACGCCGACGTGGCCGGGATGGCCGAACTGCGCTTCGGCGCCGGGCGCAGGCAGCGCGGCACGATCATCGTCCTGACCATTGGAACCGGCCTCGGCACCGCCCTGTTCGCCGACGGGAAGCTGCTGCCCAACACCGAACTGGGCCACATCGAGTTGAACGGCGGCGACGCCGAACTGCGCGTCGCCGAGTCGGCCCGCGACCGGTTCAACCTGGGATGGAAGGAATGGGCGTCCGGCTTCGACGCCTACCTCCACGCCCTGGAGCGGCTCTTCTGGCCGGATCTGTTCATCCTGGGCGGCGGGGCCTCCAAGCGCGCCGACAACTACCTCCAGTACCTGACCGTGACGACGCCGGTGGTCGTGGCGACGATGAAGAACAACGCCGGGATCGTAGGCGGGGCGCTGCTCGCCTACGACCGGCGGCTTCGCGAGACCGCTCGGGCCGCCGCCGAGCCCATCGCCTGATCCACGGCCGGCGGGCCGAACGTCGCGCCCACGGCAGCCGCCGCGTTTGTAAGCCCGCCATTACGTGCCGAAAGCAAATTCTTGCGGAGGGCCGAATCCGCCCTTACAGTCGCTCGCGAACCTCATGTCTGGCTCGGATACGGGAAAGAGGAAGACCGAGCCGAGGGAAGGAGCGGGTTCGCAATGGATCGCATCGATTCTTGGGATTCGCGCGCCGGGCGCGCAGGCATTCACACGCAGGTTGGAGGTCGGGACAGGAGACGCCTGCTCTCGGTCGCCTCCTCCGTAGTGCTCTCAGCCGGCCTTCTTGCGATCGGTTGGGCAGGGCCCCTTGCCGGCCCCGTGGCAGCCATCAACGCCCCCTCAGGCAAGGTCGTCGCCTGGGGACTGGATACCTCCCACCAGACGGATGTGCCTGCCGCCGCCCAGTCGGGCGTGGTGGCTATCTCGGCCGGCGGCGAGTTCGCCGTGGCGCTCAAGACTGACGGCACGGTCGTCGCCTGGGGCGACGACTCCAGGGGCCAGACCGACGTGCCGGCGGGTCTCTCCAACGTGACGCAGATCTCCGCCGGGTGCTCGCACACCCTCGCGCTCAAGTCCGACGGCACGATCGTGGCCTGGGGCTACAACTACCAGGGCGACACCCAAGTCCCGCTGCCGGGCGACGGCGCCCGCTATACGGCCGTCGCCGCGGGTTGCGATCACAGCCTGGCGCTGTATTCCACACCCACCGCTTCTGGCTTGATCATGGCCTGGGGCAGTGACAGCCAGGGTCAGATCGACGTCCCAGTCATCCACGTGGGCTACGTTACTTTGCCGCTCACGAACATCAAGGCCATCGCGGCCGGAGACGAATTCAGCCTCGCCCTCAACTCCGCCGGCACTGTCGACGCCTGGGGCGATGACAGCGTCGGCCAGAGAAACGTGCCGGCGAGTCTCCAGACGAACGTGAGGGCGATCGCAGCCGGGGAGTCTCACTCCGTCGCCATCACTTCGTCTGGAACGGTCGTCGCCTGGGGCGGAAACGCCCACGGCGAGACCAACGTGCCGGCCGGGCTGGCGAACGTGACCGCGATCTCGGCCCGCATGACCCACACCCTGGCCCTCGTGGCGGACGGCCCCGTCGTCGCCTGGGGCTACAACGGCTACGGCCAGACCTCGGTGCCGGCGAGCGCCCATGGACCGGCGGCCGTCGCCGCGGGCGGGGAGTTCAGCCTGGCGCTGATCCTGCAAAGCATCCCGGGCCCGCCGACCAACCTGGCCGTCATGGCCCTGAACGGGGCCGCGGGAGTGTCGTGGTCGGCACCCGCCAATGATGGCGGGAGCCCGATCATCGGCTACACCGCCACGTCGTCGCCGGGCGGCCAGACGTGCTCGACGACCGGCGCGCTCAGCTGCACCGTGTCGGGCCTGACGAACGGCACCGCCTACACCTTCACCGTCCAAGCCAGGAATGCCGTCGGGAGCAGCGCGCCGTCCGCGCCGTCACCCGCCGTGACGCCGACGGCGCCCGCGGCCGCGGCGACGCCCAAGCCGACGCCCGTGCCTGCCGCCACAGCTACCGCCAGCGCCGGCTCGTCCGCGGCCAAGAGCCCCAAGGCGACCAAGAAGCCGGCCAGGAGTCATGCCTCCGGGGCGACGGACGACCCGAACGACACGTCCGCCGCGGACGACACATCCGACGCCAGCGCCGCCCCCGGCGCGGCCGGCTCGACCGATCAGGGTGGCGGCGGCGACAGCACTCCGTTGTTGATCGCCCTGGTGCTGGTTGGGATCGCCGTCGCCCTGGCCGCGGCCGTGGCTTGGACCTGGCGGGCACGCCATCGCGTGGCGGCCCCAGCCGGAGATCCGGGCATCGCGCCGTCTCCGAACCCGCCGTCGGGCGGTGAGCCGGCCGGTGAGGTGGCAATCGCCGGCGATCCACCGGCCGCGGGCGCGAGTCCATCCGCGGCGGAATAGGTCCGATTGGAGTGGAGCAGGAAGGATCAGCCTCGGGGCCAGGCGCAACACCCGGCCCCGAGGCTGCCTGGAGAGGTGGGATTGACATGGCATCGATCAGGCCGATTGACCACAAATGCGGGCGTTCCCCCAGGAACCCGGGGCGGGCTCTCTTGATCGCGTCGACAGCGATCCTGGCTACGGGCGCACTCTTGCTTGGCGGGTTTGGGCCTGCCGCTGCGGCCGCCGCAACGGCCACACCGGCAGGCGCCGTCGTCGAGTGGGGAGCGAACGAGAACGGTGTCCCGAATGTGCCGGCGGCCGCGTCCTCGGGCGTGGTGGCCATCGCGGCAGGGCAGTGGCACGCCCTGGCCCTCAAGTCGGACGGAACCGTCATCGGCTGGGGCGACAACACCTACCACCAGACCGACATACCGGCCGGGCTTTCGGGCGTGACCGCGATTTCCGCGGGCACAGGCTTCTCCGTGGCCCTCAAGGCGGACGGTACGGTCGTGGCCTGGGGCAACGACAAGGACCACGAGACCGAGGTTCCGGCCGGGCTTTCGGACGTCCAGTCGATCTCGGCGGGCTCGAACTTCGTTTTGGCCCTGAAATCGGACGGCTCGATCGTCGGCTGGGGCAACGACGACTTCGGTCAGACGAAGGTGCTGGCCGGACTCACCGCCAAGCAGGTTGCGGCCGGCAATGACTTCAGCATCGTCCTGGAGCCCAACGGCTCGATCGTCACCTGGGGTAACAACGACCATAAGCAGGCGACGAAACCGTTGGGAATCGACGCCAAAGCGATCGCGGCGGGCGACGACTTCGGGCTTGGCATCAGCACGGATGGATCGATCTTCGGCTGGGGCGACAACTCGAACGGTCAGGCCGCCTCCCCGTGCGCCAAGGTCAAATGCGCCTCGGCGAAAGGGAACTTCACTGCGGTTGCGGCCGGTAGGGTGCACGGCCTTGGCCTGCAGGGCAACGGCACAGTGATTGCCTGGGGCCAGGACATCGACGGCACAACGGCCGTCCCGACGGGCCTGACGAACGTAGTAGCCATCGCCGCCGGGCCTGACTTCAGCCTCGCGCTCGTCGGCAAGGTTGCCTCTGCGGCGGCCTCCTCGGCGTCAACGTCCGCGGGTCCGTCGGCCTCGAAGAAGGCCGCGAAATCGCCCAAATCGTCCGGCTCGGCGGGAGCCTCCGACACGTCCGCCGCGGCCGGCTCGAGCGGTTCGACCGATTCGAGTGACTCGGGCGGAGGGTTCAATCCCCTCCTCCTGATCCCGATCGTCCTGGTCGTCCTGGTCGTCCTGGTCGTCGGCGCGGTCCTGCTGTCTCGGCTGGCTCCATCGCAGGTCGAACAGAAGAGCGCCGCTCCATGGGAGCCGAGCGGCAGCGGCAGCGGCAGCGGCAGCGGCAGCGGCAGCGGCAGCGGCAGCGGCAGCGGCAGCGGCAGCGGCAGCGGCAGCGGCAGCGAGACTCCGCCGAGCTCGGGGCCGTCAAGCGGATCATCGAGCGGCGCCGACCCTGGCCGCTGAGCGGCCGCCGAGTTGAAGTCGAGCCTCAGGACCGCAAGGCTCCGGGGCTCGACTTCGCCGTCCACGTAAGGCCGTCTTTACACAACGTCGCGAAACCTTTTCCCTGCCCGACCTCGGGCCTTACACGAGGCCACGAACCTGCACAGGTAGCCCGAGGCAAATGACCGAGGGCGGGGGAAAGGAGCGGGTTCATATGGTGTCGATGACGAACCAGGCGGTCCGTGCGGGCCGTTCGATTACAGTCGGCAACGAGCTCGGCGCCGGTCGCAAGACCGCCGGTCGAGTTCTCCACGCAAGCACCACCGCGGCGCTCGTGGCGGGCGCTCTGGCCCTGGCACTGACCGGGATGCTGCCGGCCACGGCCACCGCGGCCACTGCCGATAGGGGCTACGTCGCGGCCTGGGGCGACGACAGTCTTCACCAGACCGATGTGCCGGTGGCCGCTCGGAGCGGCATCGTCGCCATCTCGGCGGGAGGCGATTTCGCCATGGCCCTCACCTGGGACGGCAAGGTCGTCGCCTGGGGCGACGACTTCTTCGGCCAGACCAATGTGCCGGCCGGGCTTTCGAACGTCAAGGCGATCTCAGGCGGCGACGCCTTCGCGCTGGCGCTCGAGTCGGACGGCTCGGTAGTCGCCTGGGGCGACGACACCTATCACCAGACCGAGGTGCCGGCTGCCGCCCAGTCCGGTGTCGTGGCCGTCTCCGCGGGCGACGGCTTCGCGGTGGCCCTCAAGTCGGACGGTTCGATCGTCGCCTGGGGCAATGACACCTACGGCGCAACCAACATCCCGAATGTCCTCGTCCCCCTCGGGAATCGGTACATCCTCCTGCCGCTGTCCAACCTGAAGTCGGCCAGCGCCCGCAGTCAGGTGCTGGGGCTTCGCCAGGACGGCTCGGTCATCGCCTGGGGCCGGAGCGACTTGGGCCAGACGAACGTCCCGTCGGGCCTGGGTGGCATTACCGCCGTCGCCGCCGGGGAAACGTTCAGTCTGGCTCTCAACTCCAACGGCACGATCAGCGGCTGGGGGGACAATTCCAACGGCGAGCTGAACACCCCTTGCAACCTCTACAACGTAATCACCCACACCTGTGTGAACCCGGTCGCGGGCTTCAGCGCCATCTCGGCGGGGTTGTACCACGCAGTTGCCCTGAGGAACGGCTACGTCTACGCCTGGGGCGACGATGAATACGGCCAGACGACGCTGCCAGGTTTCGTCAATGGCCAGGGCGACTTCGTTGCTGTGGCCGCTGGCAACTTCTTCAGCCTGGCCCTGTATGAGATGCCTTCGGCGCCCGGAGGGCCCTACGCGGTGAGCGCCGTAGCGGGCAACAAGTCGGCCACGGTCACCTGGCAGGACTACAAGGACAACGGAGCACCTATCACGAGCTACACCGTGACGTCATCGCCGGGTGGCAAGACCTGCGTGACGGGCGGCGGAACGTGCACGGTCACGGGCCTGGCCAACGGCAAGAGCTACACCTTCACGGTCACCGCAACCAACGGACTCGGAACGAGCCCGGCCTCCGTGCCCACCACACCGATCACGCCGCACGCATAGCCGGCGGCACATCTCTGGCGACGCGCCCCGGGGTCGAAAGCCTCCGGGGCGCCCTTTCGTGGCCGCTGCCGAGACGATCGAAAGCCCGATCGATGGGTCTCTGCCGGCTCAGTCGACGGCCGGCGGGCGCATCGGTCGCGTCGTGCCGCCGGAACGCGTAAGCCGGCCCTTACACAACGTCGCGAAACCTTTTCCCTGACCGACGGCGGTCCTTACACGCGGCCACGAGCCTGCACACGTAGCCCGAGGCAAATGACCGAGGGCGGGGGAAAGGAGCAGGGTTCAAATGGCGTCAACGACCAACCAGGCGGTCCGTGTGGACCACTCGGTCACAGTCGGCAATGAGCTCGGCGGAGGTCGCAAGACCGCGGGCCGGGCCCTTCGCGCAAGCACCACCGCGGCGCTCGTGGCGGGCGCTCTGGCAGTGGCACTGACCGGGATGCTGCCGGCAACGGCCATGGCCTCTACCACGGGCGGCACCTACAAGGGCTCCGTCATCGCCTGGGGTGACGACATTCACAACCAGACGGACGTGCCGGTGGCCGCCAGGTCCGGCATCGTCGCTATCTCGGCGGGAGGCGAATTTGCGATGGCCCTGACCTGGGACGGCAAGGTCGTCGCCTGGGGCGACGATAGCGCCGGCCAGACCAACGTGCCGGCCGGACTTTCGAACGTCAAGGCGATCGCGGCCGGCACCGCCTTCGCGCTCGCTCTGAAGTCGGACGGATCGGTAGTCGCCTGGGGCGACGACTACTACAACGAGACCGAGGTGCCTGCGGCCGCCAAGTCCGGTGTCGTGGCCATCTCCGCCGGCGACGGGGTCGCGGTGGCTCTCAAGTCGGACGGTTCGATCGTCGCCTGGGGCCTCGACTACTACGGCGCAACCAACATCCCGTTTGTCGCTGTCCCGCTCGGCAATCGATACGTCTGGTTGCCGCTCTCCAACCTGAAGTCGGTCAGCGCCCGCGAACAGGTGGTGGGACTTCGCCAGGACGGCTCGGTCATCGCCTGGGGCCGGAACAACTTCGGCCAGACGGATGTCCCGTCGGGCCTGGGTGGCATCACGGCTGTCGCCGCCGGATGGGACTTCAGCCTGGCTCTCAACTCCAACGGCACGATCAGCGGCTGGGGAGACAACTCCTACGGCGAGCTCGACACCCCATGCGGCCTCTACAACGTCATCACCCACGTCTGTGTGGTCCAGGGGTCGGGCTTCAGCTCCATCGCCGCCGGCGCAATCCATGCGCTGGCCCTCAAGGATGGCCGCGTCTACGCCTGGGGCAACAACAGCGACGGCCAGACGACCCTGTCCAGCGTCAACTGGGGCCAGGGCAACTTCGTCGCGGTGGCCGCGGGTGGCTACTTCAGTCTGGCTCTGTGGGGTACGCCCTCGGCGCCCGACGCGCCGTCTTCCGTGAGCGCCGTCGCGGGCACCAAGTCGGCCACGGTCAGCTGGCAGGAATACTCTGACAACGGAGCGCCCATGGTGAGCTACACCGTGACGTCATCGCCGGGCGGCAAGACGTGTGTCGCCATCGCGACGGGCACGATCGCTCAGCAGTGCACGGTCACGGGCCTGGTCAACGGCAAGAGCTACACCTTCACGGTGACTGCGACCAACGAATTGGGTACGAGCCCGGCCTCCGTGCCCACCACACCGGTCACGCCGCACGCGTAGCCCGGCGTCCTGCACGATCGACGCGCCTCGGGGTCGAAGGGCTCCGGGGCGCGTCTTCATGTGCGGCCGGCTCGATCGAGCGTTCGATGTCGACCGACGGTCCGCCCATCACCGCCGCTTGAGCCCTCGTTTGATTTCGGTGGCGGCCCAGCGATAGTGATTGCCGCCGCACTCGTACACGAACGAGGCCAGCGTCCCGCGGCCGGTCCAGGCGTAGCGGCCGGGAATGAACAGTTCGGGCTCGGGGACGTGGTTGATCAGGGCCGTGAACCGGCGCGACGACTCGCGCCAGTCCGCCAGCACATGCTCGAGTTGTTCGTCGCGATGGCGGTCGTAGATCGCCGCGTTGAGTTCGTGGACCGTGGCCCAGGTAAAGCCCGGAGCGGGCACGGGCGGGTTCTCGCCCCTGACGCCGGCGTCGTACCAGTAGCCGAAGAGCCGCTCCCACTCCGCCAGGTGGGCGACGTGGTCCTTGGCCGACCAGCCGTATGCCCCCGGCCACAGCAGCTGCTCGCGACTCATCCCGCCGAGCATCGCCGAAAGCGCGTCTCGCTCCTTCTCCGCGTCGATCAGCAGCAACGCCTTGGTCGGGGGTGTGCCCATTGATACCTCCGCTGTTCCAGACTCGGCAACGAGGGCAAGGGTTCGATTGGCCGACTACGCCTTCGACGCCCCGCCGCGCAGCTCCTTCAGGCGGGGCACGCTGCCCGACACGATCAGCGTCTCGCCCGCTCGCAGAACTCGATCGGCCGGCGGGTTGGGCTCGTAGCTGCGCTCACCGTTGACGATGGCCAGAACGAATACGCCGGTGTCGCGCAGTGAGGCCACGGTCGCGCCGTCGAGGGTGGCGTCGCCGGCGATGACCTCGACCTCTTCCATCGAGAACGCAAGCTCGCCGTGGGAGAGAGCCGCGTCGATGAAGTCGACCACGCGCGGCCGGGTCGCCAGCTCGGCCAGTCGATGGCCGGCCATCGTGTACGGGGAGACGACACGACTCGCGCCCGCCTGCATGAGTCGAGCCTCCGAGTCCTCGGTGTTCGCCCTGGCAACGACGAAAAGCTTTGGGTTCAAGGCCCGGGCCGAGAGGATCACGTAGACGTTGTGGGCGTCCGAGTCGATGGTCGTGATGAGGCCCTTCGCGCGTTCGATCCCGGCGGCCCTCAGGGTCGCCTCCTCGGTGGCGTCGCCCTCGACCTCGAGAAAGCCCTCGCGTCTGGCTCGAGCCAGCGACTCGGGCAGAACGTCGATGACGACGACCTTCAAGCCCGAATGGACGAGCTCGCGCGCAACCGTCAGGCCGACCCGGCCGTATCCGCACAGGATGTAGTGGCCCGACAGCTTGTTGACCGCGTCTGCCATTCGTCTTGCCTCCCGCCGTCCGCTGGTCGCTTCGACAACAAGGTACTCGGCCACGATCCCGACCGATCCAAAGATGAGACCGACGCCGGCCAGTGAAAGGATCATCGTCCACACCCGGCCCGCGTCGTCGAGGGGCTGGACTTCCCGGAAGCCGACGGTCGTGAGCGTGATGACCGTCATATATAGGGCGTCGAGGAGGCGCCAGCCGGGGTCCAGAACCATGTACCCGGTGGTGCCGATGACGATCGCGCAGAGGATGACCGCCAGCCATATCCGAACGTGCGTCGCGGTGATCGCCGCCGGAGCGGTGGGAGCGGTGAGCGCCGATCGAGAGGGTCGGCGGGCGGGCGTAGCCGGCGCCGTGACCTCAACGGCGGCTCCGCCGCGGTCCCGCCCGTCCAATTCACCCACGTGGCAACCTCGCGTTGGGGATGGCCAACCGATTCTAGCCGGGCGGGGTGCAGCCGGTAGGCCCCGACTGTGGGGAGACGGGTCCGGGACGGCCACTCCCCGGGGCCACGTCCCGCGCCGGGGCCACGTCCCGCGCCGGGGCCAGGTCCCTCGCCGGGGCCAGGTCCCTCGCCGGGGCCACGTCCCGCGCCGGGGCCACGTCCCGCGCCGGGGCCACGTCCCGCGCCGGGGCCACGTCCCGCGCCGGGGCCACGTCCCGCGCCGGGG
>Ga0182017_10000828_pt1 | contig 24420 bp, 17 predicted proteins | sample 712E3DmetaG_FD_120492 | JGI IMG/M metagenome (GOLD analysis project Ga0182017, IMG submission 120492) | Permafrost microbial communities from Stordalen Mire, Sweden - 712E3D metaG | ecosystem: Environmental > Terrestrial > Soil > Wetlands > Permafrost | place: Sweden: Stordalen | collected... | reverse complement strand
GGTGGCTCCGGAGGGAACCCCACCGACTCCGGTGACCTGGAAGGTCTTGGCCACGTTGGTGCTCAGGGGGCCGCTGAAGCCGGTGTTGATACGGGAGTCGAGGATCCGGGTCGGGGTCAACGGATGGTATGTGGCACCGGTCAGCTTGAACGCATACAGCTTGTCGTCATAGGAGCCGACGTAGACCACGCCGTCGGCGACCGCGGGGCTGGAGACGATGGCGTTGCCGGTGGCCCCGGTCCAGAGCGGCGAGCAGGTCCCGCCGTCACTTCGGCAGCCGACCGCGTAGGCATACAGCTCGTGGTCGTTGGACCCGACGTAGACCACGCCGTCGGCTACCGCGGGGCTGGAGGTAATGGCGCTGCCGGTGGTGGCGGTCCAGAGTGGCGAGCAGGTCCCGCCGTCACTTCGGCAGCCGACCGCGTAGGCATACAGCTCGTGGTCATAGGAGCCGACGTAGACCACGCCGTTCGCGACCGCGGGCGAGGAGTTGATGTAGCCGCCGGTGGTCCCCGTCCAGAGCGGGGTACAGGTCCCGCCGCCGCTGTTGCAGCCCACGGCGTAGGCATACAGCTTGCCGTCGGAGGAACCGACATAGACCACGCCGTTCGCGACCGCGGGCGAGGAGAAGATGCCGCCGCCGACGGTGGCCGTCCAGAGCGGCGTGCAGGTCGCGCCGCCGCTGGCGCAGCCGACCGCGTAGGCATACAGCTCGTCGTCCAAGGATCCGACATAGACCACGCCGTCGGCGACCGCGGGCGAGGAGTAGGTGGGGTAGGTGTTGCCCGTCCAGAGCGGAGTGCAGGATCCGCCGCCGCTGGCGCAGCCGACGGCGAACGCATACAGCATGCCGCCCATCCAGGATCCGACATAGACCACGCCGTCGGCGACCGCGGGCGAGGCGTTGATGGCGACGCCGACGCCGGCCGTCCACAGCGGGGTGCAGGTTCCGCCACCGCTGTTGCAGCCGACCGCGAAGGCATACAGCGTGTCGGCAGCCGACCCGACGTACACCACGCCATCCGCAACCGCTGGCGAGGAGTAGATGTAGCCGCCCGTGGCCCCGGTCCAGAGTGGCGTGCATGACCCGCCGCCGCTGGCGCAGCCGACAGCGTAGGCATAGAGTTCGTTAACCGACCCGACGTACACCACGCCATCCGCAACCGCGGGCGAGGAGTAGATGGCTCCACCAGTGGTGGCAGTCCAGAGCGGCGTGCAGGATCCGCCGCCGCTGTTGCAGCCGACCGCGTACGCATACAGCTTGCCGTCCTCGGAGCCGACGTAGACAACGCCGTCGGCGACCGCTGGCGAGGAGTGGATGGCGTTGCCGGTGGTGGCCGTCCAGGCCACTCCCAAGGCGTTCACGTTGGAGGGCGACAGGATCGTCTCGGCGGTGTTGTATCCCTCGTGGTTCGGGCCGGCGTGGAACTGTGGCCAGTCGCCGGCCGCGAGGCTGAACACATGGAGCGTCGCCGTACCGCTGGCGGTGCCATCGGTGCCGGTGACAGTGTGGTCACCCGCGAGCGTGGCCGTGCACGAGTCAGCGGGGCAGGCGGTGCCGGCATCGATCGTGAAGGTGGTGGCGCTAGTAACATCGCCGAGGCTGGTACCCGAGGCATCGAAGCCCTCGGCCGTGTAGGCCTGGCTGCCTCCGGCGGTTATCGTCGCACTCGCGGGGCTCAGGACTAGGTGGTCGATAGGACTCAGCCCGAAGGCATACAGCTTGCCGTCTTCGGACCCGACGTAGACGACGCCGTTCGCCAGTGCGGGCGAGGAGTAGATCTGGTTGCCGGTGGCCCCTGTCCAGAGCGGCGTGCAGGAGTCGCCACCGCTGGCGCAGCCCACGGCGTAGGCATACAGCTTGTGGTCCCTGGACCCGACGTAGACCACGTCGTTCGCGACCGCGGGCGAGGAGGTGATGGCGGCGTCGGTGATCCCCGTCCAGAGCGGCGAGCAGGACCCGCCGCCGGTGGCGCATCCGACCGAGTACGCATACAGCTTGCCGTCGTAGGAGCCGACGTAGACCACGCCGTTCGCGACCGCCGGCGAGGAGCCGATGGAGCTGGCGGTGGCCCCCGTCCAGAGCGGGCTGCAGGATCCCCCGCCGCTGTTGCAACCTACGGCGTAGGCATACAGGTTGTCGTCAGCGGAGCCGACGTAGACGACGCCGTCCGCGACCGCGGGCGAGGAGGCGATGTAGCTGCCGGTGGTCCCCGTCCAGAGTGGCGTGCAGGACCCGCCGCCGGTGGCGCATCCGACCGAGTACGCATACAGCTTGCCGTCGTAGGAGCCGACGTAGACCACGCCGTCTGCGACCGTGGGCGAGGAGTCGATGGCGTCGCCGGTGGCCCCCGTCCAGAGCGGGCTGCAGATCCCGCCGCCGCTGGCGCAGCCGGCCGCGTAGGCATACAGCTTGCCATCTTCGGACCCGACGTAGACCACACCGTTCGAGACCGCGGGCGGGGAGTCGATGTAGCTGCCGGTGGCGCCGGTCCAGAGTGGCGAGCAGGACCAGCCGCCGCTGGCGCAGCCGACCGCGAACGCATACAGCTTGCCGTCGTAGGAGCCGACGTACACGACGCCGTCGGCGACCGCGGGCGAGGAGCCGATGGCGCTGCCGGTGGCCCCCGTCCAGAGCGGGGTGCATGACTCGCCACCCTTGGCGCAGCCAACCGCGTAGGCATACAGCTTGTCGTCCCAGGACCCGACGTAGACGACGCCGTCGGCGACCGCGGGCGAGGAGTCGTAGATGGCGCCGCCGGTGGCGCCAGTCCATGCCACGCCCAGGTCCGCAACGTTAGAGACGGACAGCGTTGTCTCGGCGCTGTTGTATCCCTGGTGGGTCGGGTCGTTATGGAACTGCGCCCAGTCGCCGGAGGCGGCCGCAGCAGGCGCGGCGAGCGGCCCGGCCCAGACCGTGAAGAGCCCACAAAGCAATAGCGCCGCAGGGGTGAAACCAAGGAGCCGGGGCATCGCCCGGCGCGAAGTCTTGAGGCCCGCCTCAGAGTGAACAGTAGCCGATACGAGTGACCTCACCGAACCCACTCCTCTCGGTACCGGACAGATCCGAGATTCCGCTTCTGGACCTGCAACGGACCGCATCGACCGACTGGCGACGCGCGATCTACGTTGCTGCACCCCATAAACGGGCGGGATCGGACGGAGCCGCCCAGTCCGCCCAGGCTCGTCGGGATGTCCTGCAACCCGATGGCGAACGAGCGGGTTCATCCTACTCGCGTAAGGTGAGGATGGTTAACCACTATCGGCCGCCGCCGCAGGCGCGCGCCGGGCTCCCACGACTGGCAACCAGCCCCATCGCTCGATTCTCACTCGCGCCCGACACGCCTCTGCCCCCCGCCCTATCGCTCAGCTCCCCGGTACGAAGTAGCCTGTGACATCGAAGACAACATCAGTAGTCGCCTCGCCGGTGGCGCTGACGTAGGTGACCGAGAGGGTGCCCGTTGGGCTGAGAGCGACGGCCACCTCGTTGGCCCGGTTGTCCGCGATCGGGAAGTTGAGCGTAGAGCTGGTCGGGACGTTCATAGCGGTCGGGCCCATGTACAGGTAGCCCGAGGCGCTCTGGTCGGTCACGGTCAGGTTGCCGGTCACAGCCGTGGCACCTGCGGGCACGCCCCCTGCTCCTGTGACAGCGAAGGTCCTGGCCGACCAGGCGGTAAAGACACCCGATAGGCCTGTGCCGACCCGGGAGTCAAGGATTCGGGTGGGAGTCAGCGGGAAGTATGTGGCGCCAGAGGCATCGGGGGTGAAGTAGTCGTGGACGTCGGCTCGGGCGGCCGCGTAGGATTTGATGCCCGCCTTCGGGCATACTTGGACGCGAACCGAGCGACAAGACTCGCGCCGTGTCGCTTCGAGACCGGCCATCTCCATCCAGGGTGTTGGGGATCAGGTGGCTACCCAGAGGTCGCCACGAGGATTCGACGTGCGAATTGCGATCGTAGGCACTCGCGGTGTGCCAGCCCGTTATGGAGGGTTCGAGACTTTCGCAGAGGAACTGGGATCGCGTTTGGTTGAGCGGGGTCATCGAGTGACTGTCTACGCACGGTCTCACGCTGTGCCGTCCGGGGTGACCGAGTACCGCGGAATGGCAATTCGTGTACTTCCGACGGTCCGACACAAGTACTTCGACACCGTTGTGCACACCGCGTTCTCCGTCATGGATCTCGTGCCCAGGCGATTCGATGTGGTTCTAATATGCAACGCCGCGAACGCTCCATTCGCTCTCATCGCTGCCCTTTCAGGTGCGAAAGTCGTGCTGAATGTCGATGGACTCGAGTGGCAACGGAAGAAATGGGGCATCGTGGGAAGAACCTACTATCGGCTCTGTTCCTGGTTGGCGCCCAGACTACCGGCAGTCCTTGTCTCCGATGCGCGAGTCGTGGCCGACTTCTATCGCACGCGTCGGGGCTCGCGCACGGTATACATACCGTACGGGGCAAGTCCATCGATCACGCTACCCGGGAATACGCTTGATCAGCTGGGGCTCTCACCGGACGGATACCTGCTCTATGTCAGTAGGCTGGAGCCCGAGAACAACGCAGACCTGGTTCTGGAAGCGTACCGGGCCGCAGGAGGTAAGCTCCGTCTTCAGGTGCCGCTCGTTATCGTAGGCGACGCTCCCTACGCTACGGACTACAAGGCCTCACTCCAGGCTATTGCCGCGGAGACGCCTGGCGTGATCATGACGGGCTACCTATTCGGCGAGGCTTACGCGGAATTGCAATCGAATTGCGCGTTATACATTCAAGCGACGGAGGTCGGAGGCACGCATCCAGCGCTCGTTGAAGCGATGGCGCGAGCGGCCTGCATCGTGGCCCAGGACGTGCCCGAGCACCGCGAAGTGCTAGCTGATGCTGGTGTTTACTTCGACCGAGCATCTGCAACCTCGCTCGCGGGTAGGCTGAAGGAGTTGCTGTCGGATCCGGAGCGGCGTCGGGAGTTGGGCCGGAGAGCTCAGCGTCGAGCAACCGACGAGTACTCGTGGGATCATGTCACAGACGAATACGAGACTCTGTTTGCGGGCATGTTTCTGCGGCGTTGACGAGACATGGGTGGCATCCGGGCGCCAGGAAGGCAGTCTGAATGGGCGAAGCCTCTTGCCCTCAAGTTAAGCGTGTGCGGGGCGTCCCGCGGACAGCCCTGTGTGGATTATCTTGGAGCGAGACGTTGTCGGACCGAGCGCCGGAGCCCTGCCACACCCCATGAGGCTGCTCCTCGACGCCCACCAGCTCGGTAGATCGCAAACAGGCAACGAAACGTACGTCCGGGAGCTCGTGCGTGAGCTTCGGCTCCTGTCCGAGCTTGACATCGTCGCCACGGTCGAAGACGGTCAGCTTCCGCAAGGCATCTTGGCGCCGCCCGTCCGCATCCGCCGCGTGCCCAGGAATGGTCTGGGTCGCCTCGCCGTGCTGTCCCTCCTGAGCCGCCAGGTCCGGGCAGACATCACTCACGCAATCTACTTCCTGCCCCCCCTGGTCCGCGGAGCGAGCGTTGTCACCATCCACGACATCTCTTTCGAGCGGCATCCGGAGTTCTTCGGCCGGTCTTCGCTCTGGCGTGATCGGTTGCTAATCCGGGATGCGGCTCGGCGTGCCACAAAGATCGTCACGGTCTCGGAGACGTCCCGCCGAGACCTCATCGAACTGTGGCGGTTGTCCCCGGACCGAGTGGTGGCCATTCCAAACGGCGTGAGCCCTTCATTTCAGCCTTTATCCGATCCGACTCCCTTCGACCCGGCGGTCCGTGCCCTTCGAGTGCTTGCCGTGGGCACGTTGCAGCCGCGCAAGAACCTGCCGCGACTCGTCGATGCCGTTGCCCTCGTCGCGCGAGAGATGCCAGTCGAGCTCCGCGTTGTCGGGCCAGACTGCCTCCAGGCGAAGCGGATACAAGATCGCCTCGGCGGTGTGGCAGCGGTCGAGATCGCCGGATACGTCAGCGACGAACAACTTGTGGCTGAGTACCAGCGTGCGGATGTGTTCGTGTATCCATCGCTATACGAAGGATTTGGGTTGCCCATTATCGAAGCGATGGCCTCGGGCATTCCTGTCGTGACATCCACGGCCGGCTCGCTTCCGGAGGTTGCGGGAGATGCAGCGCTCATTGTCGATCCGCTCGACGTTGCCGCGATTGCTTCGGCCATCTATCGGATAGCGTCCGATTCGAGCCTCCGGGAGCGCCTTCGGACGCTCGGCCTCGCCAGGAGTGCACAGTTTACGTGGCGCGACGCTGCGCGAGCGCACCTTGACGTTTATCGTGAGGCGATACGGTGAGACCTGTTCCCGCCCTAGGGCTAACGTTCCCGGCTTGCCGTCAGAGATGCCCGGAGCTGTTCGGAGCCCGTCCCGTGGCCGCCTAGGTCCGTATAATCGCCAGCAATGGAAGTCGTGCGCGGGCCGGTGGAGGGCAGAGGGATCGAAGGCGGCCGGGAGACCGGCGCGCTCGACGTCGTCGTCGTCGCCTATCGGTCCGCGGCGCTGCTCGACGATTGCCTCGAGTCAATTGTCGGGGACGTGCAGCGTGGAACGGTAGTGCCAACCCAGACCCGCGTGATTGTGGTCGACAACGCGTCGCCGGACGACTCTGCCCGCGTCGCAGCGGCGCATGATGGCGTCCAGGTCGTTATGAGCCCGAGCAATCGCGGCTTCGGTGGGGGCTGCAATCTCGGCGCGGCGTCCGGCCATGCCGAGTACGTGTTCTTCGTGAATCCAGACGCCCGGCTCGAGGTCGGCTGCACGTCGCGTCTGCTGCAGGAACTGGCCGCGGAGCCGTCACTGGCAGCGGCTGGCCCCGCCGTGCTGGACCCTGCCGGGGACTACAGAGCGGCGTCGGCAGGGTTTGAACCATCTCTGCTTTCGATCATTGGCCACTATCTGCTCGTCGGCCGGCTTCCGTTGATGGGCCGTTGGTTCGCACCTTTGCAACTCGCCCAGGGCACAACCGAGCGTCGGCCAGACTGGATCACAGGAGCGGCCCTGCTCGTCCGCCGGGCGGCTTTCGAATCAGTCGCCGGCTTCGATGATTCGATATTCCTCTACATGGAGGACGTAGATCTATGTCGGCGGCTGCGCGAGGACGGGTGGGGGATCGGGTACGTTCCTGAGGCGGTCGCTTACCACCAGATGGGAGGGACTCAGGGCACTGACCAGGCGGCGAGGTGGATGCGCTCCTTCTATTCGTATCTGCGTCGCCGGCATGGCGCCCTCTACGCGGCTGTCTCCTCGCAGCTGGCGGGGCTCGGCCTGGGGCTTCGCGCAGCGGCATACGCGCCGTCAAGGCCAAGACTCGCCCGCAGGCTGGCGCGCGCTGCGGGCGAGGCCTTCCGGCTGCCGATCGCTGCGCTGTACCGCACCGGTGCGGACGCGTGACGGTTTCTCCCGATATCTCGGGCGGTCGCCGCCGAGGGCCACTCCGGAGACTGCGCGTGCCCGAGCTTGACGTGCTTCTCGCCGTAGTAGTCGGAGTGGGCACGCTTGGCGTGGGCGCCGCGCTCGGCCGATCGGCGACTGCGCTCGGAGCGAGTTCTGTTGCGGCCGCAGCCGCGGTGGTTACGATCCTGCTGGCCCGAAGAGCGCCGCTGGCTTCGTTCGGCGTGCTGTTCGGGGTGGCAACCCTGTCGCGGCTGGTGATCGATCTGCCCTTTGGCAGGGTTCGCGTCGAGCAGCCCGCAATCCTGGGTCTGTTCGTCCTGCTTCTGCTGGGGGGCCGCCTGCGGGCGTTCCGACCGATGGCCATTTCGGCGTCCGTCGCGTGCTTTGCCATCTACTTCGCCACGATGGTCCTGTCTTCCATCCTCAATGCACCGGCGCTCGTGGTCAGTGCTCGTCTTCTCATCTGGACGGGGATCTCCATGCTCGGCGCCGTCGTCGCGTTCACCTTGGTGTGGGGCCACGACGGGGAGGAGCAGCGCGCCCTGTCGTGGGTCGGTTTCCTTCAGGGTTTCATCGGGCTCGGGATTGCCCTGGCGTTCCTCGCGCTGGGCCCGAACGGGATTCCCGGCATGCAGGTCAGCCCCGGGGAAGTCCCCAAGGTTGCGTCCATCGACTTCGAGGCGAACCTGTATGCAAGCTTGCTCGGTCTCCTTGCTCCCTTCGCGCTTGAGGAGTGGCGTCGGCGGCGTGGGTTGATCGAGGTTATCGTTGCCGTCATCGTCGTCATGGCGCTCGGACTCGGCGTTACGCGCGGCGCGTTCGCGGGGCTTCTGGTCGGTCTGGCCGTCTATCTGGGGCTGCTGGTCATCCGCAGGACGCCGAGAAGAGTGCTCGTGAGAGTCGCCGGTCTGGCTGCTCTTGCATGCCTGGCGGCTCCCTTGACTGCGGCGATTCTGCTTCCGACGGAGCGGCCCACGCCAACGCCTGTACAGGTCGCCGTCGCCAGTCCCAGTCCGAGTCCCAGTCCGAGTCCCAGTCCCAGTCCTACACCGGAGGCAGATACGCTCGCCTGGCGGCTGGATCGGATTCCAACCGCGATATCCGATATCCAGACCAGCCCGCTAATTGGGCTGGGAGCGGCCTCTTTCGGTCAGCGGCACCTGAGCGACGGCGCGCCAGACTACATTGGTATGCTGGCACTCGTTGCCGTGTACGAGGCGGGGTTCTTGGGCGCCCTGGCGCTTGGGCTTGGTTTCCTCATCCTGCTCGTGATGCTCGCTTTGACGTCCGGCGCTGACGTGGGCCGATACGCAGCGTACGCGGGCGCCATCTGTTCCTTCCTCGTGTCGTATCAAGCCACGAACGCACTATGGTTCTCGATCAACTGGCTGCTAGTGGGCGCGGCGCTGGCTCTCGTCGCCTCGTCGCCGGTGCCGATTCCGGCGCTCAGAATCCCGAGGCGCCGCCCGTGAGCGGCACGGGCGGGCCAACCGCCGAGAATACGGCTGCGGTGATCGTGACCCTTCGGCCGGTGAGCGATGTTATTCACCACGCGGAAGCGCTCATCGGCCAGGTTGTTCGTATCGTGATCGTCGACAATGGGTCGGGACCCGGTGCCGCATCCATTCTCGACGCGATCGCCGCGCTACCCTCGGTCGTAGTGATTCGCAATCCGGTCAACGTGGGCATCGGGCGTGCGCTCAATCAGGGGGCCCAGGCGGCGATGGATAGCGGCGCCGATTGGCTGCTTACGCTGGATCAGGATGCCGCTCCCAGCGAGGAGATCGTGAATGTTGCCGGTCGTACCTTCGAACGCTACCCGCGCTCTGACCGGATTGCCGTCATTGGTTCGACATCATTCGAAGCGTATCGGGCTGGCTGGGCGAGCGCAGCGAGTCGAGGGCGGCCTTGGATCGAGGCCAGCGCCACCATTACGTCAGGGAGCTTCGTCTCGCTGGCCGCCTTGCGTGACATCGGCGGGTTCCTCGAAGCCCTCTTCGTCGATCAGGTTGATACCGAGTATTGCTTGCGCGCTCGCGCCAGGGGATACCGAGTTCTGGCATCGGTGGCCCCGGCGATGACTCATCAGATCGGACAACCCACCGAGCGATGGATTGGCTGTCGCGCCGTTCATCCCACAAACCACTCGGCAGTCAGGCGCTACTACATGACGCGAAACCGGCTCCTGGTCTGGCGCCGGTACTGGCGCATAGATCCTCACGCTGCGGCGGCAGAGATCATTGCATCGCAAAAGGAGCTGGTGAAACTGCTGCTCGTCGAGCAGGACCGCGCGGCGAAGGTGCGAGCAATGTTGGCTGGGCTCAGAGACGGATTGCGAGGGGTTGCCGGAGAGAAGGGGTGTCTGGACCAAGCGAGGCTCGATTGGCCCGACATCGGCCCACATGCGGCCTCGACCGCGCGCCCTTCCCTAAGGCGGCGCCCTCGGTGAACGCAGCGCGCGTGGTCGCAGTGCTTCACCAGCTGTCACTTACGGGTGCCCCACGTCTCACGCTCGATATCCTCGACGCGATCCAAGGCGAGACCTCCCTGCGGATCGTGTCGTGGCAAGGCGGCCCGCTTGTCGAGGCGGCGCGCCGGCTGGGTCCGACAGTCGTGCTGGAGCGTGAACATGTCATTGGGCCGCTAGCTGGAGCCAGCCGCCGGCTCAGAATCATCGAACAGACCGCGCGGTTGCGTCGCTGGAAGCCCGAGCTTGTCTACGTCGCCACGGTCTGGGCCTTGCCGCCGGTCAAAATGCTTCGGCTTGCGAGAGCCCCGGTGGTGCTGCACGTGCACGAACTTGGATCGGCCCTGGCGTGGTTCGAGAAATCGTATCCCGGCCTCATCCTGTCGATCCCTGACCGGTATGTCGCAGTCTCTGCCGCCGTTGCCCATGACCTCGTCCAGCTTGGAGTGCCGTCAGACGCGATCACCGTGGTCCCACCCTGTCTGCGGACATCTAGCCAGGAGGCGTTGCCGCCGTCGACGCCCATTGATCGGGCGACGGTGATCGTGGGCGGCGCTGGCAACCCAAGTTGGACCAAGGGGATCGATCTCTGGCTGCTGGCAGCCCGAGAGGCGGTGGACCGGCTGGGCGCCGACAGACTGCGTTTCGTATGGGTGGGCTACAGGGATAACCAGGAGGGCCTCCAATTCCGAGCGATGATCTCCAAGTTGGGGCTCGACGGCGTGGTGGAGTTAGTCCCTGAAACGGATCAAGTCCACGACCATTTCGCTCGTTTCGATATGTTCGCCATGACGTCGTGGGAAGAATCGGCCTCTCTGGTCGTCCTCGAAGCGATGGCCATGGGCGTCCCCGTCATCTGCTTCGCTCCGACCGGCGGGCCGGCGGAGGAAGTGGGCGAAGCAGGCGTCGTGATCCCCGAAATGTCGCCGGGCCGAATGGCTGATGCGATCGTGGCTCTTGCCAGATCACCTCACAAGCGAAACGCGATGGGGAGCGCGTGCGCAGACCGCGCGCGAGAGGAGTACGGACGTGCCGCATCGCTGGCTGCCCTGGCGAAGGTCTTCGACGCTGTCATCACCTCACCCGGTCGCACGTAAGCATCCCAGGGTGGATGCGCCCAAAGGGCGGGTCCCTCGTCTTGAACGGGTTTCCTGCCCGCGCCTCGCCAGGCTGGACCTCCAGCCGACGAGTTGGCTTGACCTGCGTCGAACAACGGGGGGAAGGAAGGCCGCTCATCCGAGCCGACCGAGTCCTCCATGCTAGGCTCGTCATGTCGCGCCGGACTCGGGCGTTCGGTTTCTGTGTGGAGACTGAATGAAGGTCACGATCGTAACCCCCGTATACAACGGCATGCCCTGGCTTCCTGAAAGCATCCGCTCCGTTGCGGAGCAGCGAAGCAAGGTTGAAGTCGAGCATCTCGTGTACGACGGGGGTTCCACGGATGGCAGCGCCGAGTGGCTTCGAGAGCACACATCGCTTGGCTATGAGGCGATCATCGGTCCGGATGATGGCCAGACAGACGCACTCGCTAAAGGATTCAGCAGGGCCACAGGCGAGGTGTTTGCCTGGCTCAATGCCGACGACCTGCTCGAACCGGGCGCTCTTCAGCGCGTCGTAGAGGTCTTCGAAGGTGACCCAGGACTGGCGATGGTGATAGCCGCGTGTCTGATGATCGATACGCAGGGCGCCATCATCGGGGCAATCCCGGTGCCGCCGGTGACGACGCTCGAGGGCTTGCTTTGCCTTCCAGCCGTACCGCCGCAGCCGGCCACGTTCTTCTCGGCTCAGGCCTACAGGCGCACCGAAGGTCTCGATCCACGTTACGACCTTGCAATGGATCTCGACCTCTGGCTGAAACTGGCCAGAGTGGGCCAGATTCGAACGCTACCAACCGAGGTGCTGGCTCGCTTTCGGGTGCATCCCGCCGCCAAGACAACGGCTCGGGCCGGGGCTACTGCACGCCAGGATCTGATGATCCGACGACGGCATGGAGCGCCGCTCCGGAGTAGGGCGGCGGTAACGATGATCCGCCTTGGCTACGTGCGACCCGTCGTCTCGCCGTTGACGCGTCCCTTCCGGAGGCTCGCGAAGCGGGTTGTCCTCGGACGGCCGGACAGAGGCGCAAGCGCCGGGCCCCTTTAGGTTCGTCCACTCGCGAGGTCGGTTAGGCGCGAGAGTCAGTCGCGAGTTAGGCGTAGGCGAGTGATGCCGCTGGCGGTTTCTCTGCCGCTCGATCACTTCGTCCCTTAGGAACGACGTGCCTCGTACCACTGTATCGTCGCCCGCAGCCCTTCCTCGAAGGGCGTTCGGGCTACAAAGCCGAAGGCCTCGCGGGCCCGGCTCGTGTCCAGCGCTCGCCGCGGCTGACCGTCGGGCTTGGACGGATCCCAGCGGACCTCGCCGACGAAGCCCGTCAGGCGGACGATGAGCTCGGTCAGGTCGCGGATCTTGATCTCGCCGCCCACGCCGATGTTCACCGGGTCGCGACCGTCGTAGCGCTCCGCGGCCAGGACGATGCCTCGTGCGGCATCCTCGACGTAGAGGAACTCTCGCGAGGCTGAGCCCGTGCCCCAGGCTTCAATAAAGGTGTCGCCTCGCTCACGGGCATCGACGCACTTCTTGATGAGCGCGGGGATGACGTGCGAGCTCGCCGGGTCGAAGTTGTCGCCGGGGCCGTAAAGGTTCACTGGCAGTAGATAGATGGCGTTGAAGCCGTACTGATCGCGATAGGCCTGGCTCTGGACCAGGAGCATCTTCTTGGCCAGGCCGTAGGGAGCGTTGGTCTCCTCGGGATAGCCGTTCCAGATGTCGTCCTCTCGAAACGGCACCGGCGTGAACTTGGGGTATGCGCAGACCGTGCCGACGGTGAGTAACTTGGCCACGCCCGCGAGCCGCGCCTGCTCGATGAGTTGGATGCCCATAATGGCGTTGTCGTAGAAGAAGCGGCCGGGGTTCTCCCGGTTCGCTCCGATCCCACCAACGACCGCCGCGAGATGGATCACCAGATCGGGCCGGCCATCGGCCAGCGCCCGATCGATGTCGGCGAGCTTGCGCAGGTCGTAGTCCTCGACGCGCGGCACGAAGATCTCCGTCGCCCCCGCTTCCCTCAGGCGGCCGACCACCGCCGAGCCCAGGAACCCCGCTCCGCCCGTGACCATGACCCGCCGGCCATCCCAGAAGCCGCTCATGAGTGGGTCTCCGCCACAGTCGGCTTGATGTACTTGTCCGGATCCAGTCCGGCGTCTCGAATGTCGGCCTCGACCATTATCGGGACCAGTTCGGCAAAGGATGTCTTTGATCGCCAGCCGAGCTTCTCGGCCGCCTTCGAGGGGTCACCGCAGAGCTCGTCTACTTCGGTAGGGCGGAAGTAGTCGGGGTCGATGACGACATGGTGGCGCCAGTCAAGGCCCACCAGCGAGAAGGCCGCCTCGACGAATTCGCGGACGGTGTGCATCTGGCCTGTGGCGATCACGTAGTCGTCTGGTTCTGGCGCCTGCAGCATCAGCCACATGGCCTCGACGTACTCGGGAGCGTAGCCCCAGTCGCGGCGGGCGTCGAGGTTGCCCAGGTAGAGATTCTTCTCGCGCCCGGCCAGGATGGCCGCGATGCCTCGGGTGACCTTGCGTGTCACGAAAGTGGGCCCGCGTCTAGGCGACTCGTGGTTGAAGAGAATGCCGTTGGCGGCGAAAAGCCCGTGGGCCTCGCGGTACTGGATCGTCATCCAGTGGGCGAAGAGCTTCGACACGCCGTAAGGGCTGCGCGGGTAGAAGGGCGTCGTTTCGCGCTGGGGGGTTTCTGTGACCTTGCCGAACATCTCGGAGCTTCCGGCCTGGTAGAAACGGATCGGCCAGTCGGCACAGCGGACCGCCTCGATCAGGCGCAGATTGCCCATGCCGGTGGCGTCCGCGGTGAACTCCGGCATCTCGAAGCTGACCTTGACGTGGCTCTGAGCGCCCAGGTTGTAGACCTCGTCGGGTCGCAGATGATTGAGGGTGTGGATCAGTGAGGACGAGTCCGAGAGGTCACCGTAGTGGAGGTGGAGGTGAGTCTCGCCAAGGTGGGGGTCGCGATACAGGTGGTCGATGCGCCCGGTTGAGAAGGAGCTCGACCGTCGGATGAGGCCGTGGACCTCGTAACCCTTGGATAGAAGGAGTTCCGCCAGGTACGAGCCATCCTGACCGGTGATGCCCGTGATAAGGGCCTTCTTTGGCGCGGAGGATTGATCAGTCACGGTAGGATTCTCGCACAAAGACGTCTGGCCGGAGTTGCCGACTGACCTGGCAGGGGGCGATATCTCGGGTCAGGCTCTCGCCGTCGCTGGCGGGCTCGCAATGCAGTGGGTCGGGGGCGGGCGCGTTGGCGCCGCGACCATGGGACGGTCACTTCTTGTATCGTTGCGCCAATGTCGAACGCTTACCATCTCACCGTTGTCGGTGCCGGATATGTCGGGCTGGCAACGACCGTAGGCCTGGCGTCTCGCGGCCACACGATCGACCTCGTGGAAGTTCGCCAGGACAGGCTCGATGCCCTCTCCGCGGGCGAGCTGCCAATTCACGAGCCGGGTATGGAGGCGGCCTTCGCGGATCCGGCGATTCGGGGGCGCATCCGCCCTGTATCGGGGATTCCCGAGGGGCCGTCTGACGCGGTCATGATCTGCGTTGGGACACCCGTCGGCGAAGACGGCAGGAGCGATCTGGGGCAGCTCCGGAGTGCCTTGGAGGCGTCGCGCCCCCTCGTGCAATCGCGTGTGCCGCTCGTCATTCGAAGTACGTTGCCAGCCGGGTCCAATGACCAGATCGTTCGCTGGTCTGGCGGCGACCCATCCCGCATCTTCACTAACCCTGAGTTCCTGGCCCAAGGAAGGGCCCTGGAGGGCTTCCTGGCTCCGAGCCGTGTGGTTATCGGCACTTTCCCAGACCCGGACGAGGCGGCCCTGGCCGTGGTCCAGGCCGTCCTCGGTACCGACACCTGCCCGGTCATGGTGGTGAGCGTGGTCGAAGCCGACCTCATCAAGAATGGGGCCAACGCCTACCTTGCCCTGAAGCTCTCCTACGCCAACGAACTGGCCGTCCTGTGCGAGGAACTCGGCGCGGACGTCATGAAGGTCATCGAGGGCATCGGACTGGACCCACGCCTGGGCAAGAGCTATATGCAGCCCGGCTTCGGGTTTGGCGGCAGCTGCCTGCCCAAGGACCTCAAGTCCCTCACCAATGTGGGGCGCGACCTCGGGCTGGAGATGCACGTGACGTCGGCGGCCTCAGAAGCCAACGAGTCCCACCAACGACGGTTCGCGCGTCGCGTTCTGAGGGCGCTCCAGCCGGGTCACCGGCGAGTTGCCATGCTCGGCCTAGCCTTCAAGGCAGGCACCGACGACGTTCGATCCTCGCCCGCTCTACGAGTGGCCGAACTGCTGATGGCGGGCGGTGTCGAGGTCGTGGGCTATGACCCTTACGCCGCCCAGAACGCTTCTGCCGCCCTCCCTGGCCTGCATCTGGCCGCCACGGCGGCGGAGGCCCTCCAGGGTGCCGGGGCTGCCGTGATTGGCACCGAATGGCCGGAGTTCCTCCATCTCGACTGGCGCTCGCTTGCGCCGACGATGGCCGCTCCGGTCGTGATCGACGGTAGGCGGCTGCTCGACGGACCGACGATGAGGGGATTGGGGTTCCGCTATGAGGCAGTTGGGGCGCCGCCATCCCCGCAGCCTGCGCCAACCGTTCTCACCTACTAGACGCGGCTCAACAATGGGATCCGATCGGCTGCTGCGCGTGGGTGTGGTGCCAATCCTAGAGGGCTCAGGGGGCGGCATCTATCAGTACAGCGTCACCATGCTCGACGGCCTTCTGGCGATCGAACCGCGGCCCGAGTTGGTCATGTTCGCGGATCGGCAGTCCTGGGAGCGAGCTCAAGCCTGGCGGACACGCGGGTACCAGGTCGCTCCTTTCTGGCCCCGAACAGTTCGCTGGAGACTCCGCACAGTAGCCCGGCGAGTCGTGGAGTTCGGCCCGGTTGGCAAGGCCACCGCGCGTGCCAGGGCAGTTCTGCACAAGCGTCGAGCCGGGGTTGATCCTGAGTATCGAGTGAGGGCGCTGCCTGCCCTGGGCGAGTGGATCGCCAGATTTGGCGTCGATTTCTTGGTGTTCCCGGCCCCCTCGTCATATGGGTTCGAGTCGGGAGTGCCGTACGTGATGGCGGTTCACGATCTCCAGCATCGCCTCCACCCTGAATTCCCGGAAGTATCCGCCAATGGGCAGTGGGAGCAGCGCGAGTACCTGTTCCGTAATGGGATCAGGCACGCCTTGACGGTCCTAGTCGACTCCGAAGTCGGGCGCGAGGACGTGCTGGATTGCTACGGCGACGTCGTCTCGGTCGAACGTGTCCAGGTTCTGCCTTTCCTACCTGCCTCGTATCTCGACGCGGCAGCGGCGGTGCCGGCGGCTGCGTCCGTTCGCAAGGGCCTTGATCTTCCCGAGCAATACCTCTTCTTCCCGGCTCAGTTCTGGCCCCACAAGAACCACGTGCGAGTCGTCCGGGCTTTGGCCCGGATCCGCCACGATCGGGGCGTCGACGTAAGTGTCGTGATGTGTGGGTCCGCGGCCGATCCACTGAGGGCTTCCGTTCTAAACGAACTGCGCAGAACAGCCGCCGACGAAGGAGTGGAGGATCTCATCCGTCTCCTTGGCTACGTCGAGGACGACCTGATGGCGCCTCTCTATGCCGCGTCACGCGGGGTGCTCCTGCCGACTTTCTTCGGGCCCACCAACATCCCCGTTCTCGAGGCGTGGGCTCTTGGAGTACCGGTCTTGACGTCGGATCTGCGTGGGATCCGCGAGCAGTGCGGCGATGCGGCGATCCTCGTAGATCCAAATTCGGTGGCTGCGATCGCCGACGGCGTTTACTCCCTTTGGTCTGACGATCGGCTTCGGGGCGAACTCGTCTCAGCGGGGACGAAGCGCCTGGCTTCATACGGGCGGCGCGAGTACATCGCTCGGCTCTCGGCGATCATCCGGGACGCCGCGCTCCGTGTTCGGGACGCCGCGCTTCAACCGGTCGACCGAGGCCCGGGTGGGCTCGAGGCTACTGGCAACGCCCCACAGGTACCCGCGGTCAGCGTGATCGTTCCCGCCTACAACCGGGCCGAGACTATCGCCGCCGCGATCGAGAGCATCCGTAACCAGACCTTCGAGGCGCTCGAGATCATCGTGGTCGACGACGGCTCGAGCGACGATACTGCCGAGATCGCAAGGGAAATCGGGCGCCACGAGCCGCGCCTCCGTGTGCTCTCACACCCGCTCAATCGGGGAGCGCAGGCTGCGCGTAACACCGGCATCCGTGCCGCACGTGGCGAGTGGATCGCGTGGCTCGACTCAGACGACGCCTATTACCCGGAGAGCATCGAGATGAGGCTGGAGGCCGCGCGCACAACTGGCCTGGAGGTTGTCCATTCCGGGTGTGATGCCATCGGGCCGGAAGGTGAGGTGCCGTTCCCAATTTCACCGGTGGAGGGGAACGTCTATCGGGCTCTGCTGACCGCGCCCTCGCCGATGTTCCAGGGCATGATCGTAAAGCGAGAGCTTCTCGACCGGATCGGGCTGTTGAGCGAGTCCGTCCCCGCTTACCAGGAGTGGGATACCTCGATTCGCCTCGCCAAGCTCGCCTCGTTCGGATTTGTTGCGCAGCCGACCTTCCTCTACGATCTCAGGACTCGCGGCGCCATCTCAAGAGATGGCCGGCGGGCTGCCGACGGCTACGAGCATGTCGTGTCCAGGCACTGGCGCGAGGTCGTCAGAGTTGCCGGACTGCGTGTTCTCGCCAGCCACTACCGGACCCTCGCCGACCTCCGGATCGCGGCCGGCGACTCACGCGGCGCGCTCCGATGCGCGATTCTCTCGCAGCTGATCTGGCCTCTGTCGCCGCGAGCGACACTGCGGGTTCTGCACCACGTCGCCCGCAAGCGGACCCATAGAGGGCCGGTGGCGCCTACCGCCGGAGAGGTCTGAGTCCCAATGTCCCTGCGCAGCCAGATAGGGCGAGTGCTCGGAGTCAAGGCAGTTCGTGCCTGGGAGCAGCGGCGTCAGCCACAGCAGAGTCTTGCCAAGCCGTCGGACTATCACAAAGCGATCTTGACGCTGAGTGAGGGCAACTCCCTGATTCGCGAGGCCCTGATCGCCGGTGGTCCGTATCTCGCCGGACGAGCGGGCACGGTCGAACTCGACTGCATCACGCACCACCTGGAGACCCGTCGAGGTAGAGCCTCCAAGAAGGACTACCCCGAGTCCGTTGTCTTCATGATGAGCAACAACGCCGGTTTCTTCCCGGCGACCAACGGGACACTCGATCGCTTTGCAGAGCAATACCTGGAAGCCGTGCGCCAGCTCGACGCGATGTGCGTGTGGTTCAACCGCGGGGAGAGCGATCTTGCCCGGGAATTCTGCTCTCGCGCCGATCTGGTGCCGCTCCGGAGCCTCGAGCCTTACTACCACGAGGAACCATGGAGCATCGAGCTCGCCGGCAAACGAGTGCTCGTGGTGCATCCATTCGCCGACTCGATCGTTGAGAACTACGAGCAGAGACGCCGGCTGCTCTTCGAGAACCCCCTGATTCTTCCGGACTTTGAGCTACATGTTCTGAAGGCGATACAGTCCATCGCTGGAGAGAAGACTGAGTACACTTCCTGGTTCGAAGCCCTCAGCTACATGAAGTTGGGGATGGAGGCGATCGACTTCGACGTTTGCATCGTTGGGGCGGGCGCCTATGGGTTGCCGCTGGCTGCTCACGCAAAGAGCCTTGGCAAGATCGCCATACACATGGGGGGCGCCACCCAGGTTCTATTCGGCATCCGCGGCGGTCGCTGGGATGACCACGAGATCATCTCCAAGTTGTACAACGAGCACTGGACGCGCCCGAAGCCAACCGAGACACCGCGTCACTTCGACAGGGTTGAGAATGGGGCGTATTGGTGACGAACGCCTTCCACGCCCCCGCGCAGCAGCCATCGGGCGTCATCTGCCGGCCAGCGGTGCGTCGATCGGAGGCGGAGCCCGGCGGGTGAGCCTACGGGAACTGCGAGCCTGTATGATCGAATCCATGAATTCCACTGAGATCGTGGCCACCGGGCGATGACCGCCATCGAGGCCATCCGGGCAGGCCAGACACTGCTCGCCTACATCGTCCGAGCCGACGCCGCAGCGGACTCCACGACGTTCTTCACGGGCTATGACGCCTCGTTCCAGGGCGGTTTCGTGGTTTATCCGGCCGGCGGCGCCGTTGTGCCTCACGTCCATCTGCCAGTCGTGCGGACCGTCGTCGGGACCTCCGAGCTGCTCATGGTCAGGAGCGGCCGCTGCATCGTGGACATCTACGATGACGATCGCGCCCTGGTGACCTCGCGGGAACTCGAGGCCGGCGATCTCGTTCTCTCACTCAGTGGCGGACATGGCTTCCGCATGCTCGAGGGCACCGTCCTCCTGGAGGTCAAGCAGGGGCCATACAGCGGCCAGGCGGAGAAAGAGCGGTTCGATCCTTCGGGCGAACCCAGACCCGAGTGATCGCCGTAAACGAGCCACGTCTCGACGGCCGTGAGCTCGAGTACGTCACCGAATGTCTGCGGACAGGCTGGATCTCCTCGACCGGGCGGTTCATCGGAGGGTTCGAGGAGAACTGGGCCGCCTACTGCGGCAGGCGATACGGCGTCGCCGTCTGCAATGGGACCGTTGCCCTGCAGCTCGCAGTTGCGGCCCTGAACCTTGGGCCCGGCGACGAAGTCATCATGCCGGCGTTCACGATCATCTCGTGTGCCACGGCGGCCGTGTATCAAGGCGCGGTGCCCGTTCTGGTCGATAGCGACCCGGAGACCTGGTGCATGGATGTGTCTGAGGTGGCGGCGCGGATCACGCCTCGGACTCGGGCCATCATGCCGGTCCACATCTACGGGCACCCGGTTGACATGGACCCGCTGCTCGAACTCGCCGAGAAACACGGTCTCGCCGTGATTGAGGACGCTGCAGAAGCCCACGGCGCCGAATACCTGTCCCGGCGGGGGCCGCAATCAGAGTGGCGACGCTGCGGCAGTTTCGGCGACCTCAGCTGCTTCAGCTTCTATGCCAACAAGCTCGTCACCAGCGGCGAAGGTGGCATGGTCGTCACCGACGACGAAGCCCTCGCCGACCGACTGCGCCACCTCCGGAACCTGGCCTTCCTTCCAGGGCGGCGGTTCCTGCACGAGGAGCTCGGGTTCAACTTCCGACTGACGAACGTCCAGGCAGCGATTGGTCTGGCTCAGGCTGAGCGCATCGGCGATACCGTCGAGCGCAAGCGTGCGATCGGCGCACGCTACCTCGCGGCGCTCGCCTCCGTACCCGGCGTCCGACTGCAGGTTGAGCGACCGTGGGCGCATTCGGTATGGTGGATGAACGGACTGGTGCTCGAGAAGGGGAGCGGCCACAGCGCAGTGTCGCTGGCCGGAGCCTTGTCGGCGCTCGGAGTGGAGACGCGCCCGTTCTTCCTGGGCATGGATCGCCAGCCAGCCCTGCGGGAGCGCGGGCTCTTCCAGGGTGAGACATACCCGGTGACCGACGAATTGGCTGAGATGGGCCTGTACTTGCCGTCGGGCGTGGCGCTAACGGAGGAGCAACAAGAGGCCGTGATCGCAGCAGTGAAACAGGTTCTCGCATGACTGAAGTCTTCGGCACCGACTACTCGGATTCGTACGACGCGCTCTACGCAGACAAGGATTACGGAGCCGAGTGCGATCTCGTGGAGGGGATCTTCAAGCGCAGCGACCGCCCGGTTAGGAGTCTGCTCGACCTCGGCTGCGGCACGGGCCGCCACTCCGTCGAGTTCGCTCGCCGGGGCTACGAAGTGGTGGGAGTTGACCTCTCGGAGGGCATGCTGAAGCGCGCGCGTCGGCGGGCGATCGATGTCGCCCCCAGCCGCGCCACGTTTCTGCGCGGCGATATCCAAACGATCGGGCTCGATCGGCGGTTCGACGCGGTCCTTTCGATGTTTGCCGTGGTCGGCTATCAGATAACCGACGCAGCGGTCCGCGCGACACTGGCCAATGTGCGGCTACATCTGGAGCCCGGAGGGTTATTCGTCTTCGATGTGTGGTATGGCCCAGCCGTGATTGCGGTCGGCCCGTCTGAACGGGTCAGGGTTATCGAGATCGAAGACGGCGAGATAGAGCGCAGAGCAGTAGGCACGCTCGAGCTGGACGGCCACGTCTGTTCCGTCAAGTATCGGCTCACAAGTCGCCGGCTCGGACATCCGGACTCGACCGTCTTCGAAACGCATCGAATGCGCTACTTCTTCGAAGACGAGTTGGGCCGGTTCCTCAGGGACGCTGGCCTTACTCTCAGAGCCGTCACGGCCTTCCCGGATCTCGAGAATCCTCCGTCCGTAGCGGCCTGGAACGTCCTGGTGGTGGCGGCTGGCTGAGCCTCAGGACGGCCCGCCGGCAGCGCGCGAGTCTTGGGGCTGGAGTTGGAACTCGCCCCGGTGCCCATCTGGGTAAGTGTGCCCGTCCGCCGCGCTCTGGCACACTTCAAGGCCGGGGCCGAAAGTGGCGGCCGCCGGCCGGTTTGAGTCGGGCATGGCGGCAACGATACGAGAAGAGCCGGCAACCGTGACCGGGTGAACGGCGGTGCGACAGGTGAAGAGGCCCTGACCCGCGTCGTGAAAGGCGGTCTACGGGCAGGTGTTGGGGGGCGCGGGCTTGCCGTACCAGGTGCTGTCCTGGCCAAAGAGCGTGATCGACTCCGCGGCGACCTTCGCGTTGATCAGACACGTCGTCGAGGCCGAGTTCACGTCGTTGACGCCCGTGAGCGTGTACGTCGGCGGCCCCAGCACGACCTGCGTGATGTTCTGGCTCGGGATGTTCTGGCCGATGGCCACGTAGTCGGCCACCTTGTTCGCCGGGAAGTCCGTGGTCACGCTCGATCCAAGCGTCGAGATGAGGCTCGGGAGGGCCAGAAACTCGCTCGGTTGAGCCATCTGGCGCAACAGGGCCACCAGAACCTGCTGCTGCCGCGACTCCCTGACCCAGTCGTTGTTGTCGGCGCCGTGACGCGATCTCACGTACGCCAGGGCGTGCTCGCCGTCGAGATGCTGCGGCCCTGCGGCCAGAGAGAAGCCGTAGGGCGCGCCATTGAGCCAGTCGTACGAAGGGTCGTTGATCGCGCTCGGGTTGACGACGTCGATCCCACCGACTGCGTCGATCATCTTCACGAAACCGCCAAGGTCCATGACAGCGTAGTAGTTGATCGGGATGCCGACGAGGTAGCTCACCTCTTTGACGAGCGTGACGTACGGGCTGTCGGGCGAGATGATCCAGCCGTGGCGGACATAGGAAGGCACGGAGTTGATCCGGGTCGTGACCGGGACCACCGGATGGGTGCCGAAGTACATCGGGAAGCTGGCGCTGTCGCGGGGCACGCTGACCATCTGCGCGGAGTTGGTCTTCGGGTCGTAGCTGACGACCATGATCGAGTCGTAGAGGGTCTCGCCGCGGCCCGGAGCCGAGTCCACGCCGGTGAACAGGATGGTTACGCGGTTGTCTATTGACACCGGCGTGGGAAGGGCCACCGTCTCCCCAGGTTCCGGTGTCTGCCCGGGAGCCAGGCTGGGGCCCGGAGTCGCCTGGTCGATCAAGGCAGTGTTGTTCGAATCGAACACCTCGGAGCCGGCGTTGGTGTACGCCAGCACGTAGTAGCCGCTGCCAAGGTGGCTGATGACGATGACCGCGGCCAGCGCGGCCATGACGGCCTGGTCGAGAACTCTGTGTTTCTCCCGCCGTTCCCCACCCAGGAATGCATGCAGGACGGACGCGAACCTCCAGGCACCTAGCAGCACCAGAATCGCGACGGCAGCCAAGCCGACGGTCCGGTCGGCGAAGAGCTGGGCGGCGAAGACCACAGCCCCCCGCTGCAATCCATAGGCAAGGAGCAGCAGGACCAGCACCGCAGGCACGGCGAAGACCGCGGCCGCGCGGCGCTTCCCCAGGTAGAACTGACCCAAGCCCGGCCACAAGAAGGAGAGCAGGGCTGCCAGCGACGGCGAACTCCCGCGGCCCCTCGCAGTCGGCGGCTGTGTATCCAAATCGGCCGGACTCTAGCACATCGTCTGGCCCGCCCGCTTCCAGGGACTTGGCGACGTGAGTAGAATGGCCCAACAGCCCGAGCGGGAAGCCCCCACTCACGGCCCGCGGTCCGGGCGTACGGACCGGTCCGAAACAGCGGGCACGCGCCCTGGCGCCGTCCCCGATGCAGGTTGGAGGCGGGGCAAGATGATCCGACGTCACGGTTTGGCGTTCCGCACGACGCTGATGCTGGCGGATGCAGGCATGGCCATCTGCCTCGCTCTGCTGCTGTCCGTCCTCCGATTCGGCAGCGACGAGGCGCTCCCGACTCTGGAGTCGGCTCTGCCCGACGCACGCGCCACGGCGGTCCTCCTCGCCGGCGCGTGGGTCGTCGCTCTGTGGATGCACGGCCTCTACCGCTCCCGTGCCCGTTGGACGCTGCGCAGTGAGGCCGGTGACATCCTGCAGGCGACCCTGACGTTCGCCCTGGTAACCCTGGCGTTCCTCTTCGTATTCAAGCTCCCGGACGTGAGCCGGCTCTTGCTCCTCCTCCTCTTCCCCTCGATGGCGGTGGCGGCGCTCGCCACCCGGATCGGGATGCGTCTGCTGCTCGCAAGCCTTCGCCGCAGCGGCCACAACACGCGCTTCATGCTCGTGATCGGCGCCAACGATCGAGCCCAGCGGTTCGCTGATCTGGTCGAAGACCACCATGAGCTCGGGATCAAGGTCATCGGCCACCTCAAGGGCATGGCCACAGACAACGGGGTCGTCCTCACCCGCCCGCTGCTTGGGACGCTGGACGACCAGCAGTTCATCGCCATCCTGCACTCCGATGTCGTCGACGAGGTTGCGATCTGCCTTCCGTTCTCCGAACAGGAGACGATCGACGAGGTCGTCCGGCTGTGCGAGGAAGAGGGCAAGATCGTGCGGATTCCGGTAGCCGTGATGGAGCGGACGCTGAGCAGCGGGCACATCGAGGAGATCGACGGCCTGCCCATCCTTTCGCTTGTAAGGGGACCCGACCGGGTGGTCGGCCTGGCAGCCAAGCGCGCTCTCGACGTCGCCGGCAGCGCTTTCCTGCTGCTCGTACTCTCGCCACTGCTCGCACTGCTTGCAGTGCTCGTCAAACTGGACTCGCCCGGCAGCGCGTTCTTCCAGCAGGAGCGCGTGGGGCTGCACGGGCGGACGTTCAGAGTGGTCAAGTACCGCAGCATGTGCTCCGATGCGGAGCAGCGGCTCGACGATCTGCAGGGGCTCAACGTGATCCGCGGGCACGCCTTCAAGGTTGAACGCGACCCGCGCGTTACTGGTGTCGGGCGGTTCCTGCGCCGTACGTCGCTCGACGAGCTTCCGCAGCTGTTGAACGTGGTGCGTGGAGAGATGAGCCTGGTTGGACCTCGTCCCCCGCTGCCTTGCGAGGTTGAGAAGTACGACATCTGGCATCGCCGCCGCCTCTCCATGAAGCCGGGCATGACGGGCCTCTGGCAGATCGGCGC